>Ga0180435_10005521_pt1 | contig 12274 bp, 6 predicted proteins | sample SS_ome_3_FD_132467 | JGI IMG/M metagenome (GOLD analysis project Ga0180435, IMG submission 132467) | Hypersaline lake sediment archaeal communities from the Salton Sea, California, USA - SS_3_S_1 metaG | ecosystem: Environmental > Aquatic > Non-marine Saline and Alkaline > Hypersaline > Sediment...
ATAAAGATATGGAAAAAAAATGAATTGTTTTTTTTGTTTCAAAACAGAAAATGCTTTATTTATCTTTGACACCTTCAAATGCATTACCTTCCATGCGAGAACCAATGAAGAAATCAATCATTTTGAGAGTATCACAGTTGCGAAGACATGTGTCTTTGGCATCTTCAAAATCTTGTTCGTTGATTCGACCATCTCCGTTACAGTCACAATGTTCAAACACTTTATCACAACTCTCGGCTTCGGGCCTTTCCCACCATTTCAAGTAGTACCCTCGTGCTTTTTCACATTCATCTTTGGTAAACCATCCATCATTGTTAATATCAAAGCCCTTTCTGAAAACTGCAATCACGTCTTCTCGTTTCAAAGAACATGATTCCAGTGATTTGCGGTTCTCTTCGCGTCGTGCACGAGTCACAAGCTTTCCGTTTGCACAGAGTGGTTCCATGATATCGTTATCATTGGTTCCTTCTTCAGCATCACCTCCCTTATGCTTGTGTCTATGGGCGATAGATACTCCTATCAGCATAACAAACAGTATCGATAGAAATAAATATACATTGTGCGCTTTCATTGTGTGAGTGCGTGTGTGAAATCAACTTTGTATTAATTGCTAATTTACATTAAATAGTTATCCTGCGAATACTGTTGAAGAGCGAATAAGACAATGTGGGGACAAAAGCAATACGGCGTTCCCATTTGTATCTTTGCTTTACTGCTGTTGGTTTCTTTGTCGCTGTCGTCGCCCAGTGATGCCATTTGTGTATCATCAGAAGACTGCGGTTTATGCCAAGAATGCAACGATCAGGGAATTTGTAAAAATGTAGCGCCCATGACAGACCCTCTCGACCATTGTCCAATGATCTGCGGTGTGCATCTGGTTTGCGGAACAGAACCTCATTGTGTATTGAACAAGAAGCCCGATTGTGAATGTGATTGGGCCAGAGGAGTGTGCATTGAAAACGAAGATGTTGAAGACGAACTTGTGATCACCATGGACGATCGAGATGATTCGGTGATCGATGTCACCATACAAGATGCGGACGGAGATGAAGAAGACAAAGTTGTCGTAAATGAAGAAGATCACTATGAGCATGCCAAGGTCAGATGGGGTTTGCATTCAGTTGGCGTGGCAGCATTGATGTCAGCTGCAGTTCTTACAATGCTGGGCGTGGTGGTGATGTTTGTCAAGCTGGTGGTGACACTGAATCGGCCCGCAAAAGCGCCTAAATTTCTTCTTGATGATTCCGAAAGCGGCAGCAGCAGTGAAGAACGTGCAAAGAGTCGACATTTAGATTTTTTGCCTGGGCCAATCAGAGAAGCGCGTCGAAAACGGAGGATGAAGCGAAGGACGAACGAAAGAGGAAATGATTACGCAGCAGAAAGCGCCATCATGTCAGAAGTGTCTCTTGGAAACGAGGGGTATGTGTCTGCTTGTCTCGTTAATTCAGATTAGACAACTACTAAGGTATGCATAGATAATAAAATAAGCCAAAAACCACTGCTTTAGTTCAACAACAACAGAAATGCTTTATACGCCAAACAAGGCAACCAAAAGACGTTGGGAAGCCGAAGCACAGAGAAAACATGAGACGCTGATTGCTGCCATCGCGATTGCTGCAATCATTGGATTCGCTGTGTTTATTTTTGTGGTTGCTCCTAACGATCACGTGGAATACTGCGAGACCGAGGGTGACCGTTCTTATTCTCTGCCCTATTTTCGGCCCATTCTATCCGAGAAATTTGGAGGCACGCCTGCGGGTAAACCGTACACGCGCATCGCTCCCTATACAGACAATTGGGACGTTAGACCGAGAGCCAAAAGCGAAGTGTCCGATACTTTATGTCGGCAACATGTGATATTCCAAGGTGTGATCGACAACCGTCGCGTTTCTAATCTCTTTTGGTCATGGGGACAGTTCATCACCCACACGTTTGCTTTACAGAACTCACTTGACGACAAACCGTCAGTTTTTGTCGAGCCCGGCGTGTTTACTGGCGTTCATAGTTCGGAATGGATACTTGACAACCACGAGCATAAACAACAAATCAATTTGATGTCGCCTTATCTGGACGGCTCTGTCACCTATGGCCATACGCATCGAATCGCTTCCAAGCTGCGTGGAGAACAAGGTCGTCTAAAAATGAGCACTTCTCCAGAACACGACGAATTGTTGTTGTTGATCGACGACACGACACACAAGTTTGTAAGCGGTGACGTTCGAGTGACTGAAAACGTGCTGTTGTCTTCTATGCACACGCTATGGAACAGAGAACACAACTACTGGGCCGACAAACTGAGAGACGAAAACCCTCATTGGACATCTCAGCATATTTATGATATGTCCAGACACATTGTGGTGGGAGAAATGCAGGCCATCACATATCGCGAGTGGCTTCCTCTGTTGCTTGGTACCCGCGACCTGTATGGACGAGAGCCTTGTCATAGAAGCGACATGAAGAGTGAGATGGGTAACGAGTTTGCAACAGCCGCTTTTCGAATGGGCCACTCTATGGTCACCGAAACACTGGAAGCTCGCGACTTGATAACTGGAGATGTCGATCCCGAGCGAACGTTGACATTGTTGGAAGCGTTTGATCAAGTGAGTGTGAACGGGACGATATGGAAGCATGGCATTGATATATATTTGTACGGAGCGTCTCTTCAAGAAGCCAATCAGTTGGACAACCGAGTCGTCGATGCTTTGAGAGGCACCATCTTTGACTTGGCGGCGATGAACATCGCGAGAGGAAGAGATCATCATCTCGCGAGTTTCCAGCAACTCTATGAGATGGTCACTGGACGTGAATTCGTGGACTATGATCAGCTGACACGTTCACAAGAACTCCGAGAAGCCTTTTATCAAATATACGACGATCCTTTGGAGAACCCAATCGACCCATGGATTGGTATTGTTTCAGAAGACCAGTATGGCCACTCGATGCTTGGGCGCGTGGGCTCCTACATAGTGGCCGAACAGTTTGCGCTTATGAGAAACGCTGACCCTTATTTCTACCTATGGGACGAAGCGTGTCTTCCCTATCGAGCGCAAATCCACAACACTCGCCTCTCTGATGTGATCCGTCGAAACACTCGAATCAGTTGGGGGGATCTTGGCCCGAACGTATTTGTTCTGTAATTAAAAAAACCCAAACAATCTTTTTTTTACGCCTTTTTTCCAGAACAAGAGATGAAAAAACAAAAAGCTTCTGCCAGCCGCACCTCGGTGCCTCCTGGAAAACAACGCATGTCCAAAAAGGCCAAAGACGCCATGACACGGCGCGCTGCTGTGGGAGAGTGTTCGTCTGAAGAAAAAGAAGATGTGGCGACCACAGAAGCCGAAAACGACATTGAAGAACCCACGCATCCATTTGTCGATATTTCTCAGCCCGACGAAACTAACCAATCCGTAAGCGACATCGAGAAAACAATCAGAATCGTCCAAAAGCACGAAAAGGCTTATGCAGAAGCGCAAGCCAGTCGAACCTCGTCGTCTTCTGAAGCGCCAGCCCAGCATTCCGATTTAAGTTTTAAAGAGACTCGGTACGACCCGCACCTTTTATTTTATCTTTTGGGTAATCAAACGATACGCGAGATCTTACTGTTCTACTTGGAATTCAAAGAACTCAAAGCGTTGTCGTGTGCATGCAAGGCGTTAAGATATATTGTGAAGCGAGAATATGTAGCGAATCTGGATAGGCGTGATCTTTGGCATTATGAAGGGTTTGAATTCTTTGCAAGAGGATGCTGGGAGTTGCCGGATTCCGGAATCGCATTTGCAGACCGCACATCGGTCGCGTTCCACATGATGAACGAGATGACCAAAATCAAGTATTCGCTATTCAGCGGACAGCACTTTGTGGCGTTACCGCGTGACTATCTCGAAGACTTGGTGAAGATGTGCTGGACCATTTATAATATTTTTTGTAGAAACGCAAAACACCACCACTGGGTCTATCCCACAGTCATACGCGCATTCACCGATGCCATCGACTCGCACACCATGATACTTGACGGTACAGTGCATTATCTGATTGGAGACCGCTATGCATTTTCTCATGAGAAAACCGTACCGTTTGTCTTTGACTGGCGCGTACCCACGCGATGCTTTGATCTCAAGTACTTTGAACATGTCAAAGCCGAGACGGCGATGTCCGTTTTATGCGGAAAGAGCGTGAACCGATTGGACAGCACCACCAACAGGCGCTTGAAACTTTATGATGCTCGAACTGCTCAGATTCGACTCCAGATGGAAAACCGAACGCTTGCCATTCCCATGTTTCAGTTTTCCGGCACCAGCTCGGTCCAAAAATACTTTCAAAATTGGAAATTCTCGACTGCTCGCGCAACGCCGCAATCTGCCTCCTTTGAATCAAACTCGGTCACGCTGCCGCCTTATTCAGAAAAGGTAGCCATTCCAACAGAAGACAAACGCTCGGAATCACAGACTGATAACCAACAAGAGAAAGCAAAAGAAGGCGGATGTGTGATCGTTTAATTAAATGTAAGAATAGGCAGAAAGCATCTTGAGAAAAACCCTATCGGATTCAGACAACTCACCTTCTTCGTTCTCGTCCTCTATGTCTTCGTCCTCTTGGAAGACACTCATGAAAAAATGAGATGGACTCTCGGGGCGCTCGTCCAAAACAGCAGAGATCAACTGGCGGTACAACTCGGCGTCTTCGGAATCTTGAGTCACACGAACGATCTCGTTCAGTAACGCACGGTTGTGCTGTGAGCGCTTCAAATCCTTGACACGGTCCGCGCTAGCGACAAAGGCGGCACGATCTGAATAATAACGAGCAAGGCGAAGATGGTCTGCAAAGCGGTAGCGCGTGCTATTGGCGCCATAAAGACGCCTTATTTTATCAGAAACGCCATTGTAGAAAACAGAAGCGTCTAAAGTCGATGCAGCCAAGCTGACTTGTCCAGAATAATAAAGACGGCCTTCTTTGTCGTACACCTCGCCTTTGGAACTGAACAGTTGAGAGAGGAGAATCGCATAGATCACGCGCTCGACTGCTGCGTAGTCGATGTGCGAATTGGCGATCAAAAACCACTTGCGTTCTTGCGACAACTCGGACGCGTGGTTCTTTGCAGATTCCAACAAAGCATTCCAAAACGCATCTTGGTCACTGGGAATGTCCAAGATTTGTTTGGTCAAGTCATAGATGGTTGTCTGCTCAGATGCTTTGCCAGTGCGGAACAGAATCTCACGAGCTCTCGGGTGGTTGTAGGCCCATTGTGCCAGAAAAGACATGTTGTCCAGCAACCCACGCCTCAACATGATGAAATTATGCACAAGACGATAGGCTTCTGGCTTATCCTTGTAGACACTCTTCAATTTAGAGATAACCCGTTCCTCCATGGCCTTATCGACACTCAACCCTTCAGTGGTAGAGCGCGTGTGGTAGTTCCAGAGAAACTCTTGTTCAAGAGGCGTCAGCGTCATCTCTTTATCAGAATCGACTTGCTTGCATGACCAGGCATCCTTGAGCACGGCACGCAGCACCACCAAGACAGAGACCGAAAGATGAGCAATGTCGATGTTGAACTTCTTGGTCACGCGGAAGCGAGAAACCATGGCGCCAACGCGCTCGCTAGCCGCTTTGTCGGCATAATCCGCTAGTAGAGAAGAAACGTTCTCACGATTGTGTTCCGAAAGTGTGTTCTGAAACGCTTGCATGTCACTAGAGCGAGAAAAAATCTCAGTCCGGACGCGCTTCATGTCTTCCACCTTGCCAGACGCGTTGGCATACAAATACTTGTCCACCAAGTCGCCATCATCCGCTTCGATGTCCGCGTGAGACACCAATAGATCGTTTGGAACCTTGTCGTCGACAAAACTCGATACTGTGGGCATGTGGCTCGCAAGCAGCATGCCAATCTGCTGGCTGTACTTCTCTGGCGTACGCGCTTCTTTGATCGGCATGGACGGCAGTACGTCCATGCGCGATTTGATCAGAACTCGATAAAGTTTCAAAGACTTGTGTTCGGCAGTAGGCTCCACGGTCTGATCGATGATCGCGCCAATGGCCGGGAGATTGTCCAGATAGCTGGTGTGGTGGCCGTGCTTTCGTCCAACCATGGCAGCGTAGTCGTTCCATAACTTACCAGCTCGAACGCCATAATTCTTGGTCAACCAAGAAGACAATTGGTTGCTGGCGGTAACGTACGACTTTTTGACGTCTGTGGAAAACAGCACCTGCGCCGAGACGATCCACGACTTGAGCAATCTGGCAAAGTTTGTGCCCTTGCTCAGCCCCATGCGTCCCACGTAGCTGGTAGGCACCAGCCAAGACTGAAAAGCCAAGAACTGGTGTGTCGCGGTACCGTTTGCATTGGGGTCGTCTCGCATATCCTCGACGACATCTTGCATTGCGCGCATGACGTCCACCATCGTTCGGCTATACTTGGCGTACTGAGAAGGCTCTTGCTTGATGGGCTTAAAATTGTCTTGGCCCGAAAAGGCTTGGGAGAAAAGCGCCAAGGGCGGCTCGAGCCCCTGGGACATCTGAGTCACAATCTCGACCCACGCTTGTTTGGGCTCGTCGTCTTCGAGATTCAACAGCACCGACAAGCCTTGGATGTGTTTTTGGATGCGTTCTTGAATCTTCTCGTTGTAGATCACAGATAACTGTCGATCGCTGCTTCTTCGAAGCACGTTCAGAGTGATCAGGTCCAAAGCGAGCAGCACAAAGATTTGGAATGTGGCGTAGGAGGAAGAGAGGTCATAAGCCGATTGGTGGTATCGGTTGGCCCACAACTGCATAGGTACTACTTCGGTCATGGTCCGGGCGCCTGGTATGCGGATAAAGTCACTCAGCACCAGTGCAAACACCTGATCCCAGTCCATCTTATCCAAAGACATCTTACCGAGATAGTTTACGAATAAACCACACGCACTGGCAAAGAACTTCATGATATCGTGGAGGCTTCGGTCCTGTCCGGATATCTTAGGAGGCGTTGGGATATGCACTGATGACGTGTATACTTCAAAGTGATCCACGATATGCCCGGCGATGTTTGCCGGAGAGATTGTGCCTCTGGAGAAATCGATCGATGTTGGAGGAGGCAGTGCTGGGCCTGGCGTCTTGCCAGAAAACTCGCGACGCAGCGCGTTGGCAAACTGAGGGTTCTTGGCAGCCAATTTATAGATGTCGTCCGCTGCACCCACTGGATCACTGCTCGCGTATCCGCGAAGTTTTTGTTGGTTGGCGATGTCGTCTTCCGCAAAGTTTTCCAGCGCCTTGGCGTAGGGGCCCTGAGAGGGGCGAATGAACACATTGTTGTTTGCATCACGGTCTGTAGGTACTCCGTAGATACGACCCAATTCTTCGACTGCACCTGTCTGCTGTCTTCGTTCAATTGTGTCTACCTGTTCGTCCAAAAGCCCCTCAATAACTGCTTGCTCCACGTCGTCTGAGACGCTTGGAATCGCTGTCACTGGATTCGGGTTTATCTCGAGTGTTTGCAACTGGCCCGTCTCACGAATCTCTTCAAGACGGTCGATGGGAGCCGATGCCGCATCACGCTCTGCGCGTGCCACTCGGATATCACGCAGTGCTTGGTTCTGCGCAGTCAAGCGGAAGTTGGCAAGGCGCAAACGACGAACCTCATCTTCTGCCGCCGCTTGTTCGCTGGCCGCTCTCCAGCTAGCGCGCTGTCTAGATAAGCCTTCTTCCAAACGCAAAAAGTCAAGGTCTCTGGCTTGTTGTGCTCTCTGCCTTTCTTCCAATCCTTGAGAAACTGCGGGCGGTAGTCCAGCCACTCCAGTGAAATCAGATCCGTCTGCTTGCACAAGTTCTTGATTGGCAGGCTGCGCGGGCTCCTGGAAAACATTAATAAATGTATCGCCACCTCCACCCCCACCCCCAAATCCACCTCCACCCCCACCCCCAAATCCACCTCCACCTCCTCCACGTTCATCTCTAAAGGATGCGTCTCCACGACCTCCACGGTCTCTACCACCTCGGTCGTCCTCGCCTCCTCCACTTTCGCCACCTTGAACATCGGCAGATCCATCTTCTTCATCTTTCTTTTTCTGCTTTTCTTCTTTCTTTTTCTGCTTCTCTTCATCTCTCTTCTTTTTCTTTTCTTCGCGTTTCTTCTTTCGTTCATCTTTCTTCTTTTGCTTTTGTTCTTTTTTTTCTTGTTTTGCTGCTTCTTTTTGAGGACGTTCCTCTTCTTTCTTTTTCGCCTTTTGCTCTTTCTTTTCTTGTCTTTGCTTCTTCTTGGCGGCTTTCTTTTCTTGTCTTTGCTTCTTCTTGGCGGCTTTTTTCTCTTGTCTTTGCTTCTTCTTGGCATCTTTGGCTTCTTTTCTGTCCGCTTTTTGTTTACGCGCACCTGCTCCAATCTGTTGGCCTTTCGTGGGTTGCTTACCTGCACCAGATGGACGCGCCGTTTTGAATCCGCCTCCTCCGCTTGATCCAGAAGAACTCTTGGAACTTCCCGAAGAACTCTTGGAACTTCCCGAAGAACTCTTGGAACTTCCTGAAGAACTTTTTGATTTCCCAGACCTCTTGGATTTCCCAGACCTCTTGGATTTCCCAGACCTCTTGGATTTCCCAGACCTCTTGGATTTCCCAGACCTTTTCGATCTGCGCGATCCCTTTGACTTGCGCGATCTCCTGGATTTCCCTCCCGATTTCTGTTTTGCCCCGATCAGTTCGACGCCAAGTAAAACCGGACACGGTTCGTCATCAGAAAAAGAGCACTCACTCTCAGAATAAGACAAACTGTTATCGTCATCTGAAGTCAACGATTCACTGTCTGAATAACTGGAACACGAATCGTCATCGGAACAAGACGAGTCGCTGTCTGAATAAGACGAATCGTCGTCGTCATCGGAACAAGACGAGTCGCTGTCTGAATAAGACGAATCGTCGTCGTCATCGGAAAATGACGAGTCGCCGTCAGAACATAGAGATGAAAAATCCGAAGACGAGACGTCAGAAGACAAAGAATCGTCATCAGAAGACAAAGAATCGCTGCCCAAAAACGACGTCAAAGACTTTGCAACTACCTGTGTCGACATCACGTAACTTTAAGAATATTTGGAGGAAAAAGAAATTTCTTTGGGTGTCTTTTTTTATTTGAACAAAGCACTTAACCGTCGTAGCCGCTCACGGTCATTGTTTCTTTCGAGTAGTCGCGATGGCGCGAATTTTATCTTGGAAGCGAAACCGAGACTGTATTTTTTTGCTTCTGGGAGAAAGAGTCGTTGTTGTTGTTGTTGCTGTGGCTGAAGATGAACTAGAGTCCATATGGACACGGTCGAAATCGCAGCCGTTCAACTGGAACAACTCGCGAGAACTGATCGATTCGTGAGCAGGCATAGACGACGCGGATAGCATGAGAGACGAACATGAAGGAAGCGACTTAAACCACCGACACGCAAGCAATTCATTTGCTGTTGGCCGCACGCTCTTATCTACAAAACACGCACTGAATACTTCCAAGATGCTGCGATCAAACGCCTTGGGTAGGGGCATTCGTAAATGGTTACTGTCCATCATACGAGTGCGTAAAGAAACCGATTGAAGCAGTTTTTTTCCAGAAGGCCCGATAATATCAACGGCAACGTCGACATCACTGTCCACAAACGCATACCAGTTGTAGACGACAGTAAATAGTGTCGAGGCAAAACTCCAAATATCTGATGGCTTGGGATTGGTGTGACACGTAGAATCGAATACCTCAGGCGCTGCGTAGAACAGTGTTCCGGGAGTCGCTCTCTTAATCATGTTGTTATCGTTATCGTCTAAGATGGTGGCCAAGCCAAAGTCTGCAATCCTTGCCGACTCTCGGTTAAGCCCGCTGTCGAAATGGATGAAGATGTTGTCTGGCTTGATGTCGCGATGCACGACGCCAATTTCGTGCAAATAGCGGATGCCCAACAACACGTCACGAAGTAGGTTTTTGACGATCGACGGGTAGTTGTGAGACCCCGACTCTGTATTGGCAAACTCCAACAGACTGCCTTGTATATAGTAAGGCATCACCAAGTAGTAACTGTCTCGTCGAGGGTTTGTGTATTGTTCAATGAACCCCACCACAAACCGTGACCCAGGGTCTTGTATCTTGTTATAAGGCTCGTTAACAAATTGCACAACAGTGCACTCGTGAAAGCCTCGAGGCGTCACATGTAAAGAACTGCGGACCTTCTGCTCCTTGATCGCCACAAACTGCGCTGCCGTAAGATCGTAGCACCGATATATCGCTGACTTTTCCGTGCAATCCAGTATCTCCATTCGACGATACCGAGAAGGCATATCTCGACAAGAAACGGATCTGGTAGCAACTTCGAAACGTACGGCACCAATACCATTCGCCAAAGAATGTTCTCGAGAACTTGTGGGTGCTGAAGAAGCAGTTGAAGGTTCTTCAGAAAAACTCAAAATCTCGCCTTTTCGAGGCCGACGACGTACTCGACGACTCTTTGAACCGCTGTGTCTCTGCTTGCCTTTTCCAGAAAACTTTTGCATACGCGCCCTTGAAGACACAGATTTTTGTTTTCCAAGGGGCAGAGGCGGCACCAACGCAGGTACTTTGGAGGTCTGACGTGCTTTACAGCGGCGCCTCCTAGCTTTCTTTGGCTTCGTGATATGATTCGGCGGATCATCCGTGTCTGTCATATCTTTAGAGCAAAAAAAAAATCTATTTATGAAAATCCCTGTTCATTTTGGTTGAAGATTTATTATTTTTTCATTGAACTTGCCTCTTATTGCGTGATCTGGCGAAGATTGGCAATCACCGACCGGTAGGCCGTGTTGTCCATCGGCTTCTTGCCAATTCGCGCCTTGGCCAGTCCGGGTCCCACAGATTGTTGCTGCCAGTGGCCAGTCTGCGTCGTGTAAGCGACAGGCTTGCCGCTGCGGAAGTAGATGGCAGTCGACTTGCAGCAGATGTTGTTGGGCGCGCAGTATTCCATGGTGTACTTCTTGTCCGAAGTGGTCAAATCCATCGGCCGGTTGTACGCTGTCTGGTGGAAGCCCCACACACCACAGTAGAAAGGCGCAGTGGAATAAGTCAGTGCATCGGCAGCACCGTTGCGCATTACGTTTCCAGCACCATCGGCCCAGTCGTAGGTTCCTGAGATACTGATGTAGCGTCCCTCGGGGCGCTCTCGGCGCGGAATGGCAAAGATGAAGAACGAACCCTCACCATACTCGTCCTCGGATGGGTTGTAGGTATCGCGGTGGTAGAAGCCGCTTCCCAGTCCGCCGTGGTAGAAGTCGATCATCGCGTTGTGGGTGATGTTCAACATCTTGGAGTTCACCACCACCGAATCGGAATAGTACGTGAAGTTGGTGTGCTGCACACCAGTTGTACCGTCATCGGCCACCTCGACCTTGGGGAACAGCATCATGGTCGTACCGATCTTGCCGCCCTCGGGTGCGCCCTTGATGATCGTCAAGCCAGTGTAGCGCGCGTGGGGACGCGCACACACGTAGTTGAAGGGATGCATCAAGTTGTACTCGATGGTCGCTTCCAGAGCGTGCTTGGTCACCGGGGTGCCCAAGAAAAGAATGCCAAACACCGAAGACAAGTCGTCTGCGCCGCGCGACACCAGCTTACTGTACAATACGCGCATGGAATGGGTGATCTTGTCGTGAAGCAAGTTCACTACGACCAGTCCGCGTCCTTGCAAGTTCATCTGCACACGAGCACGCTTGCGAGCGCTGCGCGCGTCGTCCAAGGTCTGGTGCTCATCGCCATAGGCAGAATCTTGCAAGAGAGTGCGGCGCTTTCGGCGAGAACCGCCCGCCAAATAAGTGGACACATCGTGCCGATCATCCGCACCACGTCCCGCCACGCGAGAACGCTCAAATCCGGACTGGTACGCACCGCTGCCTCCAATCGCTCCACCAATCTGCTCAGAAGCAGTTTGGCCCAACATGCGCGAGGTATCATCCTCCTTGCCAGTCATGCGCAGAGAACTGCCGACAGTAGCTGGGTCATGCATGCGTGCGCCAAGCGTGGCAGCGCGTGTCGCGTTGTTGTGCACGATCGACGAAGCGATCTGGTTGGTGTGGATGTTGGAGATATGGATACTGTCAATGCCAGCACCAATCAGACCTGCATCATTATTAACAGCATCAGTAGCACCAGCATTCAACGTGCGTTCTGGGAGAAGAGTTGCGGCCTTGATGCTCAGTTCGCGGAATTCGCTCATGTTCATCGGGACGCGAGGGTCCTCGACAGACGCAGGCACCAAATACAGTTTGTCCATATCCACAGTACCGCTGATCACTCCTTCCACAAACGACTTCA
>Ga0180435_10005523_pt1 | contig 12274 bp, 9 predicted proteins | sample SS_ome_3_FD_132467 | JGI IMG/M metagenome (GOLD analysis project Ga0180435, IMG submission 132467) | Hypersaline lake sediment archaeal communities from the Salton Sea, California, USA - SS_3_S_1 metaG | ecosystem: Environmental > Aquatic > Non-marine Saline and Alkaline > Hypersaline > Sediment...
ATCGTCGCGGTCTACTCGACGACGCCAACGATCGACCAGGATGAGTTGCCGCTGCGCGGATCACTTCGCTGGGAGAACCTGACTTCGGCGACCCCGTCGTCACATTTCTTCTGGGAGCACGCTCAGGTTCCGCCGGCGCCGGACTTCGACACGCTGCGTATCTTCGTCGATCGTGGTCCGGGAACACCGCTCGACACCGTTCTCGCAACAGCTTGCGGCATTATGGTCGATGTCCAGAAACTTGTTTTCCGTGAGACCACGTACGTGCGCAATTCCGGTGATTTCTCTCACGCCTTGGCTGGTGAGGGAGGTGTGATCGAGGGAGAAAACTTTGCGCAAGCGGTCGGGTTCGACGCCGCAACTGGCGTAACTACATATAACTGCGTGGGCTCGATAACGGTCGGTGCGTCCATTATCGATTTGACTGGTCCCATCGAGATCGACGACGGAATCACGCCCAGCTTCAGAGTGAGTGACTTCATCAGCAATACGGCGACCATCGTCAACTCCATAGCCATCAACTTCAATGGGCTGACGAACCTGATTCGCACGACTGACTCGGTGTACGTGCTCAACGAGCACCTGAGGCTCAAGGGGCTGATTTCCGAAGAGGGCACAAACGCCGGGATGGATCTCAACTTCGATCACAACTTCGAAGCGGGAATCGGTGGCACAACCGGCACATTCGGAGGTAGCGGCGATCCGGACGATCGGCTGGTATTCCTAGCGGTCGAAGACGCTGAGATCGAAGTCTATGACACGTTCTTCTTCGAGAAGGTCACGACACTGCCGATTCGCGATCCAATCATCGGACCGCTGCGCGTGGCGCGCTTGGCCAGCGGACAGCAGATCTTGGTCGGTGTGACCGCCTTCGGAGTTGTGACGCTTCAACTACCGGCGATCACCAACATTTTCCCAACTGACCCGTTGGAACCGCCCGGCAACTGAGCGCGACCAAGGATTGAAACTCGTCAGGGCCCGGCCTTTCGGTCGGGCTCTTTCTTGTACGGTACTGGAAGAGCAGTTACGGTCCGGTAAATTGAATCCGTTCTGCTTAGCCATCCCGCCCATAGGAGAGGAGTTGCCGTATGATCCGATTCGTCACGGCTGGCGAGTCTCACGGCAAAGCGCTGACCGCCATTCTCGAGGGAGTGCCGGCGGATTTGTGCCTGACCGTCGAAGACGTCGACAGTCAGCTGCGTCGCCGCATGATGGGCCACGGTCGTGGCGCTCGAATGAAGATCGAATCGGACTCGGTGGAGTTCCTTTCCGGAGTGCGGGCGGGGTACACGCTGGGATCTCCTATCTCCATGCTCATCCACAATCGCGACTGGAAGAACTGGCAGGATGTGATGGATCCCGCGCCCGATTCGGACAGCGCGCAACCACGGGGTCGACAAGTGACTCGCCCGCGCCCGGGCCATGCGGACCTCGTCGGCGCGTTCAAATACGATCGAACCGATGTTAGAGATATTCTCGAACGGGCGAGTGCGCGCGAAACGGCAGCGAGAGTTGCCTGTGGGGCAATCTGCGAGAAGCTGCTCGCGGAGTTCGATATCGAAATCGGAAGCCACGTGATTCAGTTGGGGAGCGTCATCGCGCCCAAGCCGGCTGAACTGCCGACTCCGCTGAACGAAATTGCCGACGCGTCCCCCGTTCGTTGCCTGGATGCTGCTGCGACCGAGGAAATGGTTTCCGCGGTTGACGCGGCTACCGAAACAAAGGATACCCTGGGTGGCGTGGTGGAGGTGATTGTGCGAGGGCTGTGGTCGGGCTTGGGGTCTCACGTCTCGTGGGATCGCAAGCTGGACGGGCGATTGGCCGGAGCACTGATGTCGATTCCGGCGGTCAAGGGAGTCGAGATAGGAGAGGGGTTCGGAGCGGCAGCTCTGCCGGGGTCAGCAGTGCATGATGAAATAATGCGTGGCGATCGCGATGCCGCGGGTGGATTCGTCAGGACGTCCAACAATGCGGGCGGGTTGGAGGGAGGAATGACTACTGGCGAACCACTCGTACTCAGGGTAGCCATGAAGCCGATACCGACACTGCCGCGCCCCCTGCGGACAGTCGATCTGGAGTCCGGGCAGTCTGAGGAGGCGAGTGTAGAACGGTCCGACGTGACAGCTGTTCCGGCAATGGCGGTGATCGCCGAAGCCATGGTTGCGCTCGTGCTGGCGGACGCTGCCGTTGAGAAATTCGGTGGCGATTCGCTCGGTGAGATGCGAGACAACGCCGAATCCTACATTGCCAGAATGAAGCGTCGTCAATCCGATTGGTAGAGCAGCACCTTGAAGAGACATCTCCTACTCGTTGGACTTCCAGGCTCAGGTAAAACGACTGTGGGCAGACTCCTGAGTGAGATGCTGAGCTTTGATGCAGTTGACGTTGATGCAGCGCTCGAGCAGCAGCACGGACTCTCGGCGGCCCAAATCATTCGTCAACAGGGAGAGGCGGAGTTCAGACGCCTGGAACAAAAGGAGATGGACTCTCTGCTGTCAGGTTCGCGTGCCGTTCTCATGCCCGGCGGAGGATGGGCAGCTTTTGAGGACAACCTCGCCCGGGCTCTCGACCGTGTCTATGCCGTCTACTTGAAGACCTCTCCGGAAATCGCGGCGGCGCGTGTAGACGCCGAAGACGGTGACCGCCCACTCTTGGCTGAGGGCGATACAGCCGTCGCCATGGAGGACCTGCTAAACGCTCGGCGACCCTTCTATGAGATGTGCCACGCGACCGTCTCCACTGACGGAAAGACCGCACGCGAGGTGGCCATTGTGATAGCCGAGCTTGCGTCAAACGCATTGGAAGGATAAATATTTCCCCCCTTGCAATGCGTGAAGGTCCTTTGAAAGGAGTCGGTACATCACAACCAAGCGCAGCAAACCGACCAAGTCAGCCAAGAAGGTGACCAAGGCCGCCAAGAAGGCGACCAGGAAGACGGCCAAGAAATCTGCCAAGAAGACGGCGAAGAAAACCGTCAAGAAGGCTGCCAAGAAGACGGCTAAGAAGACCGTCAAGAAGGCGGCCAAAAAGGCGGTGAAGAAAGCCGTAAAGAAGGCTGCGAAGAAAGCTACCGAAAAGGCGTCAACAACAACCGCCAAGAAAGTGGGCAAGAAGACGAGGCGCTCGGGCTCGCTCGTCGTGGTCGAGTCTCCGGCCAAAGCGAGAACGATCAGCAAGTACCTTGGCAAGGGCTACACCGTCAAAGCAACGGTCGGTCACGTCCGCGATCTACCCCAGAGGGAGTTGGGTGTGGAGGTCGAAAAAGGCTTTGCTCCCAAGTACGTGACTATTCGAGGAAAATCCAAAACCCTCGCAGATCTCAAGAATTCTGCTCAGGATTCGTCCGCAATCTTCCTAGCCACCGACCCCGACAGAGAGGGAGAGGCGATAGCATGGCATGTGGCCGAGCAACTTGGTGACGGTGATAGAATCCGCCGGGTCCTGTTTCATGAGATTACGAGCGACGCCATTGCCGAAGCAATGGATCAACCTGGCCGAATAGACGAACGCAAGGTCGAAGCGCAGCAGGCGAGACGAATATTGGATCGTCTGGTTGGTTACAAGGCCAGTCCTCTGTTGTGGAAAGCGGTGAAAACCGGTTTGTCGGCAGGGCGCGTACAAACAGTAGCTCTCAGGTTGATAGTCGAACGCGAGGCAAAGATCCGCGCTTTCAAGCCGACCGAGTACTGGTCGATCGAGGCCCAACTCAACGCCAAGAAGAAAGATTTCACGGCCAAGCTGCACAAGGTAGATGGCAAGAAGCCGGAACTGCCGTCGAAGAAAGAGGCTCAAAAAGTCGTCAAAGCGGTCAAGGGCAAGCGGTTCGTCGTTGCCGGAGTTCAGAGGAAGCAACGACGTAAGCGGGCTGCTCCTCCGTTCATCACCAGCACTCTGCAGCAAGAAGCTGCCAAGCGACTGGGCTTTTCCGCCAAACGCACGATGTCGTGTGCACAACAGCTCTACGAGGGAGTGGAGCTTGGCAACGAAGGCGCTGTAGGACTGATAACGTACATGCGGACCGATTCGACCAGGGTAGCACCCACTGCGATCGAACAGGTACGCGAATTCATACTGAATACCCACGGCAACGACTATCTACCGGCCAAGCCGAACACGTACCGCCTGAAGAAAGGCGCTCGCGCTCAGGAGGCTCACGAAGCGATCCGTCCGACCGAAGTAACAAGAGAACCAAAAAAGGTCGGCAAATATTTGACGCCTGATCAACGCAAACTCTATGAGGTGATTTGGCAGCGGTTCGTTGCGTCGCAGATGACGCCGGCAGTGTACGACACTACTACTCTCGACTTCGAGATTGGTAAATACCTGTTCAGGGCATCGGGTTCGGTGATCGTATTCGACGGCTTCCACGTGCTGTACAAAGAGACGAAGGAAGTCGAAGACGAGCAGACGTTCGAAGACCTGGCGCCTGTGCCTGCGCTCGAGAAGGGTGACGAAGCGAAGGTGGTGGACGTGGCAGGCAACCAACATTTCACGGAGCCACCTCCGCGGTTCAGCGAAGCCAGCCTCGTCAAAGAACTCGAGACGCTGGGGATCGGCCGGCCGAGCACCTACAGCAGCATCGTGTCAACGCTGAGGGACCGCGACTACGCGCGCATGGAGAGCAAGCGGTTCCACCCCACTGATCTGGGCGAAACGGTTACCAAGGTTTTGGTGAGCCAGTTCCCCGACCTGTTCAACGTCGAGTTTACGTCGGAAATGGAGGACGAACTCGACAAGGTAGAAGATGGTGCGCTGGAATGGCGGGCCGTGCTCGAGCAGTTCTACGGACCCTTCGCCAAGGCCTTGAAACAGGTCGACATGGCCGCCGTGATTCGTGAAGCATTCAAGGAAGATGTTGACAAGCTAGAAACCGAACCGTGCCCGGAATGTGGCGGGCAGCTGCAAGTGAAGAGCGGCAGGTTTGGACCTTTCATAGCCTGCACCAATTATCCCGAATGCCGTCACACCAAACCGCTCGGAAAGAAGAAGGTGCCGGACCGCCCCACTGACGAGAAGTGCAGCGAATGCGGTGGAGCTATGGTTGTGAAGTCAGGCCGGTATGGAGAGTTCCTGGCTTGCACCAACTATCCTCGGTGCAAACACACGCGCCCGGTTCCACTTGGCGTGAAGTGCCCGAAATGCGGAACGGGTGACCTGGCGGCCAGACGTACTCGACGGGGCCGCACCTTCTTTGGTTGCTCTCGGTATCCGAAGTGCGACTTCTCCTCCTGGCACGTACCTGTCCCGGAAAAGTGCCCTGAGTGCGGAAACGTTGGAGCCGAAAAGCGATCGACCAAAGCTCGTGGTGAGTATCTGCGCTGCTTGAAGTGCGAGTCTCAGTTCACCGTGGAGGCAAACGAGACGAGCGAATAATGAGCGTGAGTGTTGTTGGCGGAGGCCTCGCCGGGTGTGAAGCGGCTTGGGCCCTCGCCGAACATGGTGTACGAGTGACACTCAGCGAGATGCGGCCAAACGTGAGGTCTCCCGCTCACGAAACCGACTTCTTGGCCGAGATCGTCTGCAGCAACTCCTTCAAGTCGACGGAATCTTCGAATCCACACGGGCTCCTCAAGGCTGAGTTGGGGATGCTCGGTAGCCTGCTATTGGAGGTGGCTCGAGAAACGAGCGTCCCGGCGGGAGCGGCGCTTGCCGTGGATCGGAATCTCTTCGCGCGCCGCGTCACTGAACGCATCGAATCACACGAGCTTATCGAGGTTCAGAGGCGTGAGGAAACTGAACTCGAATCTCCCGCGATCATAGCAACCGGCCCGCTGACGTCTGACGCTCTTGCAGCAACAATCCGAAAGCGAGTCGGAGTCGATTCGCTCGCGTTCTTCGATTCCATTGCACCGATAGTCAGTGCTGACTCGCTCGACATGTCGGTTTTGTATGCGTTGTCGAGGTACGGCAAGGGATCGGGCGACGACTATCTGAATGCGCCGCTCGATGAATCTCAATACAGAGGCCTGATCGAATCCTTGCTGGACGCCGATCAATACCCTACACACGATTTCGAGAATACTCCGTTTTTCGAAGCATGCCTTCCAGTAGAGGAGATGGCGCGCCGCGGGGGCGACACACTGAGGTTCGGCCCCATGAAACCGGTCGGCCTGAAAGATCCGCGCACGGGGAGCGAACCGTTTGCGGTCTTGCAGCTGCGGCGTGAAGACCTGGCGGGTCAGATGTGGAACCTCGTCGGGTTTCAGACCAAGATGAGGCAGGCCGATCAGCGACGCGTTCTACAGAGCATACCGGGCCTGGGAGAAGCGGAATTCCTGCGTTACGGTTCAATGCACCGCAACACCTATCTCAACAGCCCTGAAGCGCTGTCTGCCCACCTCTCCGCTCGCGACGACGAATCGCTTCTCTTCGCGGGACAACTGGTTGGGGTCGAGGGATATACCGAATCACTCGGTACGGGGATTCTCGCAGGTTTGAACATGGCCCGGATTTTGGCCGGCGAGCAGCCGCTGACACCCCCACCGGAAACCATGCTGGGAGCGCTTTTGAGCTACGTTACGGGAGCTGATTCAAACGCGTTCCAGCCAATGAACGCCAACTTCGGACTTCTGCCGCCTCTCGAATCGCGAATTCGCAACAAACGTGAGAGGCGAAAACGGTTGGCTGAAAGGGCCTTCGAGAAAATGACGCAGTTCGCCGCCGAACTGCGAGAAAAGGCATGACAAAGAGTCGAAGCCGGGCAGAAATTGCGGAGTACCTGGAGTTCCTGGCCAAAGAGAGACAGGACTCGGAACACACCGTAAAAGCGTACGGACGCGATCTTCAATCGTTCGTCGCCTTCTGCGATGACTATTACGGTGGGCCTGCCGAATGGTCATGGACGAGCGTCGACCGTCTCGGGGTGAGGAGCTACATGGGGGAGCTCCGCAGGAGCGGTCTGGCGAAACGTTCGGTTGCCCGCGCTGTCTCGGCACTTCGAGGTTTCTACAGGTTTCTCAGCCAACGTCACGGAATATCCGAAAACCCGGCCTCCTCCGTGCGGTTGCCGAAGCTCGAGAAGAAACTACCCGCAGTGCTCGACCGGGTACAGGTGGACCTGATGTTCGAGATGGCCGAGTCTCTGGCGTCGAACGGAGGGTTCATACCCACCAGAGACCTGGCGATTCTGGAAATGTTCTATTCGACGGGAATGCGGCTTTCCGAACTGGCCGGGCTCGACATGAAACAGATCGACATCGTCTCCGATCAGGTGAAGCTCCGTGGTAAGGGCAGGAAAGAACGTATCCTTCCTATAGGTTCTCACGCCGTTCGGGCGTTACGTCGCTATTACCACGAGCGCGACAAGCTGCTGGCCGCTAAGCCCAAGGCTGCAGACGCAGCTGCCGTGTTCCTGTCGACGAAGGGAAGTAGACTGTCGGCCCGAGGTATCCAACATCTGGTGAGTCAGTACCTCAACGTCCTGGACAGGAGCTCGGGCTACAAAGTCCACAGTCTGCGTCACAGCTTCGCCACCCATCTGCTCGACGGCGGAGCCGACCTGAGGGCGGTCCAGGAACTGCTCGGCCACGAGTCACTCAGCACAACGCAGGTGTATACTCATACTAGCGTGGAAAGATTGAAGAAGGTCTATAATCAGGCGCATCCGAGGGCCTAGTCTGTGTAAAACATGCTCCAGACCTCCCACTGCTCCCACTTCTCCCTCTGCTCTGTGGCAGGTGGGAGAAGAGGGAGGAGAGGGAGGGGCGGGGAGAACAGAGAATGACAGATCACACTATCAAGGCGACCACAATCCTATGCGTGCGGCGAGGTGGGTCAGTAGCCATGGGCGGCGATGGCCAGGTGACCGTGGGCGACACGATCATGAAGGCGAACGCCACCAAGGTTCGGGTACTCGGTGACGGAAAAGTGCTGGCCGGCTTCGCGGGGGCAGCAGCCGACGCGTTCACACTGTTCGAGAAGTTCGAGGAGAAACTCGAGCGCTATCCGGGCAATCTCTCCAAGGCGGTAGTGGAATTGGCTAAAGACTGGCGCAGCGACAAAGTGTTGAGACGCCTGGAGGCGCTGCTGGCTGTAGCCAACAAAGAGCATTCTTTCGTAGTGAGTGGTAGCGGAGAGTTGATCGAACCCGACGACGGTATCCTCGCCATCGGGAGCGGCGGCAACTATGCGCTCGCGGCGGCCCGAGCGTTGACGGGGCACTCGGACCTCTCCGCCGAGGAGGTGGTAAAGAAGAGCCTGGAGATCGCAGCGGACATCTGCGTGTTCACCAACGACAGCATCAACGTTCTTCAGCTATGACGGAACAACCTTATCGATAGGACCGGACTCGAAATGTCAGACCAGGATTCTCCAGAATCGAAACTCGACTCTCTCGATAGCGGACCGGAGCCGCTGCCGTGGCTCGAGGAACTACCGCCAAGGCAGATTGTTGCCGAGCTGGACAGGTACATCGTAGGACAGGAAGCCGCAAAGAAAGCGGTAGCGATCGCGATTCGTAACCGTTGGCGCCGCCAAAAGGCTCCGGAGGAGATACGCGACGAGATTCTGCCGAACAACATCATCATGATTGGGCCCACCGGTGTGGGAAAGACGGAGATAGCAAGGCGGCTTGCGCGGCTGGCCGGTGCACCATTCATAAAGGTGGAGGCGTCCAAGTTCACTGAAGTCGGCTACGTGGGCAGAGATGTCGAATCGATGATCCGTGATCTGGTCGACTCGGCAATCAACATGGTTCGGGGCGAGCGCGAAGATGAGGTGTTCCCCATCGCGGAGGAAAAGACCGAGGAGCGCTTGGTCGAACTCCTGTTCCCCACTCCTCCCGCAACTCCCCCCTCTCCCTCTTCTCCCACTCCTCCCGCGCAGGAGGCAGAGTCCTCGCCAGAACAAGCTCTTGGGCAGTTGAACCGTCCCTTGTTTGTCGTATCGTCTGATGGGCAGGTCAGAGAAGAATCAAGCGATTCGCCGGAGGAAGACGGAGACAAGGCTCGGCGGGAACGAACGAAAGACAAGCTGCGAGACCTGCTCAAGGATGGGAAACTGGAGGACCGAACCGTTGAGGTGGAGGTAAGCCAGCAGGCGTTTCCGTTGCTGGAGTTCATGCAGCCGCAGCCGGGCATGGATTCGCCGGACATAAACCTTGGCGAAGCACTTCAGGACATGCTGCCGAAGCGAACCAAGAAACGTGAGCTACGTGTCTCTGAAGCCAGGCGCATACTGATCGACGAAGAGCTCAAGAAGCTCGTCGACATGGACGACGTGGTGAATGAGGCGCTGGATCGCGTCGAGAACCACGGCATGATCTTCATAGATGAATTGGACAAGATTGCGGGAGAACGGGGCCAGGCGGGCCCCGACGTCTCGAGAGAGGGAGTGCAGCGCGATCTCCTGCCCATCGTCGAGGGATCGACCGTGCAGACACGCTACGGGTACGTGCGCAGCGACCACATCCTGTTCATTGCAGCGGGCGCGTTCCACGTGGCCAAACCGTCCGACCTGATTCCGGAAATGCAGGGCAGGTTCCCCATCCGTGTCGAGCTTTCATCGCTGACCGCCAGCGATTTCGTTCGAATAATGACCGAACCAGAGAACAGCCTGGTCAAACAGTATCAGGCACTATGCGTGGCCGAAGAGGCGACGCTCGAATTCACCGACGAAGGCATCAGAGAGATCGCCGAATTGTCCATGCGCATGAACGATCGCATGGAGAACATCGGCGCACGGCGGCTTCACACCGTCATGACAACGCTTCTCGAGGAAGTGCTATTCGATCTGCCGGAGGTTCCCGATCGACAGTTCGTGTTCGACGCTCCGGAGGTTCGGGAGCGGCTCTTGAAGATCGTGGAGGACGAGGATCTCAGGAAATACATCCTCTGAGATTTGCCGCCTTTACAGTCAGGGCTTGGCAGAGTACAATCCGCTCGCACTCTGCCATTTTGACCGATTTGAGAGGATAATTCAGCATGCCGAAGCGAGACTTTCTGAAAATCTCTGATTTGACCGCTACCGAAGTGTCGGAGCTCTACGATGTGGCGACGGCGATGAAATCAGGTGAATACACTGAGCGGCCGCTCGAGGGAAAAACCCTCGCCTTGGTATTCGCGAAGAGTTCGACTCGCACCAGGGTGTCGTTCGAGGTGGGCACTTATCAACTGGGCGGTCACGGGCTGTTCCTGTCGTCGCAGGATATGCAGCTGGGACGCGGTGAGACGATCTCCGATACCGCTAAAGTGCTCTCCAGATACGTGCACGGAATCATGATCCGCACGTTCGCGCACTCAGATGTAGAAGAACTTGCCGAGCATGCCTCGATTCCCGTCATCAATGGTCTGACCGACTTGCTGCACCCCTGCCAGGTCCTGGCTGATGTATTCACCATCAAAGAAGCCCTGGGCGATTGGCGCGACAAGATCGTGGCATGGGTCGGTGACGGCAACAACATGGCCAATTCCTGGTTGAATGCGGCGGCACTGCTGGGATTCGAGCTCCGATTGGCTTGCCCGGAAGGTTACGAACCCAACCACGACATCTTCAATGCGGCAAAGCAGTCTGCAACCGTGAGCATCTTCGCGGATCCCGACGAGGCTGTTAGGGGTGCGCACGTCGTAAACACCGATGTCTTTGCGTCCATGGGTCAGGAGTCCGATGCCGAATCGCGATTGCTTGCTTTCAAGGGCTATCAAGTTGACAACAAGTTGATGGGGCTGGCGGCGAAGGACGCGATATTCCTTCATTGTCTCCCTGCACATAGAGGTGAAGAGGTGGCCGCCGAGGTAATCGACGGACCGCAGTCGAGAGTGTTCGATCAGGCAGAAAACCGTATGCACGTACAAAAGGCACTTGTTGCGATGCTACTTGGTTGAAAGGGAAGAGAATGACGACTGGGCAACTGAAACGCACACCCTTTTACGACTTTCACGTTGCGAGCAACGCGAAGATCGTCCCGTTCGCCGGATTCGAGATGCCGGTTCAGTATCCCACCGGTATCACGAAGGAGCACCAGATCGTCCGCGAGTCTGTAGGCGTCTTCGACGTTTCGCACATGGGCGAATTCGAGGTGACCGGCCCAGATCGCAACGCGTTCGTCAACAGGCTGACTTGCAACGACGTTGCAGCGCTCGAGGAAGGGCAGGCTCAATACTCGGCGTTCCTCACAGACAAAGGCACGTTCGTCGACGACTGCCTGGTCTACAGGTTCGACGACCGCATCATGCTGGTTGTGAACGGCGCGAACATCGACAAAGATTGGGAGCACGTCGTCTCGAAGAAACAAGGCATAAACGTGCGCCTGAAGAATGTCTCGGACGATGTAGGGCTGCTGGCGGTTCAGGGGCCGAAAGCCGAGGAACTCGTGGCTCCGGTCTCGTCCGTCGATGCGGCGGGCATCGAGTACTACCATTTCGAGACGGGGCAGGTAGCCGGAGTCGAGTGCTTCATATCGCGCACCGGATACACAGGTGAAGACGGTTTCGAGCTGTATTTCAGGGCGCAACACGCAGAGAAGATGTGGAACACCTTTGTCGGCGAGGGTCGCGGCCAGCCAGTCGGATTGGGATGCCGCGATTCGCTCCGGCTCGAGGTGGGATACGCTCTCTACGGTAACGATATCGACGAGACAACAAACGCTTACGAAGCGCGCTTGGGCTGGATAGTAAGACTCAAGAAGGGAGCGCCTTTCGTTGGCAAGGCGGCATTGGAGAAGATCAAGGCTTCAGGTGGCCCAACCCGGAAACTGTGCGGATTCACGGTCACACAGAAGGGCGCGATTCCGAGACAGGGCTATGACGTCTATCTCAATGACCACAAGATCGACACGGTAAGGAGCGGCGCATACAGCCCAAGCCTGGCGAAGCCGATAGGTACGACTTATCTGCCGACGCATTCGGTTGATCCGGGCACCAAGATCGAGATCGACTGCCGCGGAAAGCGTGTCGAAGCGGAAGTCACCGCCATGCCTTTCTACAAGGGCGGGAGCGTAAAGTCGAAGAAGGGTTAACGAGAGGCCCAAATGCCGATTCGCGTAGGCGTGCTCACTGTTTCGGACAAAGGAGCCGCTGGACAGCGAGAAGATAAGTCGGGCGACATCATATCCGACTGGGTGAGCCGGTCGGGCTTCGAGCTGGCCGAACGAGAAATCGTGCCTGATGAGTCCGATCTCATCGCACGTGTCCTCACCAAATGGGCAGACGACGCAACTGCTGACGTCGTTTTCACCACGGGTGGTACGGGGCTCGCTCCGCGCGATGTAACGCCGGAGGCCACACTCGCGATCGTCGAGCGTTTGGCTCCTGGGATTGCGGAGGCAATCAGAGCGGCG
>Ga0180435_10005526_pt1 | contig 12267 bp, 8 predicted proteins | sample SS_ome_3_FD_132467 | JGI IMG/M metagenome (GOLD analysis project Ga0180435, IMG submission 132467) | Hypersaline lake sediment archaeal communities from the Salton Sea, California, USA - SS_3_S_1 metaG | ecosystem: Environmental > Aquatic > Non-marine Saline and Alkaline > Hypersaline > Sediment...
TCGCAAATCAAAGAGCATCGGGAAAAAGTTCATGCGTATCGTTCAGCAGGCGCTAAGGACACCCCGGATAACCTGGACAGAGATTCCTTGGGATCTGGACCTGCTATCCGAGTATTTTGCGCCAACTGGAGTTTCGTAGAGAACCGCGTTTCACAATTTGCTTTCATTTTGCCAAAAAGGGGTTGTCTTTTTCCCCGATTTTATTGTAACCTCATGTTATTATATTGTATATTACTGTGGCAATAATATATACCAAACTATTGAGACTTGATGCCTGAATTTATACGTTTTTTAGGATAAGATATTGGTATCTTCAATTGCCACAGTAATAATAAACGCATCGCTTTCCTGGAACAGTAATTGCTGCAACGATGACGTCAAGAAGCCGGGATTTTTCGGACAGCCGGGCCAACCGGAGCACCGACTGCCCGGCGGTCTTGTTCTTTGAAAATTTCAGAATGAAAACGGGTTTGTTCAGCAACAAGCGTCGGAAAAGAATTTTCCCCCCCGAATTCACGCGACGGCGGTTTGCCGAGAATTCATTTGACAGCAGAATCATTTTTTTTTAGATTGCAGCGGTAAAAATATATAGAGAATCAACAGCTTACATTGATACTGGGGATGGGTCCGCGGTGGGGAGAATTCTACTAAATGTGGTATCAAAGCCTTCGACCAACTACCATTAAAGGGGTCGAGGGCTCTTTTTATTTAGAGTCCGGGAACTCATTTTTTACAGCCGGAAACAGCCAATGAAGATCGCTCCCGACAGAAACGGCCTGACGTTAATAGAGCTGATGGTCGTCCTTGCCATTTTGGCCGTCCTTGCGGTAGCGGTAGCACCCAATTTTCTCAGCTGGAGAGGCAACGTGAATTTGCGCGGCGCCGCGGACAACCTCAAAGGCGATCTGCAAGCGGCCAAAGCCGGTGCGGTCCGGGTGAGCAGCTGGGTCGTCATCGAATTTTTCAGCGACCGCTATCAGGTATTTGTGGACAACGGCACCGGGCCCGGAGGGATAAAAAACGACGGCTTTTTGAATGGCACGGAAACCGTCATTCGCCAAAGAAAACTTCCCCCCGGAATAGCGATCGAACCCGGCCCTTTTACCAAAACCCATTTTAACGCCCGCGGCACCACCGGTGCTGCCGGAACGATAACACTGGCAAACACGCGGGGAAAGCGCAAAATGCTGATCATCAGTCCCATGGGCAGGATCAGGATGCAAGACGGTTAGCCCGCAAATTTCACGATTTTTTTCAGCAAGCCCCCGGCTCGTGAAAACTGCGGGTAGATAAATCCCAACGGCGGGAATCAACAATGGAAGGCAACCCTTCGCGAAAAATCATACCAGACAGCGACAGCGGATACCTGCTGGTCGAAGCCATGATTGCCCTGGCGATATTCGCCATCGGGTTTCTGGCGGTCGGCACAATGGTGTTGTCCACGACCCGCAACAATACCACCGGCAATATTGCCACCCAGGCGACCATGCATGCGATTGAAAAGCTCGAGGAGCTCAAGAGCCGGCGGATTGCCGACATGGCAGATGATACCGACCGGCCCGGGCTGGCGGGTCTTTTCACCCGCAGTTGGAGCGTGACAGACACCGGCATAGGCTCCTCACGGTTGATAGAGGTCACCGTCAGCTGGAATCGCATGGGCCAGACGCGGGACGTCGTGCTTTCGACCATATCGAGAGGAAACGGCACCTGATGGACCAGCGTCAAATGCCATGCGGGAAACTCCCGCAGGGGGTGCCCCCTCTTCTTTGCCGGGATGGGTTTTCATTGCTGGAGCTTATCGTCGGGCTGGCCATGGCGACCATCGTGCTGGCGGCCGTCATCGGGGTATTCACCACCCTGACCCGTTCCTACACGACCCAGAACGTCGCAGCCGATGTGCAGCAGATCGCCCGGGTGGGGATTGATTACATGGCTCAGGAAATCCGGATGGCCGGGCTGAATCCGAAGGGCGGGACCGGTTCAAATGCCGCCTCCATCGAGGAAATCGCGGCATCGGGAAACAAGCTCAGGTTTAGCATGGATCGCTGCGACAACGATACCGGCTGCGATCGGCCGGCTCCCGACGGAGACCCGGATGACAATTCGGAGCGGATTACCTATTTTTACACTCCGGCGACCGGAGCCTTGATGCGCTGCCTGTACGAACCTGCCGGTACGGTTTCGCCCGACACTGTCGTGCATGCAACGACCCCTAAGAATACCACCTGCCAGACCATTATCGACAATGTCGTACCAAACGCAGACGGGTCTCCGCTGTTCCGTTTCCTGGATGACGACGAACCGCCCAACAGCATCACCGACAATAACGATCGAGGCCAAATCCGGACCATCGTCATCACGTTAACCGTACAGGAGAGTGCCGGACGCGATGCGCCGGTCAATCGCATGTACAGCAAACGCGTTCGATGCCGGAATCTCGGGCTCTGACACGAAAATAAAGGCATGAGATCATCTGATGAAAGACACGGACCGGATAACAAGCGATGAAAGTGGGTACATGGCCATTCTCGCGTCACTGATGATTCTGGTGCTGCTGACCATTTTAGGCGTGGCCGCTACCAAATCCGCCAACACCGAGGTGCTGATGACCGGCAACGAAATCCGGTACCAGCGCAATTTTTACCGGGCCGAGGGCGCGGCCCTGGAAGCCGCCGACATTTTGCAGAATGCCACGGATCTGGCAGAAGGTCTGCCGGATTGGATCGATTCGACGGCCGAGAGGCTCACCATAGAAAACTTCGACGAGTACTGGGACAACAGCTACGCCGAAGGGGATTCGGTGATCCCCCGCGTCTCCACAATCGACCCGAACCACACGCTTTTTGTCGCGGGCCTGGAAAAAGGGTCATCGGGCAATTCTCTGGATGCGAGCAAACCCACCATCCACTCGCTGGCGATTTACGGGCGCTGCGAGTGGGATGGCATCACCACGATCAAAATAGGCTACCTGGTTGCCTATTAACCGGGCCACCCTGCGGGTTCGGTTGGGGCGGCGCGGCAGGAGGTGTCCTGAAATGACGATGTCTACAAACCATTTAGAGAAAACCTCGCGCAAAAATTTCCGGCGGTTCATCCCCACGATCGGGATTCTTTCTGTATTGATCCTCGTCGCCACCACATGGGCGGGGTTAAAGCCACTGGACCTGTCGCAAACACCGCTGGTCAACCAGGTGTCACTGCCGCCGGCCAATATCATGGTGCTGCTCGATGACTCCGGCAGCATGACCTGGGAAATCCTCGTAGAAGGCCAGAGCGGCGGCCTTTTTCCGAAACCCGCCGGAACAGATCAGGGGTACGCTTTTGTCTTCGACAACCCGGGCAACAACCTCAATGTCAACAATGCCGCCTGGGATTACCTTTTCGCCGAGGGCCGCAAATACTGGAAAAGCCAGTACCATGAGGTCAACGCGCTGTATTACAACCCCGACGCCGCCTATGTGCCCTGGCCCGGCTACGGCGAAGTTACACTTGCGGACGCCGACCCGGACACCCCGCGGGTCCACCCGGTGCGTTACCCCAACAATACCTTGAGCCTGGATGACACCTCTTTTTCGGTCGACATCGTCACGGCACCGGATGTTGCCGGCGATCAGATTTCGATCCCGCACGCGCATTATTTTGCATTTTCCGAGTCTGAAGACTCGCCCTACCTGATCGTCATGGACGGCAGCACGGACGAACTCAAATATTTCCGGGTCAGCCTGGACGCGGGAACCGGTTTTCACGAAAAGGTCTCCGCCCTGACCGAGGTCGATCCCCCTCCAGCGGACATTGTCACTGGTCGCAACTACACGGAGGAACGCCAGAATTTTGCCAACTGGTTCAGCTATTACCGGCGCCGTGAATTCATTGCCAAGGCAGCCCTGGGGGAGGTTCTGCAGAGTATCGATAAAGTGCGGGTGGGGATCTACGGCATCAACGAAAAGGTTGTCCAGCCCTTGAAAAAGGTAAAAATGATTGAAAACGGCCAGGTTCTGGATGAGGTCGATACCCTGCTCGAAGATCTCTACGATTATGTCAGCAGGGGCGGCACGCCATTGAATGCCGGCCTGCATAACGTCGGCCAATATTTTGAAGCGAACGACGGCAAGCTGAAGAATAAAACCGGCCCCAACCCCTACGGTGGGATTGACGAGGGCGGCGCCTGTCAGCAGTCCTTTACCGTCATCGTGACCGATGGATACTACACCGACCCCGGCAGTGTGAACATCGGAGGCAATCTCGATGACAACGAGGACGCCAACGAGCCTTATAAAGACTGGGGCGGTGGCGAACATCCCTACGCGGACCAGGCCAGCAATTCACTGGCCGATATTGCATTTTACTACTACGCCAATGATTTGAACACGAATCTGGACGACCTGCTCCCGGTGAGCCAATTTGACAGTGCCCGGCACCAGCACATGGTGACCTTTGCGGTCGCGCTCGGGGTCAACGGAACGCTGAATCCCGCTGCATATTCGGATACCCTTCATCACAAAATCACCGGCAATCCGATCCAGTGGCCGACGGTGGCCAGCGGCCAGACACCGGAAACCATCGACGATCTCTGGCACGCCACCGTGAACGGTCGGGGCCGTTTCAAAAGCGCCAGAAATCCCATCCAGCTGGCGGGCTCGCTGGTCGAATTCATGAACACCATCGTGGAAATCGCCGGCGCATCTTCCTCGCCGGCGTCAGTGAACAGCGACTGGCTCTTCGGCAATCTGCTGCCCGACACGCTGGTCTACCAGGCCACCTACAGCAACCGGGATGATGAGTGGACCGGGGACATCAGGGCCTAAGAACTGGATCCCGTTACCGGGGTGGTGCAGGCCGGATCGGCAAAATGGTCTGCCGCGGAAAAATTGAACAGCAGAGCCTGGGACGACAGGGCCATCGCTACTTACAGCGGCAGCGCCGGCATCCCTTTCAAAGAGGCCAATCTGTCCAGCGACCAGAAGACCCAGCTGGGAGCCAGCCCCGGGGACATGGTCAAATACCTGCGGGGAGAGCCGGTGCAGGGTTACCGTGAGCGCACCAGCGCCCTCGGAGATACGGTCAATGCCAGGCCGGTTTATATCGACGGTATTCTTTACGTGGGCGGCAACGACGGCATGCTGCACGCCTTCGATGCCGTGACCGGAGATGAATTGTTTGCCTACGTTCCCAACCTGGTCTTTCCGAAACTGAAGGAACTGGCCGATCCGGGATATGATCACCTCTATTATGTGGACCTGACCCCGACGGTGAAAAAAGCGGTCGGCCTTCTCGGGGGCGCCAACAGCGACACGCTTCTGGTCGGCGGGCTGAGGGGCGGCGGCAAAGGATATTTTGCCCTGAAATTGAACGATGCCAAAAATATCGTGTCCGATAGCGATCTGGCGCAGAAAGTCCTGTGGGAATACCCCAACTCGCCGGATCCGGACATGGGCTATTCATACGCTTACCCGACAATTGCCAAATCCAATTCGACCAGTCACCCCTGGATCGTCATCGTCGGCAACGGCTACAACAGCGACAGCGGCAGCGCGGTGTTGCTCGTTCTGGACGCAGCCACCGGAACCCTCGTCAGGGCGATCGATACCGGAGCCGTTCCCGCCGAAGACGAGGTTGCCAACGGGCTCTCGACCCCCGTGGCGATCGATGCCAATTTCGACGGGAAGGTGGATTTTGCCTACGCCGGCGATTTGTACGGCAACCTGTGGAAATTCGACCTGAGCTTCACCAACACGGCCAATTGGGCGGTGGCCTTCGGCAGTGCCTCCGACCCGAAACCCCTCTTCCAGGCAAAGGGGCCAAACGGGAACATTCAACCCATTACCACAAAGCCGGATGTCATGTATCACCCCCAAGAACACGGTTTTATGGTGTGCTTCGGCACGGGCAAATTTTTAGGGACGAGCGATTTCGCCAACACGGACGTCCAGACCGTGTACGGGATCTGGGACTACGGCGACACCATTTACGATCTGCAGAGCAATTCATGGACGCCGGACGACAATTCCGAATATCTCGGGACTTTCGAGCGCTCGACCCTCAAGCTGTCCAACCAGCCCGCCACCGTCGGTTTGCTGAAGCAGACATTCAATGACTACGAGGCCACTTTCAACGGCCGACAAAACACCTTTCGCATATTCAGCGAATTTATTCCGGAGTGGATCACCATGCCGGACACCGCAGGGCAGGAGGACGACCTGTCCGACAGCCAGGCCAACCACGCCGGCTACTACATCGATCTGGCAGCCGGCGAACGGGTGGTCAGCGACGTTCTCATCCGCGGCGGACTGCTGGTGGCCATCGGCTTCCTGCCGGACGACGGCAGTTGCAGCAGGGGCGGCCGTTCGATGTTCATGGAGCTGGATGCCTTTACGGGCGGCAATATCGCCCTGGTCCAATTCGACTTCAACAATGACAACACTTTTTCAAAAGACGATATGATCGACATCGACACCGACCCCAACAATGTGGTGTTGTCGGTGCCCGGCGCGATTTCGATGGAAGGCCAGGCCCAGCCGCCGGCATATTTAAGACTGGATAACACCCGCGAACGCCTCTACATATCCGGTGTCACTGGCGGAGGGCCAGGGCTGGGATCAGGGCCGGGGCCAGGGCCTGATCCCGACCCCGACGACGATCTAAATGACGACCTGGTTCATCGTGCACCCAAACTGGGGGTGACCTACTGGATGCAACTTTTTGAATAACACCACCCGAAGAAGGCATGCCCCGGTGGCCAGAAAACGCAAAAGAGAACCCAAACCGTTTGCGTACGATCTGGACGACAGCGACCAGCGACGCGAGCGCCACAAGGCCAGGGACCTGCGCCAATCCCAGTGGTGGAAGCGGCAGGCGGCCAAAGGCGTCTGCCACTACTGCCGGCGGTCCTTCGCCCCCAAAGCGCTGACCATGGACCATATCGTGCCCATCTCCCGGGGGGGCAAGACCAGCAAGGGAAATGTGGTGCCCTGCTGCAAAGACTGCAACACTGCCAAAAAACAGATGCTGCCGATGGAATGGGAGCAGTATCTATCGCAATTCGGCAATATCGACGAATAAACTGCCGCCCCAAATCACGCGCCCGTATTTCGACGACCCCCCCGGTCTCCCGGAAGATCGATTTGTAAATCCGATTTCCATCAAGCTTTTTCCCAACTTGCCGATATTCAGCCCGAAGCCGCCTGACACAGCTAACGGCGTCACACCGCAGCACATCGAACGCAATGAAATGAATCGGAATCTGGAATTGCCAAACGCCCATCACACAAAAATCAAGCTGACCTGCGCCAGATGCGGCAAAACCTACCGCATCCGCAAAGAAAAGATCCCGGCGGGGGCGACGGCGGTTCGCTGCAAAGCCTGCGGCAAACACGTCCGCTTGAAATACGACATCGCTGCAAACCTATCGCTCTGCCATCCAGCCGGGGTCCTGTCCGCGGCTGCCGGCGGTGTCGGAAAACCCGCCTTGTGCCCTCCGAGAGCCCGCCTCGATCTGATGACTGAAGAAAAAAGGCGCCGCCCTCGCCGGAAATGCCGTTCGGTAAAACTTCGCCCGGTATAACCGCCGATAAAATTTAAGTTTTATTGACTCTGGCCGATAAAATAGCTGATCGGTACGATATCCAGGTGCGCCCGCTGCGACCGGCGGTAAACCGCCGCCGATGACCCTGGGGCGCCGGACAAGAGAGACCTGTTGAAAACCTGCCCGCCCGGTGAGGCTGAAAAACATGAAATTAGAATGCCCGAGCTGCCACCAGAAATACCGGCTGACGAATCAAACGATCCCTGCGAACCATGCGATCGTCACCTGTCGGGTCTGCGCCAAACCGATTCCACTGAAAACCGGTGCCGCTGCCCGATCCGATGAACCGAAAATTTCGCCCCAGACGGTTGCCTGCGGATATTGCGGGAAAAAGGTTTCCGTCGGCGCCGTACAGGCGACGGAATCGAACCATGTTCCCTGTCCTTCCTGTCAACACCCGGTGCTCATTTCGCCGCAGCGGGCGAAAGTGACGAAACCTGCAATTCCGCCCTTCGAAGCGATCCACTTGAACTGCGGCCAGTGCGGGCAGACCTACACCCTGAACCGGGCCAAAATTCCCGCCAAAGCAGCTTCGGCCAGCTGTAAAGCCTGCGGGAACAAAATCCCCATCCCCGGCTCGCTGGCAAAACATCACGCCGCCGGTCAGGGGCAGGAGGCGGCGCAGGCATCCCCAGCGCAGGCGGCCAGCCCACCCGAGGTATTTATCGACGATGTCGAAACCGGATCATCGGTGACGGCATCGGCCCAAACGACCAAGAAAACCTGGTACCGGGCCTTCATGGCGCTGATGCTGGCCACCTTGATAGGGTTCGGCATCTGGTTTGGCGGCGGCTGGCTGCTGGATATGTTCAAGACCGGTTGGGAAGTCTTGATCGAGTCAAAGCCACGGCCGACGATGAAAACCCCCTCGGGCACCTTCTCTTCCAAACCCCTGGTGGCTGCCCGGCTGAACACCCCGCTGGTGATGCACGCGATCAAAGGCCGCATTTCGCCCAACTCCCGGCACCATAAAACCATCGCAGCGCTCAAAGCTGTCGGCCTGCAGCGCGTGGAAGTTTTCATGCTGCCCCAGTCCGAACTGCTGGTCGTACCGGCGCTTTACATAAAGGGGCGGGAAATCAAACACCTGGAAAAACTGCTCGCCGGTTACAATCTGATTGAAAGTGCCATCCAGAAGGCCGGCTCCGGACGCTACGTGGTCGATCTGGCCGCCCTCGGGAAAAAATACGGCAAAGATCTGCCCGAAATCCCTTACGCCATCTGGTTTCATCAAAGCAACATTCTGGTGGCGCCCGAAGTGCTCATGAAGGATCCCCAGGTCACCCTTGATCGCATCACCGAATCCAGGGTCTCGGACTTTGCCGGGACGCTTTCCAGCCGCCGGCAGGCCGGAACGGTTGCTGTTGAAATACCGGATACCCTGGAGAGCGATTGGCCTCTGAAGCTGAAGCAGAACCCGGTGTTGAAGGCAGATCCCCGTCTGGCATTGACCACGAGGATGGGGACCTCTGTGCTGGTTCAACTGGGCGATACCCTTCGCTCCATCGACATGATCGGCGGCAATCTGACCGTTGCAGGCGAAAACCGGCAAAGAAAATTCAGCTATCGTCAACGGTTTCGATCCAAATCGACCGCCAGGCGGTACACCGCTCAACTGGCGGCCGCAGGAGTTCAGGAAAAATCCGCCGAGTGGCTGGTTCACGAAATGCTGTCCCTGTTTTCGGACAACCGGATCGAATATTCGTTCAAGCGCGACGGCAGGGATCTGAATGTGGCGGTCAAATGGCTGCCCGATCATGACCAGCTGATCATGAATGCACTGATTCGTGCCATGTTTGGAAAAGTGGTCGACACAGCCACCTCAACGATTGCCGGCCTGGCGCCTTCCACCGGCAATGTCGAAACCGTCCCGATGGACATGCCCGAAGTCCTGCTCGAACTGGACCCGGAACAGGTGCGGCGCCAGATCGGCACCGGGATTCAACAGCATCTTTTCCCGGGTCAGTACTGGGATGGAAAAGAACCGCGAATGACGGTTGACGTGGACACCATTCCCTTTGCCAACAACGCCCTTGCCGAAATGACCTACGAGGTGCTCAAGGTTCGCTCCAGGGATGGCAGGGACCTCCACCGCCTTTCGGACCAGGTGGTCGACCACACCATTCAACCCGGCGAATCGGTACCGGGTTTCGTCGCGGTAGACGTCAAGCCCGGAACGCCGGCCGAAACGCTTGGAACGGCCGACATCCGGTTCGACTTGAAGGTGCCGACCCGCTTGAGTGAACTGGCATTTTCGGTGGCCGACCCACTGGAAACCACCCGGGTGGCCGGCAATATTCCGGTCAGGCTGCTGCGGCTGGAAAAGGATGTCGTCGAAATCGGCTTCCAGGACAATCCCGGCATCTTCATGTTCGCCTTCGACCGGACCGGAGAAGCCCTGAGGATCAGCGAATCGATGGTATCCAGCTGCAGACTCGCGAGGCGCTATCAGGGTCAAATCCACCGGATCAAAGTGCTGGTCGTCGAAAAACAGCTGGAAGTGCCCATCGAGCTGTCCGTCGACCTGAACGGCGGTCAGCCTTACACGCTGAGTCATCAGCCGGAAACACCGAGGTGGACGAGATTCGATTATTCGGCTTTGAAAACGTATAAAAAATTCAACCCGGGCCGTATCAACCAGCTGAAGGTGCGGTGGCACGAGGCATCCGAATCCGAAAGGTCCGATCGGTTGTCCGTCACGCTGCCGCACGGGCCTTTCCATGCCCGGACCGAATGGGAAGTTCACTTTTTCGGTCCGGAAAGCCCGGTAAACCTGTCCGGCAACCCAGCGCAGACCTGGCGCGGGATGAACTATGCGTTTGAAAAGGGCGCGCTGCGAAAAGTCAATGCCGTTACCGGTCAGGTGAGGATGAAACTGGCCACAAAGATCCAGAGACAGCGGTTTGTCAAGATCTCTGACAAAACGCCGATCATTCAAAAACTGCCGTCCGGCAAAATCGTTACGGTCATTTTTGACCGGAATGAAGTCACCCTGACGCCATTTGACGACGCCACCGCGCAAATCATTGCCTACGATGCCGACAATCGCCGGTTGCGGAGAGACGCTTACTCTCAGACCATGGGATTGATGCGGAAATACTATTATTGGGGAATTCCGGCCAGGGTCGAGGTCGATATCGCCGCCAACCAGATCGAACGGTCAATCGACTTCGACATCGTCAAGCGACCGGTGAACCAGAAGGCATATGATGCTTTCAAACAACGGCTGTCGGCGCAAAAAGAGGTGGTCGCAGCTCTGAAACAGATTCATGCGGCCCGCAAGCAGGACCGCAACCGCTATGGCGACGACCTGGCCGGCCTGTACTACGTGTATGCCCGCAAAAAAAAGGCCCCGATGCAGCTGATAGACGAAGCGGTGGCGCATTCCGATCCGGCGGGTGTAAAGCGCTTCGGTTATCCGCTGCAACCCCACCGGGGCTACTATTTTACGGTACTGGCGGGAAGGGAATTGAACGGGTCCCGTCGCGAATTTCCCAGCAACAGGCGGGCCCTGTCCGTCAGCTGGAAAAAGGGCGTTATCAAAGCAACCCACTATCGACAACTGCCCACCATAGCAGCGATTCCGGTAGACGCTTCGCAGCCGACTTTCTTCGTGCACTCCGGCAAGGTGTTTATGAAATCCTTGAACGGGGAAGAACTCAAATACCTCCCGGAAAAATATCTGGACAGCGGCTGGATCGAAGCCGGCGTCTCCGGGGGCTAGCCCGAGTATTTCATGAATATCCGGGCTGGCGGCGTAGAATGTCATCCGGTTGACCGGTTGGGATCATAAATGCCGAACCGTTCGGCCATCAATTGACCGGTTTCGTTTCGCCGGTGGCAGGCGACATGATGCCCGGCACGCACGGCAGTCGGTTCGGGCTCCTGGCGACGACATACCTCAAGGGCGAATGGACACCGCGTATGAAAGCGGCAACCCGTGGGCGGGTTGACAGGGGTTGGGACGTCGCCTTTCAATATGATGCGTCGCGATTTGACCCCCACCTGGGGCAGTGGAATCGCTGAAAGCAGCGCCTGTGAATAGGGATGGACTGCCTGCCGAAAAAGATCCGCGGTATCCGCCAGCTCCATCACCTTGCCCAGATACATGACGGCCACCCGCTGGCTGATATACCTGACCACCAGCAGGTGGTGGGTAACGAAGATGTAGGTCAGGTTGAGCTGATCCTGGAGCGATTTCAGCAAGTTTAAGAGCTGTGATTGAACCGATACATCCAGAGCGGACGTGGGCTCGTCCAGGACGATCAATTCAGGATCCGTGGCAATCGCCCGGGCCACCGCAATTCTCTGCCGCTGTCCGCCGGAGAATTCATGCGGATATCGCAGGATGTGGTCCCCGGTGAGCCCTACCAGTTTCAGCAGGCGCAGCACCCGTTCCTCCATCTGGCGGCCGCCCAGCCTGAATTGCTCCCTGATCGGCTCGGCAATGATATGTTTGACGAGCATGCGTGGATTGAGTGAGGTCGTGGGATCCTGGAAAACCATCTGCAGCTTTGCACGAACGCCGGCGGCCGCCAGAGAGGACCGGGATAGCCCGGCAATGTCGATGGGCCCGTCGGGCGGGGCATTCCGGTCATGATACAAAATCTGCCCCCCGGTAGGCCGCTGCAGGCGAACGATGGCTTTTCCGGTGGTCGTTTTGCCGCAACCGGATTCTCCCACGA
>Ga0180435_10005527_pt1 | contig 12266 bp, 13 predicted proteins | sample SS_ome_3_FD_132467 | JGI IMG/M metagenome (GOLD analysis project Ga0180435, IMG submission 132467) | Hypersaline lake sediment archaeal communities from the Salton Sea, California, USA - SS_3_S_1 metaG | ecosystem: Environmental > Aquatic > Non-marine Saline and Alkaline > Hypersaline >...
TGAATCAAGAGTTAACGAAGGCTCATCGCTCAGCCGGTCAACCCCTGCACAGGCCGGATGTAACCGGTGACCGTGCCCCGCCAGTTGCGGATCGGTGCGTTCAACACCTTGCGGGTTTCTTCATGGTCCGGGTCGAGCACGCCAAGCCGCACGAGGAGCGCGGCAACGGTTGCTTCCGAGGCGCGGGTTGCCCCGTCGGCGACCTTGAGGGCTATTCCCAGCTTTCGTTCCGGCACCATCGCCACGAAAACCGCCTCTGCCCCGGTCTTGATCGAAACCCGCCCTTCCATGGCTCGCATCAGCCCGGTGCAGGCGCGGCCCTCGCCCGCCACCAGCTCGGGATGTGCGGCCATTGCCTTGCGCAACCGGGCAGCGGCACGCTCGCGCGGGGTTCTTCCTTCCTCTCTGGCCGCAGCGAAGAACGCCATCGCGCGCCCGAGCCCGTGAAGCGAGGTTGCGAAGTTGGGCGCGGAACAGCCGTCGATCGCCCAGCCGCGCACCGGTTCGCCGGTCACGTCTTCCCATGCCGCGCGCACGGCATCCTGAACCGGATGGTCGATATCGAGATACTCCGGCCCCGCTCCGAGGTGCCGCGTCAGCGTGAGAAAACCCGCATGTTTGCCCGAGCAGTTGTTGTGGACCTGCAGGGGTTTCGCTTCCGAACAGGTGATTATCTTCGCGGCCTCCAGGTCGGCGGGCATGTGGGCGCCACAGCGCAGATCATCGTCGCCAAGGCCGAGATCGGCGAGCCAGTGTGCCACGCGGTCGGTGTGGATGTGAGCGCCGTTGTGCGAGGCGCAGGCGAGCGCGAGTTGTTCCGGAGTGAGCCCGGCCGCATCCGCCGCGCCACTTTCCACCAGAGGCAGGGCCTGGATCATCTTGGCCGACGATCTGGGGTAGATCACAACCTCGGGATCGCCCCAGGATTCCACGATCTCGCCACCCGGTCCGCAGATCACCGCGTGTCCAAGATGCAGCGATTCAACCATCTCGCCGCGCCATATTTCGGTCAGCTTCGCGGGTTCAGCCATTGTTGCTCCTTGATGCCCCAGGGAACGCGCGGTTTTCCGCCAACGGGGCTTTCATGATCCGGTCATGTTGAGTTAGTGTTGCCCCCAGATGGGAACGGGGCCCGCGTCTCGACAAGACCGCTTAAGGCAGGCCGGCGCAAGGGCCAAGAGGCAGGAACGGCTGGAGGCTGTGAAAACATGATTTCGAATATCGCACGGGGCCTTTGCATCGCGGCATTCTCGTTCGCCGGAGGCGGAGCGGTTGCACAGGAAAGCACCAACCGGGTGGCGGCCAACACGGATTGGAGCGTGTTCGTCGAGGAAAGCCCGAAGGAATGCTGGGGCGTGTCCAAACCGAAGGAAATGGTCAACACCAGGGGTGGCCAGGTTGTCGCAGTGCGGCGTGGCGAGGTTCTTCTCTTCGTCAGCTACCGGCCCGGCAACAGTGGCAAGGGTGAGGTCAGCTTCACCGGTGGCTACCCGTTCCAGTCCGATTCTACCGTGGCCTTGACGATCGGCGGTCAGACGTTCCAGCTTTTCACCGATGGTGAGTGGGCCTGGGCGAGCCCGGACGACGACCCGAAGATCATCGACGCGATGAAGCGGGGAGCCGATGCCGTGGCAGTTGGCATTTCGGGGCGTGGCACGCGCACGGAAGACACATTCTCGCTTCTCGGCTTCACCGCCGCCGTGGAAGACGCCGCCAAGCGCTGCGAGTGAAACGACCGGTATTCTGGAGCGCCCCGGCCCTGCGCCGGGGCGTTTTCTTTTGAAACCACCGCGCAATCGCCTATATGGGCGTCAAAGCGCAAGGATCATCCCATGAACACGCCCACCGCCCCGATCACCCAGGATGTGCTCACCATCGCCCGCAAGGACGGTGAGCAGCCGGGCAAGGCCAACCTCGTGGGTCTGACCCGTGACGAGATGCGCAATGCCCTGATCGCTGCCGGAACACCCGAGAAACAGGCGAAAATGAGGGTGGGCCAGGTCTGGCAATGGATCTACCAGAAAGGCGTGCGCGATTTCGACGCGATGACCAACCTCGCGAAAGATTACCGCGCGATGCTGGCCGAGGTCTTCGAAATCCGGGTGCCCGAGATCATGACCCGGCAGGTGTCGGAGGATGGCACGCGCAAGTATCTCGTGCGCATTGCCGGGGGCCACGAGGTCGAGGTTGTCTATATCCCCGAGGAAGATCGCGGCACGCTCTGCGTCTCCAGCCAGGTGGGCTGCACGCTCACCTGTTCCTTCTGCCACACCGGCACTCAAAAGCTGGTGCGCAACCTCACTGCCGCCGAGATCGTCGGCCAGATCATGCTGGCGCGCGACGATCTTGGCGATTGGGTCAAGCCGGGTGAGGGTATGGGCGAACGCCCGCGCCTTGTCTCCAACATCGTGCTGATGGGCATGGGCGAGCCGCTCTACAATTTCGAGGCGGTGCGTGACGCGATGAAGATCGCGATGGATGGCGAGGGCATCAGCCTGTCGCGCCGCCGGATCACGTTGTCGACCTCCGGGGTGGTGCCCGAGATAGCCCGCGCGGGTGAGGAAATCGGCTGCATGTTGGCGATCAGCTTCCACGCCACCACCGACGAGGTGCGCGACAAGCTGGTGCCGATCAACAAGAAATGGAACATCGCAGAGTTGCTGGAAGCCTTGCGGGCCTACCCGAAGCTGTCCAACTCCGAACGGATCACCTTTGAATACGTGATGCTCGACGGCGTCAATGATACCGAGGACGACGCCCGCCGTCTGGTGAAGCTGATCGACGGCATCCCCGCCAAGATCAACCTGATCCCGTTCAACGAATGGCCCGGCGCGCCCTACAAGCGGTCGTCGAACAACCGTATCCATCGATTCGCCGACATCATCTACAAGGCGGGCTACGCTTCACCCATTCGCACCCCCCGTGGCGAAGACATCATGGCCGCTTGCGGCCAGCTCAAATCGGCCACCGAGCGCGCACGCAAGAGCCGCCGCGAGGTCGAGGCCGAGGCGGGTCTGGCCTCGCGTTGAACCGGCCTGCGGGTTTCACAGGATTTCCCGCACTACGCTGCATTGTTGCCCAAGTCTTCGGGTGATCTGTTCTCGAACGGAAACAATGGGGCAGAGACATGTCGTACAAATCTGAAATCGAAGAGATCGTTTCTTTCGTTCGTGATCAGCGAGCGAGGGTAAAGAACAACCGCCAATTCAGGCGTCGGCTGGCAGCTTTCGGGTTTGCGATCGACCAATCCGAAGAGGGTCCGGTGATCGCAAAACTCCCACGTCATCGGGTTGTATGCGCGCTGCCGGTTGATCTTTGCACGTGAGTGCCAACAGCGGTTAACTGCTGCGAAACCGGTTTTCCGTCATGCTGGGGGCATGGAATCGGTCTCGTTCAAACTACCTTCGGCAATGATTGCCCGTCTGGAGGATCTCGCCCAGGGCGACGATGTATCCGTCGGTCAGGTTATCCGCGCGGCCGTGGAGCGGGAGTTTCGCCGCCGCGACGCCCTGAACACGCCGCCCCGAGTCGAGCACAGATTGCTGGCACCGCTGCGTTGCCGCGTGCTGGAGGATTTCGAGGCTGCGCACGATTGGTCCGATCTGCGCGAGCGTCTCATGGCAAAGGGTTACACCTTGCGCGAATCCGGTGGCGGGCTGGCCTTGCACGAGGCGATTTCCGGTCGCTTCCTCTGCCGCACCTCCGAGATCGGCTTCGGCTACCCGGCGTTGCGCACGCGGTTTTCCCAACCCTTTCCCGGCCATAGTCACGCCTGGTTGCTCGACCGCATAAGGGAGGTGCCGGTCTATGTGAAAAACTGAACGCGCCGTCTCAGGCGCCGCCGTTCATCTCGCATTTGCTCTCCCAGGCATCGATGATCGCCACGGCCTCTTCCGCCGTTTCGACGAACTCGAACAGATCGAGATCTTCCCGGCTGATCGTGCCTGCCTCGGCCAATGCGTCCCAGTTGATGATCTTTTCCCAGAACGCGCGCCCGAACAGGATCACCGGGACCGCGCGCATCCGCTTGGTCTGGATCAGGGTGAGGCTCTCGAACATCTCGTCAAGCGTGCCGAAACCGCCGGGGAAGCACACGATCGCCTCCGCGCGCATCAGGAAGTGCATCTTGCGAATGGCGAAGTAGTGGAAGTTGAAACACAGCTCCGGCGTGACCCATTCGTTCGGCGCCTGCTCATGCGGAAGCACGATGTTCAGGCCAACGCATTTTGCGCCCACGTCATGCGCGCCGCGCGATGCTGCCTCCATCACGCCGGGCCCGCCGCCGGAAACGATCACCTTGCAGCGGTGCCCGTTATCCTTCGACTGTATCGAGATCAGGCGCGCAAACCGTCGCGCCTCGTCGTAGTAGTGGCTGAGATCGGCCAGTGTTTTCGTTGCCGCCTTGTCCTTGTCCTCCGGCCTGGGAATGCGGGCGCCGCCGAACAGAACCACCGTCGATTCAACTCCCTGTTCCTGCATGATGAGTTCCGGTTTCAACAGCTCGAGCTGAAGCCGCACCGGGCGAAGCTCGTCGCGCAATACGAAATCGAGATCGTCGAAGGCGAGCCGATAGGCAGGCGAGCGGGTTTGCGGCGTATCGGGAATCTCGTGGGCCGCCTGCCTGTCCTGCCCGGAATGGCGAAACGGGTGGTTGCGGGAATCGTCGGTCATAAGCTCGTCCTCTCTTGCCGCATTGCACGCCACGGTTTCAGCCCTTATAGCCGTGCCAACCAAAGGACTGAACCGCTTTCAGGGGGAAAAGCCCATGTCGAACGCCCAGCTCGAAACCGCCATCGAAGCCGCCTGGGAGGCGCGCGATACGATCACGCCCGCGACCACCGGCGAGACTCGCGAGGCCATCGAAGACACGCTGAACGCACTGGATTCCGGCGCGCTTCGCGTTGCCGAACGGCAGGAAAACGGCGATTGGCACGTGAACCAATGGGCCAAGAAAGCGGTTCTGCTGGGTTTCCGAATCAAGGACATGGAGGCCCACGAAGGCGGCCCGCAAGGCGGCGGCTGGTGGGACAAGGTCGACTCCAAGTTCAAGGGCTGGGGCGAGAACCAGTGGAAAACCGCGGGCTTTCGTGCCGTGCCCAACTGCGTGGTGCGCAAATCGGCCTATATCGCCCCCGGCGCGGTGCTGATGCCCTCTTTCGTCAACCTCGGTGCTTACGTCGATGAAGGAACCATGGTTGATACCTGGGTAACGGTCGGCTCCTGCGCCCAGATCGGCAAGAACGTGCACCTCTCGGGTGGTGTCGGTATCGGTGGCGTTCTCGAACCGATGCAGGCGGGGCCGACGATCATCGAAGACAATTGCTTCATCGGCGCGCGCTCCGAGGTGGTCGAAGGCTGCATCGTCCGCGAGGGCTCGGTGCTGGGGATGGGCGTGTTCATCGGCCAATCGACCAAGATCGTCGACCGCGAAACCGGCGAAGTGATGTATGGCGAAGTGCCGCCCTACTCGGTCGTTGTCGCCGGCTCGATGCCCTCGAAAAACGGCATCAACCTCTACTGCGCCGTGATCGTGAAGCGCGTGGACGAACGCACCCGCTCCAAGACCGGCATCAACGAGCTTCTGCGCGACTGAATCCGGGTGGCTCCGGCGTGCCCCATATCGCGTGCGCATCGCGCGCGAGCAGTCGTGCTTCGGCGGCGCTGAGACGAGACAGCGCGCGCGCTTCGCAACCCCGAACCTCGCGCAGCGCCCGCACCCAGGCCCGGCGCACCGAAGCGGGTGACCACGGCAGGGCCGCCTCGGCAAGCCATTGGCGCAATGCCGGTGGCAACCTGTCGTAGTCCCGCATCGGATCGGCGCGGCGGCGACGCTTCAACCCGGTGCGCAGGTTGCGCGTCATGCCGCCCGCCATTGCGGGAAGGGATCGGGGAGGCTCTCCCAGTCGGCCGGGGTGAAATCGTCGGCTTGCACCAGAGCCGCATTGAGCGCCGTCTTGATCGCGTCCTGATCCATGTTCGAGCCGATGAACACCAGTTCCTGGCGCCGGTCACCCCATGGTTCGGCCCAGCGCCTGGCGATCTCGCGCTGCGCCTCGGGATCGCGCGGCAGGCGCGCCTCGGGGACCGAGGCCCACCAACGCCCGAGCGGCGCCACGGTCGATATTGCACCGGCGAGGCTATACTCGGCCACCCAATCGGGCCGCGTCGCCATCCAGAAATGCCCCTTGGCCCGGATCACCCCTGGCAGCGGCCCGTTCAGAACGGCGTGAACCCTAGCCGGATCGAACGGCGCGCGGGCGTGGAAAACGAAGGAAGAAATACCGTATTCCTCCGTTTCCGGCACATGGTTGGCGAATCCATAAAGCTCCTTCGCCCATGTCGGATGCAGGTGCGCGCGCTCGAAATCGAACAACCCTGTATCGAAGATCGCATCGGGCTCTACTGTTGAATGATCCGTCTCGATCAGCCGCGCCTCGGGGTTCAGCGCCTTGACGATCTTCATCGCCGCGTCACGCTGCGCGAGTGAGGCATCGCTTACCTTGTTCAGCACCACCACATCGGCGAACTCGATCTGCTCGGTGAGCAGGTTGACCAGCGTGCGCTCATCGCCTTCGCCGAGGCTTTCACCACGGTCGCCGATGAAATCGTGGCTGGAATAGTCGCCAAGCAGGTTCACCGCATCAACCACGGTAACCATGGTATCGAGCCGGGCAACGTCGGACAGCGAAAAGCCATGCTCGTCACGAAACTCGAAGGTCGCGGCCACGGGCAACGGCTCCGAGACGCCGGTGGATTCGATCAGCAGGTAATCGAAACGCCCTTCGCGGGCGAGGCGGGTCACTTCTGTCAGCAGGTCGTCGCGCAGGGTGCAACAGATGCAGCCGTTGGTCATCTCGACCATCTTTTCCTCCGCGCGGCTCAATTCAGCCCCTTCCCGCACGAGGTCGGCGTCGATGTTGACTTCCGACATGTCATTCACGATCACCGCGACGCGGCGGCCCTCGCGGTTGTTGAGCACATGGTTGAGAAGCGTGGTCTTCCCGGCGCCGAGAAAGCCGGACAGCACGGTTACGGGCAGGCGTGACGACATGGGACCTCCGGTGTGATAGTATGTAATGTAATTACATCACATTATCATACACGGGCAAGCCACGATTGAACATCCTTGTGCCAATTTTCAGGCAACGTCATCAAAAATAACAAAAAAACCGCCCCGGCGTTGGGCCGGGGCGGTTGAAATTCAGCAAAGAGGCGGGTTTTCAGGAGGTTTCCTTGCCCCGCAACAGAGACTGCGCGGTATAGACCAGGATCGAAAGCCCGCCCGCGCCGAGTGCGGCCACCCCGAGCAGGACGATCAGGTCAACCGGCCCGCCGATATCGCGGAAACCGGAATCGGTGATCGCCTGCACGAACAGAACGGCAGCGATGGCGCCGAAAGGCATCGACAGTTGCGCCCAGAGGAACTTGCGCATCGACATCGCCCGGTCACGCACCAGCACGTAGATATAGGCCACGGTGATCACCACCGCGACGGCGACCATTACCCAGAACAGGCCACGCCCGAACATCTCTTCGAACACGGCGATCATGGTTTCCAGTGTCAGTTCATTCATCGTCCCGGTCCTTTCTCAGGCCTTGCCACGGAGCATGGCGTTGTAGGTTGCCTTGAGCGCGATTTCCTTCATCAGCCAACTGATCCAAAGCTCTTCCATCGGCGCGATCACGCCGGGGAAGGACGGCACGAGGTTGTTCTTGTAGTCGAACTCGATCAGCATCGCGCGGCCCACGCGGGTGATCAGCGGGCAGGAGGTGTAGCCGTCATAGGTGGCGGTGCCTTCCTTGCCCTCGATTGCGGCGACGAGGTGATCCTCGACAACCGGCACCTGGAATTTGACCGAGGCAGCAGTTTTGCCTTTCGGCACCCCGGCCACGTCGCCCAGCGCGAAGATCTCGGGGTAGCGGCGGTGGCGCATGGTTTGCGGGTCGCACTCGACCCAGCCCTGATCCACCCACTTGTCGCCCCAGCTCAGGCCCGATTCGCGGATCACCTCCGGCGCGCGCTGCGGCGGGATGACGTGGAGGTAGTCATAGGGCAGCTCGACGAGCGAAACCTCATCGCCGGTCTTCTTCTCGAAGGTAGCGCGTTTGCGGCCCGGATCGACCGATTTCAGCGTGTGCTGCATATGGGTCTCGATGCCGCGGTCCTGGAACAGCATCCGCACCTTCTCCGCCACGATCGGCACGCCGAAGAGCGAGCCTTGCGGCGCGGCGTAGTGCATTTCGTATTTGCCGGAACCCACGCCGCGGTTGGCGATATCGTCCACCAGGAACGCGTGTTTGAGCGGCGCGCCGGCGCATTTCATCTCGGTTTCGGGGCGCATCACGAGGCCCACGCCGCCTTCCTCGGTGAACTTCTGCGCAGCTTGCCAGGTCTTGGCGGCATAATCCGGCCCGGCATAGAGAGAACCGATCCCGTTCTGCCCGACCATGTCGAGCGAGAAGCCTTCGATTGCATCGTAGTCCAGCACCAGGCCGGGCGCGACGATCAGGTAATCGTAGGCAAGCACCTGCCCGCCCTCGGTGCTCACGGTTTTCGCTTCCGGATCAATGGCGGCCGCACGCTCGGCTACCAGAGACACGCCGGAGGGCAGCCAATCGGTGGTTTGCGACGTCACGTAGCCCGCAGGCTTCAGGCCGGCGGCAACGAGCGAGAGACCGGGCTGATAGAGGTGCTGTTTGCGCCCATCGACGAGAGTGATCTCGGCGCCGTCGAGCCGATCCGCGAGGCGGTTTGCAATAGCGGTGCCGGCCGCGCCCGCACCAATGATCACGATTTTCGCTTTTGTGGCAACCTTCGCTGCCTGAGCAGGCGATCCGGCCACGGCGGCCGCCAGCCCGGCCGCGCCAAGGCCCATGAACCCACGACGCGATGTTGCGACGCGCATCAATTCCGACATGCGGAGACTCCTTCCGATCCTGTTCGCGCTTCCGGATCCAGTGCCTGGAGTGGCCCTGGAAACATTCTAATTGAGGAATGTATACGATCGTGTCCTGAGGCAAGGCTTTGATCCTAGTCAAATTGTCGCATGTAGTCGGCGATCAAAAGCGAATCGGGAGAGTCCAACTGGTCTTTTCCGGTCCGACGCGGTGAATTGCGAAAGCCCGACTTAACCTGTAGACCGGCGCAAAATCCGAAAAGGTGTGCCATTTGACCAGAAACGAGACGAAAGCGAGTCGCCAGCAAGTCTTCACTCTTCTCGTGGAGGTCGGGCGAAAGGCTGGTGACGGGCTTCCAAAAGATGCGACCGGTGCCGCGTTGATGTGCTACGCCAGCGGCATTGACGAGGCGGAGGCAGTGCGCGAAACCGTGGCGATTCTCAAACAGGCCGATCTCGCCCCGCTCGATGTATCGGGTTATGGCACATTGGATGAGCGGCTTGCCGAAGGGCATGACATCTCCGACGAAGAGCGTGAATTGATGGCCCGAGCGCTGGCAGAAAACGCCGTGATCGTTGCCCAGGTGACGCCCTTTTTTGAACACGAGTAGCAGGGGTCGGCATGCCAGGCTGGAGCGAATACATCCTCGCTTTCGCGGTGTTCTTCCTTTCGCATGCCCTTCCGGTGCGGCCTGCCGTCAAGGCCCGACTGGTGAACCGGGTTGGACCTGCCGGGTTCAGCCTCGCGTATTCGGTGCTATCCATCATTGTGCTAGGCTGGCTTATCTCGGCGGCCGGGCGCGCGCCCTACGTCGAGCTTTGGCCGCGCGCGCCGTGGCAGACATGGGTTCCACTTGTGCTGATGGCTTTCGCTGCCATCATCCTTGCCTTGGCGATTGCCCGCCCGAATCCCTTGTCTTTCGGCGGGGCTCGAAACGCGCGGTTCGATCCCACCGATGCCGGTATCGTCGGCTGGATGCGTCACCCCCTTCTTGCCGCGATAGCAATCTGGGCCGCGGCGCATATCGTTCCGAATGGCGATCTCGCCCATGCGCTCCTGTTCGCGGTCTTCCTTGGTTTTGCGCTTCTGGGAATGCGTTTGATCGACCGGCGAAAGCGTCGGCAGTTGGGCGATGATTGGGTGCGTCTGGCCGCGACCAGCCGAGGCCTCACCGTCACCGGTGAAGGCACGATCCGACTCGCGCTGGGCCTTGGCATTTACGCGCTTCTTTTGTGGCTGCACCGCCCCGTCATCGGGGTTTATCCCTGGCCGTGATCAGCCCCCCGGCCGCAGAAGAACATTGAACGTTTCGGGAAGATCGCCCCCGCCGTCGAGCGCAATCGCGAGCGGAATGCCGTAGGTTGCCGTAGTGCCATCAGCTGAAACCGTTCCATTGGTCTCGATGATCTCGGCGCCGGAAATGTTGAGCGTTATCGAATGCCCTTCGAAAGCCTCGCGCATCATCGCGATCATCTCGTCGCCACCGTCTTCCTCGGCAGGCGCAATATCGTCGGTGAGGTCGCCGAGGTCGATTGCCACGTAAAGCAGCCCGCCGTCACGCCGCTCGATCACCAGGCCGGTGCCGACATCGGGATCGTTCATGACCTCGTCAATCGTCCCGCCCTTGGTTTCAGTGCACAGATGCCGACCATCCTCCCGCATCGATTCCTCGCCCTCGCAGAAGGCTTCGCCAGTCGATGTTGCAAGTGCGTAGAAATCGGGGCTGGCGATCATGACCATGGTTGCCTCGGCACGATCCTCGCCGGGGAAATCGAGCGAGAGCTCGGCGTCAAAACAAGCCGCGAGCGGAAGTGCGAGGATGATGGGAAGCAGGAAGGTTGGCTTGCGCATGGTTGGCTCCCGAACAGATCTTGGAACCAAGCTTCGCATCGCGCGCCCGAGCTGTCCAGTCGCCATGCCGACGGGCGATGATCTAGCGCGCCATTTGCAACGAAGCAGCGAGGTTACGCAGTTCAAACCCCGAAAGCTCTTCTTCCTTGAAAGCACGATGGACCGGGAGTGCCGAAACCGGCGCCACACCGAGCGCCGTGGTGGCAATCAGCTCGGGCTGGCGCGACATCGTGCCCAGAAACAGGCTCTCGGCCCAAAGCCCGTCATGCAAAAGGCAATCATGCACGTCGAGCAGGACCTGATAATAATCTATAAGCCGGTGACGCGCCTCGCTCCTTGCATGCTTGCCGTTTGTGAGCATCGCCGCCGGCACCAGCACTTCTTCGTCGTCGAGCGTGTATCCGGTATCGATGCAATCAAGGCGCACGCGATGCTCTGGTGCCACGACGACGTCCCGGTCAAGGCCAAGGAATGGCGCGCGCAGGCGGATCGGGCGGAAGTAGCCCAACGCCGGGACGGTGCGTTTCACGATCCAGCGCACTGGCTGGTTTCCTGCCCCGGCGGTCACAACCATGTCGCCCAAACGCAAGCGTTCCACCGGCACCGGCCCACGGGCCGTTTCGATCGGTGTATCGCCCCTGATGCCCTTGCCGAAGCCAACTGGCTCCACCTTGCTGGAGACGGAGATGTAGCAAAGCGCGGGGTCCAACCGGATCGACTGCCCATTCCGGATCAAGGCCCGGATATCGTGGACGGGGAGCGGCACCGGGTTTGCCGATTGCGCCTGAAAGATCCGCCCGTCATCAAGAAATTCGACCGTCAAGCGCGCCGACCGCCGAGGCGCATCCCATGAATAGCTCACTCGCAGGTAACCTTCCCGCGGGACGGGGGGCAGGGCTATCTCGGCGCGTGAAAACGCAACGCCTTGTTTAAAGGTCATTGAAAGTAGCCCATCGGCCGAGATTTCGCCGGTGATCTCGCGTGGCCAGTCGCGGTTGTTCTGGAAATCCAGAAAACGCCATGGGCCGCTTTCTTCTCGCTGGGCACGCAATTCAAACATCAGCGTGCCTGTTGGAAGGATCTCATGCGCACTTGCGGGCGGACGAACCCCTGGCCTGTCTGCTGGAACCCCGATACCGCGGATGTTGAACACCGGTTGATTCAGATCGGTCAGGGCGATCCAGGTCATGCGGCGACCCTCGCGGTGCGCCGGAGGAGGAGTTGTGCCTCGAATGCACGCAGCGTTCGCCTTGCAGCCGCTGAGTAACCGGACCCGGTATCAGGGTCTAATTCAGGAAAAATCGACAGTATTTCTGCCACAATCTCGCGTTCGAAGGACTGGCTGGTTTGCGGACCCGGCAGGAAACTTTCAGTGGCTAACCCTTCGGAAAACACCACTTCGTGTGAGTCAAAAAGTATGTGAACGTACTCGACGTCACCGCCTTCAACCGGCCGAACAGTCAGTTCGTTCACAAGATCCTTTGCCGCCACAAGAACCTCGCGTTCGCCAAACAGCA
>Ga0180435_10005528_pt1 | contig 12265 bp, 12 predicted proteins | sample SS_ome_3_FD_132467 | JGI IMG/M metagenome (GOLD analysis project Ga0180435, IMG submission 132467) | Hypersaline lake sediment archaeal communities from the Salton Sea, California, USA - SS_3_S_1 metaG | ecosystem: Environmental > Aquatic > Non-marine Saline and Alkaline > Hypersaline >...
ATGGTCTGTTTGAATTCGGCCACGTTGAATGGTTTGGGGATATAATCGGAGGCGCCGTTATTCATGGCCTCGACAGCCGTTTCGGTGGTGGCAAAAGCAGAAATCAGGATCACGATCGTGTCGGGGGAACGTTTTTTGGCTTCCTTGAGGACTGCGAGACCGTCTACCGTGCCCATCCGGATATCGGATACGACAAGATCGAAGGTCTTCTTGTGGAGGAGTTGAATGGCCTGGGAACCGTCTTCTGCGTACTTAACGGTGTAGCCTTCCGAGGTTAGCATGACCTCAAGCATTGCCCGCATGCTCAGGTCGTCGTCTACAATGAGGAGGTTTGCATTTGTATCGGTCATGGCTCCGCTGCCGTATCCGTTCTTTCCTTTATCGGCCCCCCATCGTGAAAAACGATCTTTCCCTTCACAATGGTGAGGATTGCCTTACCCTTGAGTTGCCAGCCTTCAAATGGCGTGTTGCGGCTCTTGGACTGAAACCGGTTCGCCCTGACGGTGAATTCCTTAAGGGGATCGATGATGGTCAAATCCGCAGGATCGCCTGGTTTCAATCTCCTTGGGTTTATTCGCAAGATGCGTGCCGGATGTGTCGACATTTTGGAGATAATTTGGGCTAAGGTCAGCGTCCCGCTGTGTACGAGTGCCAGGCTCAACGGTAGAGACGTTTCCAGGCCGATCAACCCATTTGCGGCCATGTCAAACTCCAGGTCCTTTTCTACGCTGCTATGGGGGGCATGGTCGGAGGCGATGACATCAATGGTACCGTCCTGGAGCCCTTCCAAAATAGCCTTCACATCTTTTGAGGACCGAAGGGGGGGATGAACCTTGGCGTGCGTGTTATAACCGATAACTGCTTCTTCGGTCAGGCTGAAGTAGTGAGGGGCTGTCTCTGCCGTCACCGGGATGCCTCTTTCCTTGGCTTCCCGAATTAATCTCACACTATCCCGGGTGCTTACATGGGCAATGTGGACCGGCGCCTGAGTCAGTTCACTCAAGGCGATATCTCTGGCTACCATAACGCTTTCCGAGGCATTCGGTATGCCCGCCAGGCCTAATCGCGTGGCGGTGGCACCCTCATTCATAACACCCCTGCCGGTGAGGTTTCGATCCTCGCAATGTGAAATGAGGGGTAAGTCAAATCCTTTGGCGTATTCGAGGGCGCGCCGCATAAGCTGGGCGTTCATAACCGGATTACCGTCATCGGTAAGGGCGACGACTCCGGCAGTTTTCATTTCCCCGTATTCGGCCAGACTTTTCCCCGCCAGCCCTTGACTGATGGCGCCTACCGGATAAACGCGAACGCTGCCCACCTTTCCGGCCTTTTTGATGATGTAATCGGTGACCGATTGGTTGTCGTTGACCGGGGAGGTGTTGGGCATACAGCAAATCGCGGTAAACCCCCCATGTGCCGCCGCCCGACATCCGGTTTCAATCGTTTCTTTATACTCATGACCCGGTTCCCGGAGATGGGTGTGCATATCGATGAGGCCGGGGGTGACCAGTTTTCCTCGGACATCGATGACTTCACAATCTTCTGTCTTCGTATCGGGGCCTGGATCGCCGATGCTTTCGATCTTGCCCTTGGCGATAACGATGTCGAAAACACCGTCAAGGCCTGTATCGGGATCCACAATGTGGCCGTATCGAATCCATATTCGTTTCACCGCGGTCCTCCCAGGAGAAGATATAAAATAGCCATGCGCACGGCAACGCCGTTGGTGACCTGTTCCAAAATAACGGAATAGGGCCCATCGGCGACTTCCGGAGCCAGTTCCACCCCCCTGTTAATGGGCCCCGGGTGCATGATGAGTACGTTGGGCTTGGCCTTGGACATGACCTGCCGATTGAGTCCAAAGAATTGGGCGTATTCCCTGTCTGAAGGGAACAACAGTGCCTGCTGGCGTTCCTTCTGGATACGCAACATGATTATGACGTCGGCCGACTTAACCGCTCGGCCGATATCGTGGCCGACCGTAACGTCCAGTGTCTCCATTCCCATCGGAATCATGGTGGGAGGGCCGACCACGTGAACCCGGGCTCCCATCTTGGTCAACCCGACAATGTCCGACCGGGCGACGCGGCTATGGGCGATGTCTCCCGCGATGACCACCCGGAGGCCTTTTAACCGTCCTTTTCTCTGCTTTATGGTCAACATGTCCAGCAAGGCCTGAGTTGGATGAGCGTGCATCCCATCGCCGGCGTTAATTACGGAGCTTCTGACCAGCCGCGCCAGCATGTGTGGTGCGCCGGCTGACCCGTGCCGGAGAACGATGGCATCGGGACTCATGGCCTCGAGATTTCTGGCTGTATCGGCCAGTGTTTCTCCCTTTACAATGCTGCTGGTCCCGGTGGAAACACTAACGGTATCCGCACTGAGGCGTTTGGCTGCGATTTCGAAAGAGGTTCGGGTTCTGGTGCTCGGTTCATGAAAAAAGTGGACGATCGTTTTTCCCCGCAGGGTAGGCACCTTTTTTATCGGACGGTCGGATATCTCTTTCAGCGATTCGGCCGTGTCCAAAATGAGCGTGATGTCATTCTCAGAGAGACTTTCGATGTCCAAAAGATCCTTCTTCTCGAACTTTATCTTTGTCATTGCGAACGTCTTTCCTAAGGATTTTGAAGGATAGTCCCCGCAGCGAGATACGCTTTCCTTTTGCCGGAGGGAAAGGGATACAAGTGGGGCGGCTTTTCCGGGCCGTATCGGTAGCTCTAATTCCGGCTGTATGGAGAAAGCCTTCCAACGAACTTGACCAAACCGGATCGACTTTTTGAAAACGCTACACCACTATCTTGGAATCGCTTAGGGCTGATTATCACAAAAAAAAGCCTCTAACACCAATAGGTGAAGAGGCTTTTACCCTCTACAGTGATATTGCGGATATGCACATTCAAGTGATGAACCTCCGTGGCCCCAAGGCCGAAAATCCTATACCACTCGAAATTTGCATAAGTCAAGGCGAAAAAATAGGGCGACCCCGGTCCGACTACTTACCTAACCGGCTACCTATTGGATGAAATCACCCAGCCGGGACCATCTGACATCCGAATCCCGACCATTCCATGACCAGTATACAATAAATGCCTTCCCTTTTACTTTGGACAGGTCGACGAATTTCCAAAAACGGCTATCGTAACTATGATCCCGGTTATCTCCCATCACGAACAGGGCGTCCGGGGGTACCGTGATAGGACCGAAGTTGTCTCGCGGTCTAGCCCTGCCGGGGATGACGCGGGGATCCAAATGGGTGCCGTGGGGGTCATCCATGGGCTCTCCATTGAGATAGACTTTCTTGTCTCGGATTTCAACGACGTCCCCTTCGACCCCTATCACCCGCTTTATAAAGTCCTTGTCGGGATCTTCGGGAAATTTGAAGACCACGATATCTCCGCGTTTGGGTTCTGAAATGGGAATCAACGTGGTGTCCAAAAAAGGCAACTTCACACCGTAGATGAACTTGTTTACCAGGATATGGTCCCCTACCAGCAGGGTCGGCTTCATAGACCCTGAAGGGATCTTAAAGGCCTGCACCACAAACGTTCTGATGAACAAGGCCAGGACGACGGCCACAAGGATGGCCTCTGCATACTCCCGTAAAACGCTCTTTCGAGGCGTTACGGAATCTTCTTTTTCCTTAGGGTCTTTAGGGTTTTTCAAGTCGATTCGATTCCTTTCCCGGTGTAACGATTCGCGGGGAAAAATAAGCCCTCAATCAGGATGTGGGAAGCAGTTCCTGAGGTTCTCCCAACATAAATTTACCGTTTTCGATCCATCGTTTAAGTGTTTCCGCAATTTCTCGTGCTCGAACTACACTCGACAGGGGGACTGTCGGGACGTCCTGGCCGTTGATTTGTATCATGCCGCTTTTGAGCTGACCGTAACTAACGGTGCCGTAGGTCTTGGAATTGCCTTGTGGGTAGTCTTTACCGTAATCGACAATCTGTGTGAATATCTCATCGTCCGTTACAGCCGTATATTTAACGATTTCTTCGTTCAACACAGGTATGGGGACGCCGAGTCCGACAGCCAGCGAGCTGCCATATCCCTGAATACTCACCCCCACCAGCCATTTGTGACTCATCTTCTTAAGGTCGCCTGTCACCCAGAGGGTGCCTGCCGGGGACATGGGTACGCCCCCTTTTGTGCGTTTTACCTTGGGCTTGTGTTGCGTCCCATGCCAGGTCACAAATCCTTGACCGCCACCGAGAAAGATGCGCGTGCCGATCCCGATGGTCATGTAATAGGGATCATTCATCAGGGGACTCAGTTGTCCCGCACTGCAATAGTTGGCGTTGCCCATATGGGGCTTCAAGGTCCCCATATAGGTATAAATGGTCTTGTCCGTTACGTTGATGGCGCAGTTGTAGTTTTGGTATCCGTTTCGTGGGTTGCACAGCGTGGCCATGGGGAGCTTCTTCAGTGTGATGTCCTTCTCAAAGGCCCGGTTCGGATAACAATCCGTGCCATAAGCGGTTGCTTCCAGGTGTACCGTCTTGCCCGCCACCAGGTCCTGAATCACGTGTCCCCCCCCGTACTTGAATTCCCCCGGATGAACCCGATTCAAGGGGTCTTCCTTGCACAGTTCAGTGGCCCCGATGAACGCATCCACGGCGGCGAGGCCGCCATAAGCGGGGACGTTGTTCAACAATACGCCTGAAGCCTTTATGCCCGGCTGGGACTGGCCGAAGTTAATAAAGGCCCCGGAAGAGCACATGGGGGCAAAGGTGCCGGTGGTGACGATATCCACCTGTTCGGCCGCCTTGACGGCACCCTTTTCTTTTACGATATCAATGATTTCCTCTGCGGTGGCGACAACGACCTTGCCGTCCTTAATCTTCTGGTTGATCGACTGGATGGTTTTGTTGATTTTGTGCCCTTTTGCCATCATATCTCCTTGTCTCTGCCGGCCCTCATTGCGTGAGGCGGGTCAGTTTGTCGGTGATGTTGTGATTGATCCAGTTTTCGTCCCACCACTCGATAGGGTTTACAAATGTGTGGTGTACCAACATAGAGAAATGGAGATGGTCACCGCCGGCCATACCCGTGGTGCCTGTCAAACCGATGATATCTCCCTTTGTCACCATTTGGTCTGGAACCACGTTCACCCGACTCAAGTGTCCGTACATACTGAAAAGTGAAAATCCGTGGTCGATAATGACGGTCTTCCCGTAGATACCCAAACTGTCGGCAAAACAGACCCGACCTGTATTGGATGCCGGAACCGGCGAGCGGGCGGTAGAAGCCAAATCGACGCCCAAGTGCAGTTGATTGTCCACCGTCTTTCCATTGTACACGTAGCTGCGACGATCGGCAAACGCGGCTTTCCGTGCCGATCGGGGAAGTCTGGTGAAGCTGCCGGTCCAGTACTTTTTAGGGTCGCTCTTTTCACACACCTTTTGGACGGTTTTATAATTGGCGGCCCGCAAATCACGATTAACGACCAAAAATTTGTCCAGCGGAGAGTCCGCCGGAGGTCCGGGCAGAGAAAGCGAGTCGAATTCAGGCATCTTCTGTCGGAGAAATCGATCCGAGATGTACAGGGTGTCTTTCGGAAAGACTTTTTCGTTGATGTAGTACGATATCCCTCGTTTGGACATGTTTCCGGCTTGATCGGTCGCCGATACGTAGAGCTGGGTTTGCGGCCCCATGGTGTGGGGCAGTGCGAAAAAGGCGATGTATCTGTCCGGTTGGCTGAAATATCCGGTTTGACCGTCGAAAAAGCGGTCGCCCACCCATATACCGGTTGAACTGACCGGCTCGGATAAGGCGTAAACAACCAGCCCACTTCCGCCTTGGTTGAGGTTGTGTTGTCTGGACAGCACAGTGATTTCCGGGGGCACCGTGTCGATGACGATGGGAAACTCTTCATAGGTTCGGTTTCCCTCCCACCAACGGCGATAAGAATAATCGGACAGATTCACCCTGAGGATGGCGGCACCGTGTGACAATTTATGGTCCTTTATGTCAATGGGCAAGGATACGTCATATTTGTGAACCGTCCCTTCTCCAAGCCATCCATTGGATTCAAATGTCTTGTCCAGGAGTACCACTTCGTTTTGCCCCTGTAAGATGGCAATCCAGAGTTTTTTCAGTCCACTGCCTTCGTCCAGGGCGAGCCCTTGGAGGGTGTGGGTCACACCGATTGACTCGACAGGCGGCGTTAGCTCAAAGCGCGGGGGGCTCGCCTCAAATTTGTCGACTGCCAGAGTCACTATGAAAATCGCGGCAACAGCAAGAATCACACCGCCTAAAATAAAGGTGACTCTGCGAGCTTTCCTTGTCGATTTTTTTTCACTTGCCATCTATTTATCCTACCCTGCTTCTGTTTAAGCTAATAAACATAGCAATTTGTATTCCAAGAATCAAGACCCATTGCTCCTTGAACATCTCAGCTGTTGCCTGCGTCGGGCCGACTCTTTTTTTTCTGTTTTATGCTTTGGAGCTTACCCGGTTCCCCCGGCGGGGTTGGGGTCGGGACCGCAAGGATTCTTGACATTTTGTTAAGTCTAAGGTAAAAAAATGTATAATTGTTTGTGTCTTAGACTGAAAACGGATGTTAGGTTTGCCGTGATGGCATGGATATAGCATGCAACATATTGTTAATGTGGCAGGAATAGACATTGGGCCGGGAGCCGCCCCGGTGTTGATTGCAGGACCATGCGTCATCGAAAACTATGAGACCACGCTCGGGGTTGCCACATTCCTAAAGGAACTTACCAGCGAGCTTCACATCCCCTTCATATTCAAGACCTCCTATGATAAGGCAAATCGGACGTCAGGGACTTCTTATCGGGGTCCCGGTCCCGCTAAAGGGTTGGAAATTATCGCCCGGGTGAAGGCCGAAGCAGGAGTTCCAGTCATTTCCGATGTTCATACCCATGCGGAGATCGTGCCGGCTGAGCAAGTGTTGGATGTTATACAGATACCGGCATTCCTGTGTCGCCAGACGGATTTCATCTACGCGGTTTCTGATGCCGGCAAGCCGGTCAATATCAAAAAGGGGCAGTTCCTGGCGCCCGGGGATGTGACACATGTTGTGGAAAAGGTCGTTTCCAGAGGTAATGACCAGGTCCTGCTGACAGAGCGGGGCAATAGCTTTGGTTACCATAACCTGGTGGTCGATTTTCGGGGGGTGGCCATCATGAGACGCCTTGGCAGGCCGGTGATATTTGATGCTACCCACAGTGTACAGCTCCCCGGAGGGGCGGGATGTGCATCCGGCGGGCAAAGGGAGTTTGTCCCGGTGTTGGCCAGAGCCGCCATGGCCGCGGGAGTGGACGGTATCTTTCTTGAGGTCCATCCGAATCCGGACAAGGCCCGGTGTGATGGTCCGAATTCCGTTGCTTTGTCGGACTTGAAGGAGATCTTGGTACAGCTGATCGCCATCGGGAAGGCCGTTAGCTTGCCTGATTCAAAGCGTGTCTGATTCAAACGAGGGGTGAATTTGCGTGTTTAGAATACGGTTGATTATTTTTGCCGCTTTTATATTGGTTATTGGCGGCTTGGTGGTCCTGTTGCTCAGGGGGCTGGATGTCAGCCGGGGACCTGAGGCGATACTGACGGAATTAGGTGATGACCTCAGCAACACACGGCTGAGTTCCATACACCATGTCGCCAAGAGAGACGGGGTGCGCGAGTGGTCGCTTGATGCCGGTTCGGCCCGATATCAAAAGGCTCGAAGCCGCACCTTGCTTGAGGGGGTTTCGGTGCGGTTTTTTGGTCAAGACGGTGAAACCGTTCATGTGACCGGGGATAGCGGTGTGCTCTATACAGACAGTATGGATATCGAGGTGTCGGGCAACGTAGTGGTGGCCGCCGGATCACGAACGCTAAAAACGAAAACGCTGCATTACGATCACGAGAATCGCTGCGTATTTACGGATACCCCCGTGACCATAGAGGATGAAGGCCTGACCGTGGCCGGGAACGCCATGCGGTTTTCCCTTTCCAGGAAGGAAGGGTCGATTTGGGGACAAGTGAGGGCCGTTTTTAATAGGCCGGAGATGGTATTTGTCGGCTCTTGATTTGGCGGGATAGAGATAATGGCGAAGGTGACGTTTGTACCTCTTTTCGGATTGAGGCTATTTGCTTTATTGTTGGCGCTGTGTGTAGTATTATTAGGTATTGGGTTTGCTGAAGAAACAGACAGTGGGACCGACAAGGCGTCTCAATCTTCGCCGATACGGATTACCTCCCAACGAGTCGATTCGGATCAGAAGGGAAGATGGGTCAACTTTACAGGGAGTGTGGAAGCCACCCAGGACGATGGGAAGATTTGGGCGGACAGCCTGAAGGTTTATTACCAACCTGCCGATGAGAAGTCCGAAGCGGCCGGAAAGATTGATAAGATGGTTGCCGAAGGAAATGTGAAGATTGTTTTTGACGGTGAGTCAAGGACCGCGACTGCTCAGAAAGCCGTTTATACGGCACAAGATAAAATATTGGTCCTTTCAGGGGGAGAACCGAAGGTTTGGTCGGGAGACAACTTTGTTCAAGGCAATCGGATCACCCTTTATCAGAACGAAGGCAGAACCGTCGTGGAAAGCGGAGAGAATGACAGGGTGGAGGCTACTTTTTATACTCAAGAGGAAGGGGGATTGATAGACTAGGCATGTCGGGCTGGAAGGCGAGCAAGCGTTGCCATGCCGAGGTCTTGTGGAGCCGGCTTGGAGCTGACTTGGACTTAAAATGACAACCTTAAAAGCGCAAGACTTGGTCAAAAGTTATAAGGGTAAGCGGGTTGTCAATCAGGTCAGTATGGAAGTTGACAGCGGAAGCATCGTGGGGTTGTTGGGTCCCAACGGTGCCGGCAAGACAACGACATTTTATATGATCGTGGGCTTTGTGAGACCGGACTCTGGTCACGTCATCTTAAACGGTGAGGATATTACCACATGCCCCATGTATCAAAGAGCCCGCAAAGGAGTGGCATATTTACCTCAAGAGGCCTCGGTCTTTCGAAAGCTTACGGTTGAGGAAAACATATTGGCCATTTTGGAAACATTACCCCTGTCAAAGTCCCAACGTGCCCAACGATTGGCTGAGCTTCTTGGAGAACTCAATATTGGTCATCTGGCGAAACAGAAGGGATATGCCCTGTCAGGAGGAGAACGCCGGCGGGTGGAGATCTCGAGGGCGTTGGTGAGCGAGCCGTCGTTTGTTCTGCTTGATGAGCCTTTCGCGGGCATCGATCCCATAGCGGTGATTGATATCCAAAAAATAATCGAACAGTTGAAAGACAAAGGAATTGGCGTGGTCATATCAGACCACAACGTGCGGGAGACCTTAGGGGTTTGTGACTGGGCTTGTATATTGAATGAAGGCGTGATAATTGAAACCGGCACGCCTGAGGTGGTTGCTTCCAGCAACGTGGCAAAGGAAATCTATCTGGGCGAGCGTTTTCGCTTGTGACGAGTGACATCGAAGATGCAACAAGGTGAATCCCTAAAGTAAGAGTGTGTAAGAATGGTATTGGAACTTCGACAGCAGTTGCGTTTGACACAACAATTGGTGATGACGCCGCAGCTCCAGCAGGCGATTAAGCTGCTGCAATTGTCACGGTTTGAATTGCTGGATGTGATCAATCAGGAAATGGTGGACAACCCCGTCCTGGAGGAAGTTGCGGAAGATCAGTCGGATGGTCAAGATGAGCGTCGGGATTCCGCATCGTCGTCGGCCGTCGAGGATGCAAAGCCGGTCACTGTTGAAGAAAAAGCGCGTCAAGATATCGATTGGGCCAATTATTTGGGTGAGTACAGTTCATCAGGGGCGGTCCACTACGAACCCGAAGAGCGTGAAACGCCTGAATACGAAAGTTTTTTGTCCCGGCGCCAATCATTGGTCAGCCACCTTTCTTGGCAGTTGCTTTTGTCCAACCCGGATGAAATCGATGAAAGCATTGGTACCGCCATTATCGGCAATTTGGACTCGGACGGCTATTTGCATGCGACCGTGGAGGAAATTGCGGCGTTAACCGGGACTGAGTTTTCCCGGGTGGAAGACGTGTTGGGAAAAATGCAGGCCTTTGATCCGGTGGGAGTTTGCGCCCGGGATCTGAAAGAATGTCTGCTCATTCAAGCCAAGCATTTGGAATTGGGAGATTCCCTTGTCGTTCATATTATCCAGAATCATTTTAAGCATTTAGAGAATAAAAATTATAAAGCCATTAGCCATGCCTTAGGCGTGTCCATGGATGAGGTGTTCGCCTCTATCGATGTGATTACACAAATGGAGCCTAGGCCGGGGCGGCTGTTCAGCGAAGAAGATCCCGTTTACATTAGTCCGGACGTCTTTGTGCATAAACTGGGTGAGGAATTCGTCATTGTCCTGAACGAAGACGGCATGCCCAAGTTGCGGGTCAGCTCTTTTTACAAAAATGCGTTGAGTAAGGGAGAGGCGGTTTCCAACAATGCCAAAGATTACATACAAACCAAGCTAAGATCGGCAGTCTGGTTAATTCGTAGCATCCATCAGCGTCAAAGGACCATATATAAGGTCGTCGAGAGTATTGTTCGGTTTCAGCGGGAGTTCTTCGAGCGTGGCTTGTCTCACTTGAAGCCGATGGTGCTCAGGGACGTGGCCGAAGATATCGGCATGCATGAGTCGACGGTCAGCCGAGTGACGACCAACAAATACGTCCATACCCCGCAAGGGACCTTCGAGTTGAAATTCTTTTTCAACAGTTCCATTCACCGGCTGGATGGGGATGCCATCGCTTCCGCAAGTGTAAAGGAAAAAATCCTTCAACTGGTGCAATCCGAAGACCCCGCCAAGCCGTACAGCGACCGGAAAATGGTTGAAATATTAAAACAATCAAACATTAACGTGGCGCGTAGAACCGTCGCCAAGTATAGGGAGATGTTACGGGTGTTACCGTCCAACAAACGCAAGCGGATACAAGGGGGACGTTAATATGCAAAAAGCCATGACGTTTATCAATTTGGATTCATCGGAGGCCTTGAGAGCGTATGCATTTGAGAAGCTTGACCGGTTGGACAAATTTCTACAGAGTGCGGCCCAGGCCAACGTCGTCCTGACGGTTGAGAAGTTTCGTCATATTGCGGAGATCAATATCAAAGCGGACGGCTTTATGGTGAATGCCAGAGAGGAAACGTCGGACATGTATTCGGCGATTGATATGGCACTGGACAAAATCGATAAACAATAAAAAAGAACAAGAATAAATTCAAGAAGCGGCGATCCACGTCGGCCAAGTATAAGGTCCTGTCCAACGAGCAAATGAACGAGGATAAGCCTGCGAAATCCGATCAAAATGACATGCCGAAGCTGATGACGATCAGGAATGTGGAATATAAGCCCATGGATGTCGAGGAGGCGGTAATGCAGATGCGTTTGATCAAGGACAATTTCTTGGTTTTTGCCGATGCGGAAACAGAGCAGATCAATGTATTGTACCGCCTGAAGGACGGAAATTTTGGTCTGATACAACCCAGTGTGTAGACGGTAAATACGGTAAATGCGGTTTGATGAAAATCTTGGATAATCTGAAGCCCCAGGCCATTGTGCCTGAACTGAAGGCTACCGATAAGAACGGTGTATTGAATGAGTTGAGTGCCGTCCTGGCGGAGGTGTCCGGTGCAAGCCAGGAGGAGATGGTGCGAGTCCTCCTAGATCGGGAGCGGCTGGGCAGCACCGGCATCGGGGGAGGGGTTGCCATTCCGCATGGGAAATTGCAGTCTCTGGACTCACTATTATTGGCTTTTGGTCGGAGCCGAGAGGGCGTCGACTTTGAAGCCATGGACGGAAAACCCACCCATCTATTTTTTCTGTTGCTGGCTCCGGAAGACTCTACCGGGGGGCATCTCAAAATGCTGGCCAGAATATCGCGACTGCTCAAAGATTCCGTATTCCGGGAGTCCCTCATGAACGCGGGAAACGGAAACGACCTATACGCGATATTTGAGCAGGAAGACAGGGATTTCTAGGCACCTGTCGGAGAACTCCCTTGTGTCGCCTGATCTGTGATCATCTGTAATCAACTGAGAGTGTGACGCTTTATTCTTGAAAAAATACAAGATTGTCATTGTCACGGGCCTGTCCGGTTCAGGTAAGAGTACCGCCATTAAGGCATTGGAAGATGCAGGCTTTTTTTGCGTCGATAACCTCCCCGTGGTCTTATTGCCCAGCTTTTTAGAGATCCGCGAACGTCGGGCCATAGATACGTCCCGGCTGGCGTTGGTCATGGATTTGCGAGAGAAAGATTTTCTGTCTTCTTTTTCCACGGTACTGGAGGAATTAC
>Ga0180435_10005530_pt1 | contig 12261 bp, 8 predicted proteins | sample SS_ome_3_FD_132467 | JGI IMG/M metagenome (GOLD analysis project Ga0180435, IMG submission 132467) | Hypersaline lake sediment archaeal communities from the Salton Sea, California, USA - SS_3_S_1 metaG | ecosystem: Environmental > Aquatic > Non-marine Saline and Alkaline > Hypersaline > Sediment...
AATTTCCACAATGCGCTTTGCGTTGTGTGAAACAGATGAAAGGTAGTCAAAGATGAAACAACGAAAATGGATATTTGCTATATTGGTGCTGGCTCTTGTTCTTGCCGGCTGCTCAGGTGAAGCTGCTGATACACCGGCTGAAGAACCTGCAGAGGAAGCCGCTGCCCTGCCGGTGGAAGTTACTCTCGATCCTTCTGCTCCTGTAGAAGCGGCGGAATGTGTGGTCGTACCTCCTCAGGATTTCACTGACCGTCCCGCCATCCCCACCGTCGTCGAAGGTGAGTTTGTGTACGGTAATCCTGATGCTGCTGTCAGCATCATTGAATACAGCGAACTGCAATGCCCTTACTGCTCCCAGTTTGAGCCCATTATTACCGAATTTGCTGAAGAATATGGCGACGAAGTGCGCGTTGTATTCCGCCACTTCCCCCTGACCAGTATCCACGACAAGGCTATGCTTGGTGCCCAGGCCATGGAAGCAGCCCGAATGCAGGAAGAGGGCAAATTCAACGAGATCAAGAACGTCTTGTTTGAAAAACAGGAGGAATGGAGCGCCTTGACCGTGGAAGAATTCCAGGCATTGGTGATCGAAGAAGCCGAAGCTCTGGGGTTGGATGTCGATCAGTTTGAGATCGACCTGCTGGGCGAAGACACGATTGCCATTGTGGAAAATCAGCGCGACCAGGCTTTGGAAATTGGTATTAGCGGTACCCCCACTGTGATCATTGACGGTTTTTTCTATGCTGGCGCTCGCGACCCGGAGAGCATGTACGCCATGGTTGAAGCCCTTGCTGCTGCCAAGGAAGAATACGGCGAAGAATTCGTCAGCGAACTGCCGATTGTGGAGCTGGCTGTGCCTGAAGATATTGAAGCTTTGATCGCCAAGATGGAAGAGTTGCGTGCTGAGTATGGCGATGAGCTGGATAATTATCCTCTCTCGGTTGCTGGCAGCCCCGATTTCTTTGATCTGGTGATCAAGATCATCGATCTGCAGGAAAACATGTACACCGAATGCCCTGAAATGACGATCGATCGCGATAAGCAGTATATCGCCACTTTGGAAACCAGCAAGGGCGATGTCGTCATTGAACTCTACCCGGACAAGGCTCCCACCACAGTCAACAGTTTTGTCTTCCTGGCCAACGATGGCTGGTTTGACAATATTCCCTTCCACCGTGTGATTCCTGGATTTGTGGCCCAGACTGGCGACCCCAGCGGCAGCGGTATCGGCTCCCCCGGCTATGCCTTCGGGAATGAGATCAACGATCTGCTCTACGATGCCCCCGGTCTGGTTGGTATGGCCAACAGCGGTCCTGATAGCAACGGCAGCCAGTTCTTTATTACGTATGATGCCCTGCCTCAACTGGATGGCGGCTATACCATCTTTGGTGAAGTGATCGAAGGTCTGGAAAATGTGGAAGCCCTCACTGCCGTTGATCCGCAGTCGGGTATCACGGATGAGCCTGACACCCTGATCTCTGTGACCATTGAGGAAAAATAAATTCCTGAATAGATTTGTAAAGGATGGTGCAATGCGCCACTGGCGTAGCATTACCCTCGTTTTGATGTTTTCCGTCCTGCTGGCGGCCTGCCGGCCGTCAGCAGAGCCGGATTTGCTGCCCAATGCGGCCACCGTTGCCGCGCTGGGTGAGCAAGCTGAGATGGATGAAGGCCCCGCCACCTGTCGGGTGGTGGGTGTTTTTAATGCCTACACCCTGTATCAGCCTGTGAACGATTATGACTGGCGCATGGGACCGCCGGATGCTGTAGTGACCATTATCGAATACAGCGACTTCCAATGCCCTTACTGTGTCAAGCTGGAAGAGAATTTGCTGGCATTGCAGGATGCCTATCCGGAAGATGTGCAGCTTGTTTTTCGTCATTACCCTCTCGAATCGCATGACAAATCCATCCTTGCAGCCCAGGCAGCCGAAGCGGCTGGTTTGCAGGACGTCCAGTTTTTCTCTGTGATGAAGGATACGCTTTTTGAGAAACAGGCGGAATGGACCAATTTGTCGGACCGCAGTTTCAAGAGCTGGCTGGAAACGGAAGTGGCTGCGATGGGACTGGATGTTGAACAGTTCATGCGGGACCTGGAAGACCCGGAGATCACCGCCTGGCTGGAATCTCTGCGCGAGGAAGAACTCCCTGCTTTTGAAGGCACACCTTTCATTGTGATCAATGGCGGGGCCTACAAGGGGTATTGGGATGTCGACAGCCTCAAGCTGATCGTTGAGACTTACAAGGCCATGGCGGAAGAGATCGGCTACGAGCGTCTGGCAAATTACCCGTCCGTGCCGCTCACCGACCCTGAACAATTGGGCGATGCTCTCAACCAGTACCGTGAGATCGAAGAGGCTCTCATGGCCCAGACCTTTGTGGAATGTCCTCCGCAGGTGATCGATCCGGATAAGCAGTACAGAGCCACGATTGTCACTGAGAAAGGCAATATCGTCATTCAACTCTATCCTGAGGTAGCGCCTTTCACGGTCAACAATTTTGTGTTTTTGGCACAGCAGGGCTGGTATGACAATAATACCTTCCATCGTGTGCTGCCTGGCTTCATTGCTCAGGCAGGCGATCCCAGCGGTTTGGGCTGGGGCGGTCCGGGGTATGTGTTTTCGGATGAGATCAGCCTGATGAGTTTTGATGGGCCAGGCGTGGTGGCGATGGCCAATTCCGGCCCCAGCACCAATGGCAGCCAGTTTTTCATTGCTGATAAGGAACTGCCCCAATTGGACGGCGCGTATGCCATTTTTGGGCAGGTGATTGAAGGCATGGATGTGGTGCGGGCGCTTACCCCCCGCGATCCTGGAACAGGCGCTGAGCTGCCTGCCGGGGATGTGATCCAGACCATCCGCATTGAGGAATTGGAATGAAGAAATCAGGCAAAGTGACTTTTTATGCCATCGTGAAACTGCTGCTGGCTGGCTTTGGCGTATTGATGCTCCTGACCGCAGCGGTCTCGGCTTTTGTGTTTAGCGTGTTTTCGGCCATCAGTATGGGCGTGGAAACCCCAGCGGCCTTTTCATTAATGACCTTTTTCTGGAATGCAGGCCTGATGTGTCTGCTTCTCCTGCCGATGCTGATCAACATCATCCTTGAACTCCTGGGCAGGGAAACCATGGCCTGGCCGCGCAAGCCTGGCGTCCGCATGGCTTCCGCTGCTCTTTTGCTGTGGCCGTTGCTCTTTTGGGCGGGCACAGTAATTGCAGAAGAAGCGAATCTGGCCTGGGCATTGCTGCCGCCTCTGCAAACTATTTTGATCTTCTTGCCATTGTTGTGGCTGGTTTTGATGGGACTGCGATTGTTAAACCTGAAGCAGACCCATACAGAATGGTCGGTGATCGGTGTCAGTGTCCTCATCACCCCCGCCGTGCTGATCTTTGCCGAGATCGTGCTCTTCATATTTGCATTGATCGTCTTCGGTATATGGGCATCGTCCCGTCCGGAACTACTGGCTGAGTTGGAACAGTTTGGTTTGCGTATCATGAATGCCCCCGTGGATGACCCGGAAGTACTCGAACGTATCCTGATGCCTTATTTGCAAAAACCGGGTGTCATCACTGGCGCACTGTTCATGGTCTCCGGTGTGATTCCATTGATCGAAGAGTTTTTGAAACCCCTGGCAATGTGGTTCTTGATTCCGCGCAAGATCACCCCGCGTGAAGGCTTTGCGCTGGGGCTCATCACCGGTGCGGTGTTTGCTTTGGTGGAGAGCCTGGGTAACCTGGTCAATCCGCTGGCGGATATGTGGTCTGTGGTCATCATAGGGCGCATGGGCACTGCCTTGCTGCATAGCTTTACCAGTGCCCTCGTAGGTTGGGGGATTGCCTCTGCCTGGAGCGAGCGCAAAGTGCTGCGTTTGCTGCTGGCTTATTTGGTGGCGGTGTCCACGCATGCTGTGTGGAACACATTCGCCTTGCTGCTTGGTTTTGGCCCTATGGTTTCTCCCTCCGCTGCTTCTGTTGCATCCGGGTTGTATTCCACTTTAGGAACCATTGCTCCCTTCGTGTTGGGTTTCCTGGCCCTGGTCATGCTCTTCCTCATGTATTGGCTCAGCCGCCGCCTGGGAAATGGCAGTGATGTGCAGGCCGCGGACATTGAACCCCCTGTCCCACCGAGCGCCCCCGCAGTTCCTGTCCCTGTCGAAGCGGAATCCAATCACGATTGATCTAAGTACTGGAAAGGTGAGATTGTAAGAGCGAACAAGGTCTGATGCAGTGTTAGATGCCGTTCGCTCAAGCTGTATTCTGGCGGAATAGCGTGTGAATCTATAACTATTTTGGACTCAAGCATTCAAAGAGAAGATTGTTAGACGTAAACAGGTAGAAAAATGAATGAAACTGGCGTAACATATAACGGCAGCACTTTGGCACTCAAGCGTATTGTGCGCTTCCTGATGAGGATCGTGTTCAGGATCACTATCGAAGGTGATGAATATGTTCCCCCCGAGGGCGGCATCATCGTGTCCACCAATCACCTGAGCCGCTGGGATATCCCCTTCCTGATGATGATTCCCAACCGCCTGGATTTGACCGCCTTTGTGACCGATAAATATCTGGATTATCCCTTTATCAAATGGTTCATCAACGCCGCTGGCGGCATCTGGCTGGACCGTACACGGGCAGATTTTGCCGCTTTTCGTCGTGCGAACAGCGCGCTGGATGCCGGGCAGGCTTTGGGCATCGCCCCTGAGGGTACACGCAGCGACACTGGTGCTCTTATCGAGGGTAAGCCGGGCACCGTGCTGCTGGCTATCAAAGCCCAGGTGCCCATTGTCCCGGTTGCACTGTGGGGGACTGAAGAGGTTGTTCACAGCTGGTGGAAACGCCCGCGCCTTTACATGCGCTTTGGTGTGCCTTACACTTTGCCTTCCCTCAGTCGTGAGAACCGCGAAGAGCAGATGCAGACGAGCACCGATGAAATGATGTGCCGCATTGCCGCTCTCTTGCCGGAGAAATTTCACGGCTTCTATGCTGACCACCCCCGATTAAAGGAATTAATTGCAGATAAGGAATAGTTTAAAAAAATCTTCCCGGCGGGAAGATTTTTTTATTCATGCCCCCGCACCGGGGGATTAGCGCATCCTTCACCCACCGCTGCTGCGAGGGGCGGGTGGCTGAAGATCATCTTTCACATTCTGCAGATCATTGATCGTTTTCCAGACGCGGAACAGGCTGAAAAGAATGTAAGCATGAAATGCCACGCTGATGTAATCTCTCATCAGGAACAGGAGGAGCAATCCATCCAGCGTATATAGAACCGTGCCGGTATAGAAAGCCCACTTTTTCTTTTTCCGTGTTAGTATGCCAAACCCGATATATAGACCTGATAGCAGGATGACCACTGCCATGGAAATACCAGAGACCATGCCGGGATCTGTAAAAAGCCCTTCTTCAATATAAATTTGGCTTAGAATGTCCACTACCTGGGTGGCCCCCAGCCCAAAGAGGAAGTTGATGTTCCCATCCATGCGGAAAACGATCGAATTGATCAGCGACAGTCCGGCGATCCAATAGAACCAGCGCGCGCTGGAGCGGAACACCATATCGCCGCGCACGAGGGTGTTGAAAGTCCTGGCATCCATCATCTTGGGTGGATGCAGTGTTGCAGATGCAGACGGGACTGCCCCTTCCACGATCTCGCCCTTTACCGCAGCCAGCAAACCCTGACATTCCCGCTCAATGGCCTGCGCATCCGGACTGTCGGCATCCTTATTCCCCGTTAACCGCCAGTCCAGTTCCAGTTTTGTGCCTTCATCTTCGTTGGAAAGCAAGATCAACGCTTCAGCAGCCGGACTTCCTTCACGTTTGAAATGCAGTTCGTTGGGGTCGAGGCTGGTCAGCGCGTAGCTTTGCTTCTCAAAATACTCCAGCACCATTACGCGGACCATGCCGAGCGTTTCCGGTGTTTCGATGATATGCCGCATGTGGATCACTCCCTTGTTGTTGAGACTGCCTTGCATTGTAGCATAGATTTAACCCGCTGCATTGTGTCAACCCGCTCGGGGCTTTCTTCCGTGGCTGCGGCGATCCTTTCCCATGTGGCACACAGGGCAGGTTCCATCTCCGCGGTCAGTTGGACGGCATCCAGCGTGCGCTGCTCTGCGGCGGCCCAATCTCCCTGACGGGCGTACGCCTCGATGAAGGGAATCCACTCGGTGCCGTTGAGCGGGCTGAACCCGCCGCTTTCCGCTTCTTCTGCCAGTGTGATCACCGTATCCCATTCCCCAAACTGGCGCGCCAGGTCGGCTTTTTCAAAGTAATAACACCAATCAACTGGTTGTTGTCCATATACCTCGCCAGGCAGTACAGCATCATCGCCATCTGGCGGCAGGATTTGGTCCATATGCTGCGGCCCTGTTAGTGCCCACATCGGGTCATCATAGTCTGACATACGCGGCGCTTGTTCGTAGATGGGGTCCATTACACGCAGGCAGCCGCGGGCATGGTTGAAGGTGATGGGCAGGCCCTGCGACGTGTTGCTTTCAAAGACCAGATTGCGGTCCGTGTAGATGATGGGAACGTCTTCTTCCATTTTCGGGAACACATTGCTCCCCATCCAGCGCGAAGTGCTGATCCACCACACCGGCAGGTCTTCGGATGTGAAATCTTCAGAGTAGATATGGTTGATGGCATAACCGGGGGAGTAAAAGCCCACGTAGCTGAAAGAAAGTTCCGGTGTGAGAATGGCTGTGCCTTCTTCCATGTCCGGCACACGCCACACAAGCTGCTGGTAATACTGCTGCTGGATCTCCCAGTGCCGCCGGTAGGCATCGATGGAGCGAAAATGAGCGGCAATTGCAATACCAGCCAGGAAAGAAAGCACCACCACGCGGCGATTTTTCTTTTGCACGGCCCATTCCAGCACACATACCACCACGATCACCACCCCGAACATCAAAGGCAGCGAAAAACGGTCTGCCCAGGAATTGAAGGTTGTCATGCGGTCCGTGGTCCAGATGGGCAGCCCGCCAAACAACATGGCAGCGAGCCCCAGGATGCAGCCTTGCAGGATGAAGATGTCAGGTTTATCGGGTTCTTCTTTCGTCTCTGGCTGTTTAGTTTGCAGGAAGGCCCACCCGATCAGGACGGCCATCACCGCGCCCAGAGCCCATGAAAACAGGCTGGCGCTGCTGTCCAGGCTGATGTTTTCCGGTCGGATGGGGTGCAGCCATGCGAAGAGGCCCACGTTGATGCTGTCACGAATAGCGATTTCCAGCAGATTGAACAGCTCCGTCACCGGCGCGCTTTTCATGCGCATCAGCAGCAGGGGTGGGTTCGCGTCCAGCAGGGGGAAAAGCTGTGCTGAAAAGACGAAGCGATACAGGATGAAAACCGTCAACGGCAGCAGGTACGGCGTCCAATGGCGCAGTACTTTTCCAACTGTGCGAGTCAGTTTTTCATCTTTTTCACGCTGCAGGATCCACAGCATGATCGGCCGTACCAGTTCTAGGCCAAAGAAATATTCCATTGTCAGCAGCTGCACCAGGGAGAACAAGACGCCCGGGGTGGTGTAGCGCCAGTAGCGTTCTGGGCGTTTAACAGCCCACACCATAAGCCCCAGAGAGAAGGTGAACAGGGCATAACTGATGAAATGCTGGCTGTAGGCCACCGATACCGGCATTTGGCTGAAGCCGGGGTACACGGCCAGCAGCACGCCCATCCAGCGCACCTGTTGGGTGCGTTCAGGCCACAATCCGCGGAATGCCCAGCAGAAGCCCAGTACGCTCAGCCAGCGCAGCAGCAGGGTGAAAAGGTGCCAGAACAGGGGGCGCATGCCCAGGAAGGGCACGGTGACCAGGTAGGTCCACACAGAAAGCGGCCTGTCGTAGACAAAATGGTCCCAGTAGGCTGAGGGCGTTGCCAGTTTGGAAAGATAAACCACCTGCCAATCATCCCAGAAGAAGCCCAGTTTGAACACTTCCAGGTCATACGTGATGAACATGATCAACAGTACGAAGGCAGGGAAATAAAGCCAGTGTTGTGTAATGCGTTGAAGAAATGCTTTAATTTTCATTTTATGCGTTTTGGTTTGGCTTGGGGTTTGACATTCTCGTTCATAGTCTCTAAAATAGAATCATACCATAGGCTTTTCAGACCATTGAAAGGAGGTGAACAGTGCGCACAGGTTTCTGGTGGATATTATTAGCCGTGATCGTGTATGGTGTTATCCGTTCTGGACTGGCTTCATGGCGTACGAGAAAGCTGGCCAAACAGATGTTAGGGGAAAATGTCTACCGGGCATACCGATTGTTTTTGACGCTTGTAACTTTGATCGGGGGGCTCGGTTTAGTTTATCTGGTGGATACGTTACCTGATATCAAAATTTACAATTTAGGTGTGCCGTGGCTGCTGGTGACTGTACCTATACAAATGCTGTGCTTTGCAGGGGGGATGGCAAGTTTGAATCAAACAAATATTCTGGATCTTACGGGCATCCGGCGCTTGTTCCGCCCTGAAAAGGAGTCCCCGCAGGAGCTTGTGATTAGCGGTATGTATTATTGGGTGCGGCATCCGCTGTACTTGTGTGGACTGGTTTTTGTATGGTTGATGCCGGTGATGACGTGGAATATCTTGGCGTTCAATATCGGCGTGACGATCTTGATCGTTGTTGGTGTGTTGCAAGAAGAAAAGAGGATGGTCAAAAATTTTGGCGAGGCATATGCCGAATATCAGAAACGGGTACCCATGTTGTTCCCGGGTTTCTGGCTAAAACGACCTGGAAAATAGTTCTTCGCTCACGTTGATTTGATCCATAGGGGTGTAGTGTGCCGTTGCTATGGCTGTCTGTGGCATTCATGGCAGGCATCATTATCGGCAGCAGTTTCAGCCCAGGCTGGCTGGTTTTGCTGGCGGCCCTCATCGCAGAGGCGCTGCGTTACTGCAGAAAAACTCCTTTTGTTTGCTGAGTTTTTAACTTCAAACACATTAATCAACACCATTTGAAATGTTTTGGCAAAAAAAGCACCTCCCATTTGCTGGAAGGTGCTGAGGAGGGGCTTAGAACGGGAGATCCGGTTCCGGAGGTTCCTCTTTTTCTGGCTCATACGGCATCTTCCGCAGTACGCGTTCATGTACTTTTTCCCAGGTGGGGGTGGGTTTCTCCGGTGGGTTCATGCGGTGCTCTTCCTTGCTGGAGCCATAGGCAATATCTTCAAAGATCTGTGTTACCTCGGTGTTGGGCGTGTTGTGATACACCGTCTGCCCAATGTTGATCGAACGGGTGAAGGGACCAGGGGTGTACGGGATGAGGGCCTCAAATTCGATCTTCAAGGCTTTCTCGATCTTGCGCTGGTCCAGCACAGATACATCAATTGTTTGGTTGAGCACCAGTTTGGACTTCTCAGGGGGATAGCCGAGCTTTTTGTAAACACCCAGGGCAGCATCCGCCGCGCGGATGGAGGCCATTTCCGGTGCCATTGGCACAATGATCACATCGGCCATGTCGAGCATGTACAGCGCTACTTCACTGAAGTCGTGTGGTAGATCGATGATGATGTAGTCATAGTAGGGTTTCAGTAACTGCAAGGCTGTGTCCACAATTTCGCCAGATACCATTTCTGCCGAGATGGGCGTGGAGGGGCCGGCGATGAAGTGAATGCCTGAATTATGCATGCTGACGATCGAACGCAGGGCATCATAGTCCAACTCTTCGGGTGTCAGCTCGGCCACATCAGCCCACGTGCGTTTCAATGATGCATTCAACATCAGTGCTATCTGTCCTGCGGTGAGCACACCATCTACCAGTAGGGTGGGCTTATCCCACAATGCGCGCATGGCCATGGCTGTGTTGACAGCCAGGCTTGAGCAGCCGATCCCGCCACGCAAACTGTGGAAGGCGATCACCTGCCCCTGCTCTTTTTCATCCTTTTCCAGGTCTTTGGAGCTTTTCATTTCCTCAAGACGCCGCACCCACACCGTCACACGCGCAACGAGCTCGCCCGGGTCAAATGGTTTGGTCATGTAGTCATCTGCACCGGCTTCAAAGGCATGCAGCTTTTCGCTCATTTCTGTCTGGCAGGTGAGCATCATGATGGGTGTATGCGAAAAATCAGCTTCGCGCCGCAGGCGTTTCACCACCTCATAACCGTTGATGTCCGGCATCAGAACATCAGTGATGATCATGTCCGGCTTGAGGGCATTCGCTGTTGCCAATCCCAAACTGCCGTTATTGGCGAAGGTCAGTTTGTAGCCCGCTGGTTCCAGGGCATGGGAGATCATTTTGTGGTAGATCGGTTCGTCGTCAATTGCGAGGATATGAATAGGCATTCTTTTTCTCTCTTAGTACTGTTCTATAAGATTTTTATAGGTCGTTAAGTAATTTGCTGTGATACCCTCTTAATTCGTCGATCGACGTTTCAAGGGCGCTGGTTTGACTTTCGATGATGGAATCATGTCTGGCAATGGCAGCGTCGTAGAGTTTTTCACAGGTATCTGCAAGCCGGATCGCGCTAAAGTTTTTGGCAACCCCTTTCAGGTTGTGTGCAAGCACAGATAGTTTCTCATAGTCCTTTTCGTAGATGGCATCCTTGAACTCCTCCACTTTTTCGTTCGAGGTTTCCAGGAAAACCCCCAGCAAGTCGGTGAAGAAAGCCATATCATGGCTGAAACGCGGCAGGGCTTTTTCAAGCTCAACAGGATCAGTGTTTACCACCACAGGTTGTGATGGTCTGGGTGCTGCTGAAGGACGTGATGGCTCAGGCCGGATCGGCTCGCCTTCACGGATGTCACCGCGTGCAAGTTTGTCGATCATGCGGAAGGTGGTCTGCGGTTCCAGCGGTTTGGGTAGGTAACCGTCCATGCCCGCTGAGAGACAGCGCTGCTCATCCCCAGCCATGGCATGTGCCGTGAGAGCGATGATTGGAATGCGCTGGTTGGGGCCTGGTGTGAGACGGATTTGACGTGTGGCATCCATACCATCTATCTCCGGCATTTGCACGTCCATTAACACCAGATCGAAATGTTCTCTTTCCAGGCGTTCAACGGCCAGTCTGCCGTTTTCCACAGCGTCAAGCTGATAGCCCTGCTTGGAGAGCATTGAAACTACCAGTTCGCGGTTGATCTTGTTGTCCTCGGCTACCAGGATACGGATACGCCGCCGCTGCAGTTCGTTCAATGCTGTCGTGCCGGATGGCAGGCGCGCGGTGAGGGTTTTCCATTCTTCCTTTATGCCAAATACGTTGAGGATTGAATCGTAAAGCATTTTCTGTGTGATCGGCTTGAGGATGTACCCCTCCACGCCAAACTCACGCAGGCGGCCGGTACCCAGACGCTGGGCCAGGGAGGTCATCAAAAGGATGCGCAGGTCTTGCATGGCGGGGTCTTTGCTCACCATTTGCAGCACGGTGCGACTTTCTGTTTCCGGCATCTGCATATCGAGTACCAGCAGACGGCAGGGTTTGCCTTCGGAAATTGCTTTGCGCAGACCTTCAATGGTTGATCGAGCATCATGGGCCGTACTCACCTGCGCGCCAAAGGTCTTCAGCATTTTTGAGGTGAACTGGCGATTGCATTCGCTGTCGTCGGCTACCAAGGTGCGGAGGCCGAGTAGTTTATTGGGGAAGCGTATCAGGTTCATTTCCTGCTTTTCCTGTTTCTCAAAGACAGCGGTAAAGTAGAAGGTGCTTCCCTGATTGACCTGACTCTTGATCTTAATCTCGCCGCCCATCAGTTCTACCAATTGGCGGGAAATGGACAGCCCCAGACCGGTGCCGCCGAATTTGCGCGTTGTAGAACCATCCGCCTGGATAAAGCGCTCAAAAATGGCGTCCTGCCGCTCCTGTGAAATACCAATCCCCGTATCTTTCACTGCAAAGCGGATGGTCACGTTCTGCTCGGTTTCCTGCATCAATTCCGCCAGAATGGAAACTTCACCTGCCTGGGTAAATTTGATCGCGTTCTCAGCCAGATTGAAGAGCACCTGGCGCAGACGCCCTGGATCGCCGCGCAGCAGTGTGGGGGTGCCGGGGTTTACCAGGCCCGCGATCTCCAGCCCTTTGGTTTCGGCATGGCTGGCCAGTGTGTGCATCACATTTTCGATAACCGAACGAAGTTCGAAATTGATCTTGTCGAGTGAGAGTTTGCCGGCGCGGATGCGCGAAAAGTCCAGGATGTCATTCAGCAGGCGCATCAGGGCCTGTGAGCTTTCACGGGCATTCAGGAGGAAATGATACTGCTCATCGGATAGCTCTGTGTCCAGTGTCAGATTGATCATCCCGATGATACCGTTCATTGGTGTGCGGATCTCGTGGCTCAT
>Ga0180435_10005531_pt1 | contig 12261 bp, 11 predicted proteins | sample SS_ome_3_FD_132467 | JGI IMG/M metagenome (GOLD analysis project Ga0180435, IMG submission 132467) | Hypersaline lake sediment archaeal communities from the Salton Sea, California, USA - SS_3_S_1 metaG | ecosystem: Environmental > Aquatic > Non-marine Saline and Alkaline > Hypersaline >...
AACTCGCCTTCAGGAATAGAAACAACTGCTTCCTGATTTTGATACTTAACATGAAGATGTGGTTTCTTATGCTTTATTATTGTCGATGAAATACATCATGACAATAATACCATAAAACATACTGATTACCGGCATGATTTTCTCCTTTTATTCTTCTCTGTTAGGCCGACTGTGATTCCCATTTCATCTCAGCCGCTTTCATCTCCGGATGGGAGACGATCAGGTGAAGGAGCACACTCTGGAATGCCTCTGTGTGAGGGGTGATACTCTCCGGGTTTACTGTGGGGATAATGACACAGGCTTCCGCGACTTCCGCGGTATATCCCCCGTCTCTCCCCACTACTCCAAGTATCTTGGAACCAATTTTTTGAGCGTACTTCAAGGCCTCGACAATATTGGCGCTGATATTCCGGGCGATATTACCTCCACCGACGGAGAAGACAAAAATACCGTCTTCTTTTTTCAGCCGGCTCCCCTTGAGCCACTCCCGGAAGACAGTCTGCCAGCCATCATCATTGACCCGGGCGGTCAACTCTGAGACATTATCCGCCGGACTGTACGCTTCAATACCGGCTATCTTCCTGAAATCATTCACCGCGTGAGAAGCGATTCCCGCTCCCCCACCTACTCCCAGAAGAAATAATCGTCCGTTTTCTTCACGGAGCTCGATCAGCAACCGTATCATTTTTTCAATCGCGGCCGGATCTATAAGATCAACTATATCTTTTGTTTCCTTGAGATGTTTTTTTATGTGGTCCATATTTATTTTCTATTTTTTGATTTTTCTTAGTGCCTTTGTGGCAGATTTATTGTGCTCCGAAGGCGCCAAACAGCCATTTCCATAATGGGATATAGACTATCTGCTTTCCTTTAATCTCTTCTTCCCCTTCATCTTCTTCAGTGATAATCAGGCCCCGATCCAGATTAAATATATTTAAGGCCTTAATCAACGATCTTCTCTCTCTTTTATTCACTTGAGGCGAACTCAACTTCCAGCAGACTTGAATCAATTCTTCAATTTTTGTCCTTACCTGTAAGACAAAATCTACTTCCCGATGGTGCTCGTCCTTCCAATAGAATAACTCCGAATCCATTATATTTGCCTGCCTTCTTTTCAGTTCCAGAAAGACCGCGTTCTCAGCGGTGCGGCCGACATTTTCACTGAATCTAAACCCTATCAGATTTGCTAATCCTGAATCTATAGTATAAACTTTCCTGGGACTTTTTTCCTGTTCTTTTACCTTGAAAGAATGCCTCTTCAAGAAATAATTGAGATACGCGGTTTCCAAATATCCGGAATACTTCTCTATCGTATTCGCGGTGATATTAAGAAACTTCGCTGTCGCACTATATGTGGTTAGATTCGATATATTGCTGAGGTAATATCGGGTCAGACTCTTTAAACTCTCGGGCTTTCTTACCCGATACCGCCTGATCAAATCTTTATAGATAATATCTTCATAGTAACTTAATAATATTTCTTCTTTTCTCTTATGTAATACTACGTCCGGGAAAGCTCCCAATTCCAGATATTGCCGGAGGAATCGATTTATCTCCACTTTTCTGCTTACTAAATCAAGAGGACTCCGGACCGTTAGATTGTTAAACAAGAGATATTCCTTAAATGAGAGTGGGAATATCGTTATATCCATATGTCTTCCCGTGAGCAACGTTGATAACTCCCGGCTCAAGAGTCTGGCGTTAGATCCCGAGATAATAACTCGAGCTTTTTTCAACTCATGAGTGGTCCTCACCCACTTCTCCCAATTTTCTACTTCCTGCACCTCATCAAGAAATATATAGGGAGTATTATCCGGATGCATGAATTCCAAATATACTTCATAAATACGTTGTAAAAGCCGGGCATTTAAATCGCTGAATCTTGGATCTTCAAAATTAATGATTAGTATCTCGTTACGGGGAATTCCATCTTTCACAATCAATGACTCAGCAAGCTGCTTCATGAGGAACGACTTTCCGCTTCTCCTGACCCCGGTAATAACAATGATCTGATCAGATTCCAGCATACCCCGCAATCTTGAGATGTATTCCCCCCTCTTAATACCGGTATCCGGGGTTTTATCCCAAAAATTCCAATCGTTCAAGAGTTCTATTATCTCAGTTTTATTCATTCAAAATACTATAATCGGCAAATTTTATCAATTATAACGAATATAAGTATCATAATTGCCATGATACTCACATTTTGTCAAGCAGGAAGTTTGGGGAATCAGGGAATTTTGGGAATCCTGTTTTTAATAACACTTTATAATCTTCAAAGCTTCCCAGATATCATTAATCCGATGATCACTTTTTACATCCTGGTTATATGGCGCATCAAGTAGGATAGTGGTGCATCCCGCACTTTTACCTGCTTCCATATCCTTCCAGGTGTCACCGATTATGAAAGAACTTTCTATATCTATATCCCACTTCCGGGCCGATTCAATTATCATCCCGGGTTTCGGTTTCCGGCAATCGCACTCATCAGCATCATCATGAGGGCAGACTATTATATCGTCAACCGGAAGTTCAGGGCGGATTAAATTATGTATCGCCTCAAGCGCATCCCATGTAATCAATCCTCGCGAGATGTCCGGCTGATTGGTCACAACAATCAGAAGAAATCCCGCTTCTTTGAGATGGTCCAGGACTCCTTTGATTCCATCGGTTAGCTGAAAGTCACTTAACTTTCGTGGGGAATATGGCTTCCCCTCTTTCATTATCACCCGGTTAATTACTCCATCCCTATCTAGAAATATTGCTCGCTGCAACATATCGCTTGGTTATTTAAAGTCCCTTCTTCGGAATTTTATAACCTCTTAGGAAAGCAGGAAGACAGGAGGTGGAGTACTTTGAATTCTCCTGATTTCCTAAGAGGAAAAGTTGCCCGTAGCAACGCGACGGACTAAGTTCCTACTTCGGAATTTCAATAAGTTCGTAGTGCAGGACTTCAGTCCTGCCCGACTAAGGCAGGACTGAAGTCCTGCACTACGAGTTCGCGCCGCAGGCGCTATGTTCTATAAGCAGAACTACGATGTCTAATCCGGTTAATTTCGACATCATAGATAGTCATCTTTTTTTAACTCCGCTACAACTTGAGCATGAGAGAGGGAAGGTTCATCTCGTCGTTCCGCAATTACAGCAAGATCTTGTAAGTCTTCAATCAACTCGGTGTACTTTTCTATCGGGAGAATTACAGCCGTTTTCTTTCCATCTGTATCTGTAACAAATTGTGGTGCAAGATCGGTTATTGTACTCATCATCATCTCCAATAATTATTGATGGATTAAAATCGCAATAACATAACAGAGGAATCCTTATACTCTTATTTCATCATTATATGATTAGAACAGAACTTAGCGCTACGCGCTAACTTTTGGTAGCCGCACCCTTTAGGGTGCGCAATAAACGCAGGCTAAAGCCTGCGGCTACCTTGTTAACCACATTTATTAAAATTCCGAAACAGAAATATATACGATTTTAAATTATCGCCAAAGGCGATAATTTAAAATGATGCGTCGCGAAAGTTAACCAGGACTTTGGACCCTTCAAAATCAAACCGGTACCGCATCGGTCGCAGGCCGGCTTCTTTCATTTTATCTTTAAATTTGCGGTGCCCATTCTCCACATAAAAAACAAAGAACCCCCCTCCCCCGGCGCCGGAGATCTTTCCTCCCAGGGCACCGTTCTCCCTGGCTGCACGGTAAATCTCATCGAAGCGGGGATTCGTCATCCGGGCTGATAACTTCTTTTTCTGCTGCCAGTGCTCGTCAAAGAGTGTACCGACCCGGGACAAGTTGGAAGACTCTACCGCTTCCAGAATCTGATATCCGATCTCTTTGATCCTGTGCATGCTCTCCACGATCTCTTTTTCGTTCCTCTCTATCCCCCGGCTCTGCCCCTCCAGAATATCCGAAGAACGGTGGGAGGTATGGGTATAGAACATCAGCATATTCCGGTTGAGTTCATCGATACTGTCTTCCGAGATCCGGGCGGTTCTTACTTTTACCAGGCCGTCTTTTTCGATCTCCAGCACGGTAAACCCGCCGAAAGCCGCCATATACTGGTCCTGCTTTCCGATCGGCGCTCCCAGGAGATCTATCTCAAGTTTACAGGCCTCTTCCGCCAGATCATAGAGACTGATATGGTCAAGTTTATAGGTATGAAGCGCATTCAGAATCCCGACCGTATAGCAGCTTGATGATCCCAGGCCGGTCCCGGCCGGGATATCGGCGATTGAGACCACTTCAATCCCCTGCTTTATTCCCATCATCTTCAACGCTTCCCGGGCAATCTCATGCTCAACGCTATCGACATCTTTCACGGTCTCGGAGCGGGAGTATTTCACCCGAACCAGCCCGTCGAAGGGCTGGTTGACATCGATATACATGTACTTGGCGATTCCGGCCGCGAAGATAAATCCGCCGTATTTGGAGTAGTAAGACGACAGGTCCGTCCCTCCTCCGCCCAGGGTAACGCGAAATGGTGTTCTGGTAATGATCATAATTTTTATTCCATAATAAATTAGCGCTTCGCACTAACTTGTGGTAGCCGCACCCTTTAGGGTGCGCAATATACGCAGGCTAAAGCCTGCGGCTACCTTTTTAACTACATTTATTGAAATTCCGAAACAGTAAATTAGCGCTTCGCGCTAATTTAGTCTTGAACCAAGTCAGACATTCTTATGTCAGACCAGCAGCGATAGTTATTTTAATAACTTTCATGTTCTTTTTGTCAAAATAATATTAATAATATATCCATAACGGGGAAGATTTTCAAAGGGAATTTAAAACCCCGAGGAATGAACTATAGCCGTGGTCGCTGACTTCGAATGTGCGGAGGGAGATTCCAACACTGTAGCCGCGTTCGCTCAGGCTGTGTCACAATTGTTATTTTAAACGTTTTTAATGTCATTGCGAGTCCCGAAGGGGCGAAGCAATCTCAACCCATTGGAGGATAACATATTCTGCTCATAAATTGAGATCGCTTCGTCGCGCAATCTACCCCGATTTATCGGGGCTCCTCGTGATGACATTTTTGGGGTTATGACACAGCCTGGCTGACCGCGGCAGGGCCTGAACCGCGGTCAACGACCGCGACTACAGAGGGCAATCCGGGGAATACCCTTATTCGTTACCAAAGAGTGCGAGCATACTTGTACTGCTGGATATTTTTATCCTTGGTCAGTATTGTAGCATTCTCCTCTCTTGCGGTTGCAACGATAATCTGATCCGCTGGATCTCCTGAAAATGTTTTGGGTAATATTGTGGATCTATACGCGATAACAGGAGAAAGAGGAACAATTCTCAGCTTAGGCATCTCAAGAGCTTGATTTATCCATTCTTCCGGATCGCATGAAATTCCTATCCGATTTTTCTCCAGAAGCTTGCTGAACTCCCAGGGTGAAATCGCGGAAAGCAAGAGATTCTCATAACGTTCGGGGCTGGCAATCAGGGATCGTACTTTAGCAGAGAGCTTCCCAGGGTGCATGTTCCACCATATCCACGTGTGAGTATCGAGGATATATTTCATTTACACGCGGCCCAAATCTCTTCCCCTAAAGGAGAGACAATGTCGTTCTCAAAAACCAGTGCTTCCGACAGCTTCCCGGGTAATGCTTTTTTCTCTGAGAAGGCAATTACCTGTGCAAGGGGCTTGCCCCGTTTTGTCACAATAATCGGTTCTTTGGTTCTCGCAATTTCACCCAGGATCTGAAGGGCATGTGTCTTAAAATCAGTTATGGCCATGGTTTTCATCGCACATTGGCTCCATTATTTAGTATCTATATAAACATAGTCATTTATAATGGTCATGTCAAGCTTAAAACTATTTATTTCAAATAAAATTAAACAGTTATAATTCTTGAAATATTTTCCGGCATTGATCCGATATAGTTACATTAGTCATTATTCAAAACTAAACTAGCCGCGCACATAATTTGTGTGCGCGGCTAATTTATGCTGTAGTTCCTTCAATCCCTCCGGGGAGCCGATCTCATAGAACCTCTGGAAGACCTCATACCCGGCCAGCCTCCCCTCACCTGCCAGTCTGTGGTAGAGATGATCCAAATTATAGGGTTTACCTGTCGGGATCTCATCGAGGATGCTTCGGGACAGGACGGAGAGGCCGTAATCGATATATTTCATTTCCGGAAGACGGGCCTGCTTGTCAAAGACAGTTACGCTGCCCGCTTCATAGACAACATTACTCTCGACCCAACGGTTGTCATTCTTAAATACGGTCATCAAGACCGGATTATCAATCCGGAGGAAGCAGTCATAGATCGGACGGTAATCGATATCGAGGTAGGAGTCCCCGTAGATCAGGAAAAATTCATCATTCAGGAGATTCCTCGCATTCTTAAGAGCGCCGCCGGTCCCGAGCAGACCTTCCTCTTCCCGGCTGTATAAGATATTAATCCCGAACTCTTCACCGCCTTTAAAATACTCCTCTATCTGTTCTGACAGATATCCGACACATAACACCACCTCCCCCACCCCGCTCTTCTTCAACAATTCGAGCTGGTGGGCCAGGAACGGCCGGCCACAGACATCGACCATAGATTTAGGGATTGTTTCAGTTATCGGTCGGAGGCGGGTCGCCATACCTCCGGCCAGGATCACGCATTGCATATAAATAAGCTCACTCCGTTCGCTTCTTTATGTTTTGAATAATGACTATTATGATTCGACTGCCGCAATATCTGGATATAATTCAATAATCCCATTTCTATCCACCACCGACCCTGCGTCGGTGGAGATATGACTGGCAACTAATTTGCTGTCTCCCATCACCACCCCCCCTCCTTCCGCGCCTCCGGCGCGGAAGGAGGGGGGGTTGGGGTAACTGGTATATATTTTAGTAATCAATCACATCTCCACCGACGCAGGGTCGGTGGTGGATTTTTTTCAAAGGATTTGAGTAGTATAATTCGCGAAATTTGCGTAATTCTTAGTTCAATTTCTTTTCTATTAGTGAAGATTCGCGAGATTCGCGGTTTATTTGTTTTTTAACATTTCGCGGATTGACAATCGTATCGCTTCTTCGGAGTTGTATTTTGATCTCCAGCCTAAACCGTGGACCTTATCCAGGTTGAAGCGGACCTTGGGGACGTCGCCTTTCCAGCCTCGATCTCCCCCGCTGAAGTTCAGCTTGACTCTCTCCAGCCCCATCTCCTCGATGACTATTTCGGCAATGGCGGAGACATCGATGTAATCGTCAGTGGCGACATTGAAGATATTGACTCTCTCCTGAGCATTCTCATAGGCAAAGAGCATAGCTTTGATTACATCGCTGACATGGATATATGATTTGCTCTGGGTGCCGTCGCCCATAATCGCGAGCTGAGCCGGGTTGGCTTTAAGCTTGTTGATAAAATCATAGCCGACTCCATGAGTCTGTCTCTCTCCCACAACATTAGCGAAACGAAATACCCACCCCCGCATCTCAAACATGTGGCAGAAAGCACTGATCAACCCCTCGCAGGCGAGCTTACTCGCCCCGTACATGGAGATGGGAAGAAGCGGCCCGAAATCTTCCGGGGTGGGGATGATTCCGAGATCGCCGTAAATACCGCTCCCGGAAGGGTAGAGAATCTCTTTTACCCCGTTCTTCCGCATAGCTTCCAGGACATTATAGGTCAGGATGGTCCCCTCCCGGATATCAAGATCGGTCTCCAGCATACTCTTAGCAATATCCGGGTTGGCGGCAAAGTGACAGACCGCGTCATGCCCTTCCATCGCCCGGGTCAGCTGATCAAGATCTCCAATCTCTCCTTCGACAAAGGTAAAACCGGGATTACTCCTATGCTGTTCGAGATGTTCCATCCGCCCGGAAGTGAGGTTATCAAAGACAGTGACCTCGCCTCTCTTCATAAGCGCGTCTGCCATATTACTGCCGATAAAACCGGCACCACCGGTTATGAAGTATTTTTTGTTATTCGTCATTTCAGGAACTCCATAATTAGTTTTTTGAATTACTATACTCATCTTTAATTAAAAATTCCAAATCACAATCTCCAAATAACAAACAAATCACAAATATCAAATTCGAAATCACAAACGACCAACAAGGTCCTTAGCCATCTTCACGCAGGCGTCCATGTTTATATATTTGAAACTTCCGAACCTTCCGGCATAATAAATTCCGAGTGAGTCTAGATAATCGTAGATGATTTTTGTATTTTTTTCATACTCCAGATCATAGACAACATAGGCATACTGTATTTTCTTCACCTCGGAGGCGATAATATCATCCTTACTGCATCCACAGATTTCTTTCAGATCGGCGGCAACCCGTTCGACCAGCTTGCTGTCATCGCTATCGAGTAATGGATCACCGGAGGGGACGGTTATCTCGGCAATCAGATGTGATTTTCCTTCGGGAGCGTTAGAACTGGAAAATTCTTTCAGGAAGCATACCCGATGGGCCAAAATCGATGGATCGGGAATATAGATAGCGGTCTTTCCTTTTAATCCTTCATGATTCAGACCGATCATCACGACAATAAGAGAATTGTATTGCAATTTCTCAAGAGCGGATCGAACCTCCTCCGGGACGTTCTCAAGAGAGTCGATCAGACCGAAGATCGGGATAGTGGAGATAATCCTCTTCCCGGCAATCGATCTCTTCCCGTCTGAAATTTCCCATTCCGCAGTCTTCCTGGTAATTTTTTTTACCCGGAATCCGGTTTGAATATTTTCCAGGCGATCCGACAAGGAATGGATCAACGCCTCAATTCCACCATGTTTCGGGTAAAAATAATTAAGCTGATGCGTGTATCCTTCGGTCTCGATCCCCAGGGCCGATTTAACTATATCCTCCCGGGAAGGATCCGGAATCCGATCAACCCAGAGCAGTGATAATTCTTTTAAGTCCCGCTTCCAGATCTTCCGATTATAAGGAATCAGATATTTCTCGGCGATCCCCTCACCGAACCGGGCATAACACCATTCTTCCAGGTTCTTTGGCGTCAATTCGGGGCGGTTGAGAAATGAGATCAGACATTCGTAAATATCCTCCCGGTCGAGAGCGGCAAGACCATTTTCAAAGGGGTACTTAATGAAGCGATCACGATACCGAATCTGATTGTTCCTCCTCTTCCGATCTACATTCTCCCCCAGCCAACCGGTAATCTCCCCGAGAAGCGGTTTATCTTTGGAGAAGAGAATATGACCCCCTATATCATAAATAAAACCGTCCCGGTTGAAACTCCTGCAGAGACCGCCAGGTATCTCCTCGGATTCCAGGACCATACATTGGTTTCCGAGATAATAAGCGGCTGAAAGGCCCGATAATCCCCCCCCTAAAATAATCGTATTCGCATTATTCATCTTTTATTATTGGAGATAGCCCAGCGCGCGCATTTTTTTCTCTATGGCAGATTTTTCTCCGGGCTCTACCGATCTACGGCTTTTTAGAGAAAGCTTTTTAAGATAATCGAGATAATATCGTCTCAGATCTGAGTTTTCCTTTTGTACATCAGGTGTATCGCGATCAGGGCTAAATTGATAAAGATCTTTAAACAAATAATCTTTCTGGTCACCGGGAAAAGAACTGTGATATGTAGGGATAAGAGGATCGTAGACATATTGGCGATTACCTTCAATCACCGTATAAGACCATTTATATTCCTTGCTCCATTCTTCGGGCAAATACCCATGTTCGGCAATGATCTTGCCATTGCCAGTCAGTACTTTTTTAATCTCTTCCGAGTTTATCTTCCCGTGACTTTCCGCCAGTAAGACAATCAGGGGCCAAAACTTGGTTAACGAGATCGGTTCTTCAATTCTTCCTGGCTGTAGAGAGGGATACCTGATCAAAAGCGGCACCCTTAAAACCGGTTCAAACAGAGCTTTGTTATGTCCCCAGATCCGGGCTTCTCCTAAAAATTCCCCATGGTCAGAAGTTAAAATCAAAAAAGTATTATCAAGTTTATCGTACTGCTTGAGCCGGTGATAAAGCCGCATAAATCTTCTGTCCGCGTAATGAATCGCCAGATCATACTCCCGGGCCAGATCATAGTTTTCAACCTCCTCTCCCACCGGCCACTCGGTGTAAGGATGGTAGCGGTTATGGACGGTCATCCAGTTCCAGAATAAAAAGAATGGTCCGGTCCGATTACAACGGACAAAAAGTTCCTGCACCAGCCTGAACTGGATCTCATCCAGTGTATACTTGTAATATCCATCGATCCAGTAACAGATGGCGTCAACCAGCATCCGGCCCAGGTACGGGTTAAGATATTTCCTTAGAGGCGGAAGTATCCCGATTTCACATCCGCTACTCCCCCAATTCGGATACGTATGTAATATGGGAAGGTACCTGACTTCGTCGAAGCCCTCATCAACCGCGTAAACCCAGGAATTCTCGACAAACAACGCCGAATAGTAACCTGCTTCTTTTAAACGCTGCGGCAAGGTATATTCTTCAGCTTTATAACGTTTAACATCGCCGTGATAACCGCCGTGATAATTATGTTCCCGGTAGCTTTTTCCCGTAAAGAAGGTAACATGACTCGGGTAAGTGTAATTGGAAGGGCTGTAGGCAGCCTCGAATACCAGAGATTCCGGGGCCAGCTTTTCCAATTCCGGGGTGGTGGTTTTTTCATACCCATACATTGACATCCGGCCGGATCGGGCGGCATCCCAGAGAGTCACAATGATATTGGGTCTGGAGTCACCGGAAGGGACGGCAAACCAGATAGTGAGAACCAATAGTGATACCACCGCCAGAAATAAGAGACGGAGGGCGATCTGAATGGAAGTCCAGCGCTTCCGCAGGGAGATAAAACCCACCAGTATCGTCGCTGCTAAAGCAAAAGCAATCCAGGGTTTTGCAGAAGGTTGCGGCCAATCAGTGGTGCTCATCCATCGATTATAAATCAGGGAATAACCGGCAGCAAAAAAGAATACCACAAGGACCAGATTACGATTGTCCCGGACCCGGAGACCGTAATTCGATCTTCTCCTGATCCAGGCGACAACCGGGACAAGAGATAATATAACCACCGCTATTACGATCAGGATTATCTTATCATCACCCCAGGGGGTAGGCATATTCCGGAAGAGACCATCCCGAAATCCCACCGCCAGGAGAGAACGGACCAGGAATACCTCCAGTGCCAGAACAGCGCCCAGCTCTACCCCCAGATGCCAGGCGGAACTCCCTTTGAATATTCGTCGGATAATCTCCGTGATTAAGCCCAACAATACGGCCAGGAATACCCAGACAAAAATTTCATAAATCCCGCCTACCGGTATCACCACTAAGGGAGAATAGGATCTGACCGCGAAGATCGGGAATCTCCCGAAAAAGGCGTTGAAGATCAATTCAGCCGACCCGAAAGTCAGCCCCAACGCGGCCCAGGTTTTCCACCATTTAAACTGTTTTCCTGGTTCCATTACTTTGATAGTGTTTGCCTAAAAAAAATTCACCCCGAAGCAATTTAAAAAGATCGGAAATTAAACAATTTAGTACCCTCTTCGGCCGCGCTCCGGGTACATTTTACCGGAGTGTGCGAGGATGGTGATTAACTTTAGGAACTTAAGAACATAGCTCTCGGCGAAGTCGAGAGCTATGTTCTTAGCAACCTGATAACCCCTCCCAGCGCAGCCAGGCACCCCTTGAATAATTTCACCCCACCCAGTGACCCCGGTGCCTGGTGAATCGGATTATGAGGCAGAGAAACCACACCGATCTTCCAGCCCTTCCGTAGCGCCCAGAGAGACATCATTACATTGGGGGCAAATTCATCCGGCCTGACAGCATCACAAAACTCCAGGAGTTTATCTCTACGAATCAGACGAAAGGGGACATTCGGGTCCTTCAAGGCGGTACCACCAAGAAGATAGGTGAGGCGACCTTCCCCGAAAGTTATTACGCGACGAGTAAATCCGGCGGAACGCCCATCTCTTTCGGCCAGGACAATATCAGCTTCATTTCGTTGTTCCCAGATTTTAGTAAAATGCCTCGGCTCTATCTCGTTATCACTATCCGCCTGAAATACCCACTTGCCACGGGCTATTTCATACCCCTTTCGTATTGCCGGGCCATGGCCTCCGTTAACCTGGTGAACAATCCTGAGGCGGTGATCTTCCTGATCTCTCGCCAGAGAATCAAGTATCTTTCCGGTTTGGTCGGTTGAGCCATCATTAACAACTATCATCTCGTAGTCCATCTCATTAAGTACCTTCGCCCATCCCTTCACACATTGATCAATCATATTCTCTCCATCATACACCGGAATAACAAGAGAGA
>Ga0180435_10005532_pt1 | contig 12260 bp, 10 predicted proteins | sample SS_ome_3_FD_132467 | JGI IMG/M metagenome (GOLD analysis project Ga0180435, IMG submission 132467) | Hypersaline lake sediment archaeal communities from the Salton Sea, California, USA - SS_3_S_1 metaG | ecosystem: Environmental > Aquatic > Non-marine Saline and Alkaline > Hypersaline >...
ATAGCAGTCGTGATAATTTCGAGATAAAAGATATCCTGCGTCCTGCTGTCTTCGTGCCAGAGAGTAAGCGTCTTAATGTTCTGTTGAAAGACTTCCGCGAGAGTCGTAACCACATGGCGATGGTCATCGACGAGTACAGCGGTGTTGCCGGACTGGTCACTATCGAAGACGTGCTGGAGCAGATTGTCGGCGAGATCGATGACGAGCATGATGCTGCGGATGTGACTAATATTCGTCGTAGCGGTTTTCAGCTATACAGTGTGCGTGGCCTGACACCGCTGGAAGAGTTCAACCAGTATTTCGATTCGAAGCTGTCTCATGAGAAGTTTGATACCATCGCTGGACTCGTCAGTTTCGAGCTGGGGCACCTGCCCGAGCGTGGTGAAGAACTGACCATCGACAATTTCCACTTCAAGATCACCAGTGCCAACTCACGGCGAATCAACAATATGCAGGTCAGCCTGTTATCAGCTGCTGAATCCAAAACTGTCGAAAGTGATGAAGCCGAAAAAACTGATCCCGGTTCTGTGAAGGCGGACAGCTCCGTCCCGGCCAGTGATTAAGGCGCTGTTTGGCATCGCCTCATCGGCTGAGGCGAGGGCATGGACTGCTTTCTGGCCGCTGAGCAGTGTCCTCGCGGGTGCTGCGACGACGCTGGCATTTGCACCCTTCGATCTCAGCTGGCTGGTGTTCATCACGCTGGCGGTTGCTTTTGCCCTGTGGAATACACTGCCGCTGCGCCAGGCGACTATCAGTGGCTGGCTGTTCGGTATGGGGCTGCAGTGCAGCGGTATCAGCTGGATCTTCTATAGCCTGCATACTCATGGCAGTGCGCCGGCGTATTTTGCTGTGCTGCTGATCTTCCTGTTGAGCTGCTATCTCAGTCTCTATACCGGGCTGGCAGTCTACGTGGTCAGACGATTCATGCCGTCATCTGTTAGCGTCAGGATGATATTGCTGTTACCGATGAGCTGGATCGTCTTCGAATGGCTGCAGGGCTACATCATGACCGGGTTCGCCTGGATGCAATTGGGTTATAGCCAGATCGATCTACCTCTGTCGGGCTATGCGCCCGTTATTGGCAACCATGCTGTCGGTGGGTTGGTCGCCGTGAGTGCCGGCGCGCTGGTGCTATCGATCAGCTATATCAGCTCTTCGAATAATCGCGCTTTGCTGTCACTGGCTGTTGGTGTGGTGCTGTTATGGTCGACAGGCGCATTATTGAAGACGGTCGACTGGACGCAGCCCGAAGGCGACCCAATCCGGGTCAGCGTGATACAGGGAAATATCGCACAGAGTGATAAATGGAAGCTGCACATGAAGCAGCCGACCCTGGATCTCTACCGTCAGCTGACCCTGCAGCAACAGGATGTCGACCTGGTGGTGTGGCCGGAAACTGCCGTGCCCGACTACCTGCACCGGGTACAGCCATACCTGCAACAGCTGCGTGCCGAGATGAAGAAAAAAGAAGCGGACCTGCTGCTCGGTCTGTTCATAAAAACTGATGGGCGCCTGCTTAACAGCGTGGTGAATGTCTCCAATGATGATGTCTTTCATAAGCGCCACCTGGTACCCCTGGGTGAATATATCCCGCTGCGCGTGTTGATCGAGTTCTTCAATCGATTCGTCAAGATTCCGATGTCAGACATCGCTTCGGGAGATGATGACCAGGCGCTGATGACGGTAGCCGATGTACCCGCAGGCGTTACCATCTGTTTCGAAGAAGCTTTTGCCCGTGATGTCATCAGGGATCTTCCTGAGGCAAGGCTGCTGGTCAATGTGAGTAATGATGCCTGGTTCGAAGACTCCCATGAGCCACACCAGCATCATGCTATCGCGCGTATGCGTGCACTCGAGGCAGGGCGATATATGATCCGCTCGACCAATACCGGTATCACATCATTGATCGGGCCGCATGGCGAAGTCATAGAGCAGCTCCCGCAGTTCGAAACAGCCGTGCTGCGCGGCGAGGTTCAGCCTTTATCCGGCGCGACTCCGTTCGTACGCTGGGGTGACTGGATGATTATCGTAATATGTGTGAGCGTGATGCTTGCTCTGGGCTTCAGGAGCCGCCCTGCTGCTGGCGGATAGAGCGTACAGGATCATGTGAAAATCCGGGCGTGCGCTGTTCAGGATTGTTGTCATCCAGTTCTTTAGACGTATTGATGAACTGTTCAAGCTCGACGCGGGTGTGTTCGGCGACCGAAAGGAACAGGTCCATCACCTTGCGTTCGATGACATCGATATCAAGCATCAGCCAGTCATAGAATTCGGCGCTTGCTTCCATCATATGCTCGGCAGCATCGTTGATGTCCCGCTTGATGTGCTCACCGAGCTCGTAGGCTTCTTCGGCAGTGACAGATCCTGCATGCACAGCCTGATGCCTTGCCGCATCCAGTGCTTGTTGCAGGGTCATCTCTCCAATCTCGGAATTATCGAAGGCATAACGCATCGATTCCATCATCTGGTTGTAGGCAGAAATGAGGTGGTTGGCCGGTTGGATCTGTAGCTTGATCATGGTTTCCTTATGGCTATAAATTTTATGAAATTGTTTACGTGTTGAGTGTTATTTTGAGCTGAGATACAGGTCGTAGCAAAACGAATCCTTTATGTAGTGACACTGCTGGTGTATCCTTCATGACCATATTTATAGACCAGTTTTTTTCGCCGGTTGGAGCCATCCGACGAACTGCACTTTATTATCGTTATTTGTATAAATAGTATCTAAATAGTTATCGAAATCTAATATGAACGAAGAATATCAAGCCCGGGAGATCGAAGAAAAAGTCCAGGGCATCTGGGACCAGGAGTCCACCTTTCGTGCTGTCGAAGATCCGACAAAAGAGAAGTTTTACTGTCTCGCCATGTTCCCGTATCCGAGCGGCCGTCTGCACATGGGACACGTGCGTAATTATTCTATCGGCGATGTTATCTCTCGCTTCCAGCGTATGCAGGGCAAGAATGTACTGCAGCCGATGGGATGGGATGCCTTCGGCCTGCCGGCAGAAAATGCGGCGATGAAGAACAAGGTCGCACCGGCGAAGTGGACCTATGAAAATATCGATTACATGCGTGAGCAGCTCAAGCGTCTCGGCTTTGCCTACGACTGGGAGCGCGAACTGGCGACCTGTAAAGCGGATTATTACCGCTGGGAGCAGTGGCTGTTTACCCGCCTGTTCAAGAAGGGCATGGCATACAAGAAGACAGCCGGGGTGAACTGGTGTCCGCACGATCAGACCGTACTGGCCAACGAGCAGGTTATCGAAGGCAAATGCTGGCGCTGTGATACCGAGGTCGAGCGCCGCGAGATCGCGCAGTGGTTCATGAAGATCACCGATTATGCCGATCAGCTCCTCGATGATATCGACAAGCTAGACGGTTGGCCTGAGCAGGTGCGCACCATGCAGCGCAACTGGATCGGCCGCTCCTATGGGGTCGAGCTGCAGTTCGATGTGGAAGGCGAATCGCCGTTAACGGTGTACACCACACGCGCCGATACCCTGATGGGGGTTACCTACGTCGCGGTCGCCGCCGAACATCCACTGGCGAAGAAAGCTGCCGAGAGTAATGCTGAACTTGGCGCATTCATCGAGACCTGCAAGACCACCAGTGTTGCCGAGGCCGATATGGCGACCATGGAGAAGAAGGGCATGGCGACCGGATTTATGGCCACGCACCCGATCACCGGCGAGCAGGTGCCGATCTGGGTGGCCAATTTCGTTCTCATCGATTACGGCTCTGGTGCGGTGATGTCCGTGCCGGCACACGATAGCCGTGACTATGCTTTCGCCAAAGCCTACGAGCTGCCGATCAAGCAGGTCATCTTCCCTGCAGACGGCAGTGATGCTTCGGTCGACGAGGATGCCTATGTCGAAAAAGGCGTGTTAAAAAATTCAGCAGAGTTCGACGGCTTGAGCTCGGATCAGGCTGTCGATGCCATCGCCGAAAAGCTGGCGTCGATGGACAAGGGTGAGAAACAGACCAACTACCGCCTGCGTGACTGGGGTGTATCCCGCCAGCGTTACTGGGGCACGCCTATCCCGATCATCCATTGTGATAAATGCGGTACCGTGCCGGTGCCTGAAGATCAGTTGCCGGTGGTGTTGCCTGAAGATATCGAGTACGGCGAAGATGTCGGTTCACCGATCAAGAAGATGCCCGAATTTTATGAAACCACATGCCCCGAATGCGGTGGCAAGGCGGAACGTGAGACCGACACCTTCGATACCTTCTTCGAGTCTTCCTGGTACTACGCCCGCTACGCCTGTCCGGATGCGGAGGCGATGCTCGATGAGCGCGCTAAATACTGGACTCCGGTCGATCAGTATATCGGCGGTATCGAGCATGCTGTATTGCACCTGCTATACGCTCGCTTCTTCCACAAGCTGATGCGTGATGAAGGCCTGCTGGACAGTGATGAGCCATTCAGCAACCTGCTAACACAGGGCATGGTGCTGAAAGATGGCAGCAAGATGTCCAAGTCCAAGGGCAATACCGTCGATCCACAGCAGCTGATCGAGAAATACGGTGCCGACACCGTGCGCCTGTTCATCCTGTTCGCCGCTCCGCCAGATCAGTCACTGGAATGGAATGATGAAGGCGTCGATGGTGCGGCACGATTCCTCAAGCGCCTGTGGAAACTGGTAGCAGCCTACCTTGATAAGCAGACAGAGGTCGTTGCGCTCGATGCGGCCAGACTGAATGCAGATCAGAAGAACATGCGCCGCAAACTGCATGAGACCATCGCCAAGGTCAGTGATGATATCGGCCGCCGCCATACCTTCAACACGGCGATTGCGGCGGTGATGGAACTGATCAACGAACTGAGCAAATTTGATGATGACAGTGAGCAGGGACATGCGGTGATGCGTGAAGCTGTCGAAGCAATCGTCGTCATGCTGTCACCGATGGTACCTCATATCACTCAGCAGTTATGGAATGAACTGGGGCATGATGAGCTGCTCGCTGATAAAGCCTGGGTGGCCTGTGATGAAGATGCGCTGGTTCGTGACGAGATCGATCTGGTCGTCCAGGTGAACGGTAAACTGCGCTCCAAGATCAGCGTGGCTGCCAATGCAGATAACGATGCCATCGAAGCGGCAGCGATGGCGGATGACAAGATCATCACCAATATCGAGGGCAAGACCGTGCGCAAGGTAATTGTCGTGCCGGGCAGGCTGGTCAATATCGTTGCGAACTAGTAATCAGAATTTGTTAAGGCCGGATCAGATGTCTATGACAATCCTCAGTAAAAGCATGAAGATGGTTGTGCTGTCGATAATGGCGCTGGCACTCGTCGACTGTGGCTTTAAACTGCGTGGCAGTCTCGATATCTCACAGGATATTTCTCCGCTCTTTCTGCAGCAGAACAGTGTCTTCGAACTGGGCCGCGAGTTGAAATCGATATTGTCGACGAACAATATCGAGGTGGCAAAAGATGCCGGCTCGGCAAATACGATGATCATCCTTCACGATGAACGTAAGAGCAGCCGTGTTCTTTCCGTCGATGGCAGCGGACAGGCAAGAGAATACCTGCTTAGCTATACGGTCAATTACTCCATCGTGCTAAAAACGCAGTTATCAGATCAAGCTGGCATGCAGCCGGCTCTCGACCCGGGTAGTACTGAAAAGGGAGAAACCGAACAGCAGCCAAAGGTAGATAGCTTGAAACTGGAGCGTACACTGCTGTTCCAGCAGGATGCCGTGCTTGCCGTGGCCAACGAATCCGAGGTGCTCTACCAGGATATGCGCCGAAATGCCGCACGTATGATCCTGCTTCGCTTGCAGGCCCGGTCTCAACAGACAGAGTCTCGCCAGACTGAGAGCGTAAACCCGGCGGCGCCTTCCTCCGGGAATGATAGCGATGTTGGTTCAGAGGCTGCCGTGGACAGTGCGAACTGATCATGAACGTACGCCCGGACCAGTTACAGTCGGTAATTGCCAAATCTGTCTACCCGGTGTACATGGTCAGCGGTGATGAGCCGTTGCAGCAGATGGAGTCACTGGATATGATCCGCTCATATCTGCGTGAACAGGATTTTTCCGAGCGAGAAGTGCTGGATGTCGATGCCCAGTTCGACTGGCAGCGGCTGATGGATGAAGCGGCGAACATGTCGCTGTTCGCCACGCGCCGTATCGTCGAGCTGCGCCTGCCGACTGGCAAGCCGGGTCGCCAGGGCTCGCAGGCATTGAAAGAATACCTGGAGCGTCCGCCGGAAGACACCGTGCTCATCGTCAATGCCGGCAAGGTCGACGGCAACGCCAAAAAGTCGGCCTGGTTCAAGGCCATCGATCAGAACGGTGTCGTGGTGCAGTGCTGGCCGGTACCGGTCGATCGTCTCTCAGGCTGGCTGAGCCAGCGTTTCAGGATGCGGGATATGGTTGCCGATGCTGATGTGTTGAGCTATATCAGCCAGCACGTCGAAGGTAACTTGCTCGCCGCAGACCAGGAGATAGAGAAGCTCTACCTGCTGCTCGGGCCCGGCAAGATCAGCTATGCCGATGTCGCCGAGGCGGTCACTTCCCAGTCACGTTACAGCGTCTTCGAGCTGATCGATATGTTGCTTACCGGTAACCAGGCACGTGTCATCAAGATACTGGCCGGCCTCAAGGCTGAAGGCGTGGTACCGGTGGTGGTGAACTGGGCACTGGCAAAAGATATCCGCCTGCTGTCGCAGGTCGCTGCAGATGTGTCATCGGCCGCTTTCATCCTGAAACGCTCCGGTGTATGGGAAAGCCGGGTGGCGATGTTCAAATCCTGTCTCTCACGCCATAGCAAGCGCAGTTTCGATCTGATGCTTAAACGCTGCGCCTATATCGATGCGGTCAGCAAGGGCATGATCGATGCCAATGTCTGGGACGAGATCGAAACACTGTGTGTACGTCTCGCTGGCACCAGTCGATCTGGAACCCGTCGCTCCGCTGCTTAATAAAGCACAATACTTCAGAGCACGATATATCACAACACCGGGCCTGCTTTCAGAATGCAAGCTGCATGCGCATTCGTTATAATACCGCTCTTGTATTTTAGAAGTCTGGAGCTTGTGAGAGGCGCCAGATACCAGTATCAAGAGTGCGATTATGAGTGCAGTTTCAGGATCAACAACAGCAGGATCAGCAGCAGTAGACGCTGTAGAAGACATTAAGGCATACATGTCAGGCGTGGGTAATGCCGCGAGGGCAGCATCCCGTGATATCGGCAGGGCCTCTACAGCACAGAAGAACCAGGCACTCGAAGCCATCGCTTCGCATATCTGTGCGCAGGCTGAAACACTGAAGAAAGCCAATGCGATGGACCTGGCCGCGGGCCGTGACAAAGGGCTTGATGCCGCACTGCTCGATCGCCTTGAACTGACCGATGACCGCATCGATGCCATGGCTGAAGGCCTGCGTCAGATAGCGACACTGCCGGATCCTGTCGGCGTCATCACCGACCTGGCTTATCGTCCTTCCGGTATCCAGGTGGGCAAGATGCGTGTACCACTGGGTGTCATTGGTATCATCTACGAATCACGCCCTAACGTGACGGCTGATGCAGCGGGCCTGTGCCTGAAGTCCGGCAACGCTACTATCCTGCGCGGCGGCTCGGAAGCGATCCACTCGAACAAGGCGATCGCCGCCTGTATCAAAACCGGCCTGGAAGAAGCCGGTCTGCCTGCCGAATCGGTGCAGGTAGTGGAGACCACCGACCGGGCAGCGGTGGGTGAACTGCTGCGCCTGAAAGACTCGGTCGACGTCATCATCCCTCGCGGCGGCAAGAGCCTGATCGAGCGTATCACCAATGAATCTGAAGTCCCTGTCATCAAGCACCTCGACGGCATCTGTCACGTCTATATCGATGATGAAGCAGACAAAGACAAAGCACTGAAGGTAGCGTTCAACTCCAAGACACAGCGTTACGGCACCTGTAATACCATGGAGACTCTGCTGGTAGCAAAGAGCAGGGCGGTCGATATATTGCCGGAGCTGACCGCTATGTACACCGAAAAGGGCGTCGAACTGCGTGGTTGTGATGAGACCCGTGCCATACTCGGCAGCGACCTGATGTTAACTGCGACAGAAGAAGACTGGTCGACCGAATACCTCGCACCTGTACTGTCGGTGAAGATCGTCGATGATCTCGAGCAGGCGATCAGCCACATCAATCAGTACAGTTCGCAGCATACCGAGTCGATCATCACCGAGAGCTACAGCAAAGCCCGCCAGTTCCTGCGCGAGGTGGATTCGAGTTCGGTGATGGTGAACGCATCGACACGCTTCGCCGATGGCTTCGAGTACGGCCTGGGTGCCGAAATCGGTATCAGCACCGACAAGCTGCATGCCCGCGGGCCTGTCGGCCTGGAGGGCCTGACCAGCCAGAAGTATGTCGTGCTGGGTGACGGACATGTAAGGCAGTGAACAACGAAAAGTGAAAAGTGAAAAATGTATCTGGCTACGATTAGCCCTGAGACCGTGCGATTTACTAAGTGCTGTTATTAATCAACTAAATCAAGTATGACCAAGTCACCCGCTTTTCATTTTTCACTTTTCACTTTTCACTTTTCACTGTTTTCTCAATGATTGGTATTTTCGGCGGGACGTTCGACCCGGTTCATTACGGCCACATCAAACCGGCGCTCAGTGTGAAGCATGCGCTGCACCTCGAGCAACTGCGTTTTATTCCCAACCGTGAGCCGCCACATCGCGAGACACCGTGGCTGAATGTGGATCAGCGGCTCTTGTTACTGAAGACTGCGTTGGCTGAATATGAGGATGTGGTCGTCGATGAACGCGAGCTCGAACGTGAAGGCCCGTCTTACATGGTCGATACCCTGTTATCGTTGAAGCAGGATTTTCCACAGCAGAACTTCTGCCTGATCATCGGTATGGATGCTTTCATGGGGATCAATCGCTGGCATCGCTGGCACGAGCTTTTCGACTTATGTCACATCGTGGTGACACAGCGTCCGGGATTCGATGAATCAGCGGTTACAGAAAAGATGGATGCTGATGAGGCAGATTTCCTGCAACAGAAGATAACTCGAAATATCAGTGACTTAACGTTACAGCCGACAGGTAAAATCCTGTTACAATCAGTACCGCAGCTGGATATCTCGTCGACGATGATCAGAGAGAGGTTGTCCAGAGGTGAAGATATCAGCCAGTGGATGCCAGCTTCGGCATACACTCAACTCAGAGGTTTGGTAAATGACAATTGATGAACTAAAACAGATGGCCCTCGACGCATTAGAAGACCTGAAGGCTGAAGACATCACCGTGATCGACGTCAAAGGCAAGACCACAGTCACTGACTGGATCATCGTTGCCACCGGGTCATCAAGCCGTCATGTGAAGTCTATCGCCAACAGTGTCATCGTTGCTGCGAAAGAATCAGGCAAACCGCCCCTGGGTTCGGAAGGCGAAGATGACGGCGAATGGGTACTGGTTGACCTCGGTGACGTCATCGTCCACGTGATGCAGCGCCAGGTACGTGAATTCTACGACCTCGAAAGCCTGTGGTCTGTCGATGTCTCGCACCGCGACGCACAGGGCTAGGGCTGGCGCTTTGGTTTGACTATCCTGGTCATTTCGATATACGTTTCTATATAAGCTTCTATATAAGCTTCTATATACGTTACCAACCTTGCAGGTACTGCTTAAGACGTGAAAATCAATCTCATCGCAATCGGAAACAAGATGCCGGACTGGGTGGACGATGCGAGTAATGATTTCATCAAGCGTCTGCCTGCCGAGATCAAGATCAACTCGGTACTGCTACCGCTGATCAAACGCGGCAAGAATCCCGATATCCCACGCATCGTCCGTGATGAGAGCAGAAAACTGCTGGCCGCGGTACCAAAGAATTCTCAGCTGATGGTACTCGACGTGCTGGGCCGGTCGGTGACCACGATGAAATTTTCCTCGATGTTAGGAGACTGGCTGCAGCAGGGGCAGGACATATCGATCATCATCGGCGGACCGGATGGTGTCTCTGATGAGTTACTGTCGAAGGCTTCGGTCAAACTGTCGCTTTCCGGGTTGACCTTCCCGCACCCGCTGGTCCGTGTCATCCTGCTGGAGCAGATCTACCGGGCATGGAGCATCCTGAATAACCATCCTTATCATCGTGCCTGAACAGGCCGCAGCCAGTGACTCCAAAGTAATGACTGATACACCCCAGATAATCCTCGCTTCCGCTTCACCACGCCGGCGTGAGCTGCTGCAGCAGATCGGGCTCCATGCCAGGGTGCAGGCGGTGGATATCGATGAATCCAGGTACCCGGATGAGCCGGTGTTAGCGTTCGTGCAGCGCCTGGCGAAGGAGAAGGCGCAGGCTGGCGCTAGTCTCATAAAGAACGAAACGGGTGAGAATGAAGCGGGCCAAAACAAAGCAGGGCTGCCGGTACTCGGTTCCGATACTGTAGTGGAGACCGATGGCGTCATCCTGGGCAAGCCTGAAGACCGGCACCATGCCAGAGTGATGCTGCAGATGCTGTCAGGTACGACCCATCGGGTACACACGGCAGTGGCAGTCGTGTGCAGGGACCAGGTATTAATTGATACCAGCAGCAGCGAAGTCCGTTTTAAAACGCTGGATGACAGCGAGATCACTGCCTATGTAGAGACCGGGGAAGCGGATGATAAAGCCGGCAGTTATGCGATTCAGGGTATCGCTGCGCAGTTTATCGAGAATATCGATGGCAGTTTTTCAGGTGTGATGGGGCTGCCCATATTCGAGACTGTAAGGCTGTTGAAACAGTGCGGTATCGATCCGTTACATAGTCGTTAAGCTGCCTTAAGTCGATCATGAGGCAGGCCATTAACCAGGTCAGTAACGAAGCTAAATAATCAGCGTTTATACACCCGGTAAATGCGGTTTACTATTCCAATATGAGCAGGCATAGTCGGCGCACAGTGCTATTATTGGGATACAGGATAATATAAAAATTATAATAATAACGAAGGCTTATGAGTAAAGAGATTTTAATCAATATCACACCGCAGGAGACCCGCGTGGGGATCCTGGAAAACGGGATGCTGCATGACCTTTATATCGAGCGCAGCCGCAGCCGCGGTCTGGTCGGTAATGTCTACAAGGGCAAGGTCGTTCGTGTGCTGCCGGGTATGGAAGCCGCCTTCGTCGAGATCGGCCTGGAAAAAGCCGCTTTCCTGCATGTTTCCGACGTGGCTCAGAAAACTAAACCCAGTAATGAAACGGTGCATATCGGCCAGCTGCTGCGTGAAGGCCAGGATGTACTGGTACAGGTGCTCAAAGACCAGCTGGGGACCAAGGGTGCAAGGTTGACCACCAATATCACCATCCCGTCACGCTACCTTGTGTTCATGCCGAATGCTGACAACATAGGTGTATCTTCACGTATCGAAAATGAAGATGATCGTGACAAACTGAAGAACATGCTGCTCGAACAGGAGCACCGTATCGAAAACGCCGGTTATATCATCCGCACTGCGGCAGAAGTGGCGGATGAGCATGCGATCGCGAGCGACATCAAGTACCTCAATCGCTTGTGGGAAAATATCAACAATACAGCCCATGTGAAACCAGGCAACGTGGTACATAAAGACCTGCCGCTGTACCTGCGTGTATTACGTGACATGGTCGATGAGGACCTCGAAGTCATCCGTGTGGATTCACATGAGAAGACCAATATCATGCTCGAGTTTGCGCAGCGCTATGTGCCTGAAGTCGCCGAGTTCATCGAACATTATCCGGGTGAAAGACCTATCTTCGACCTGCATGGTGTCGAGGATGAGATTCAGAAAGGACTGGAACGAAAGGTGCAGCTCAAATCCGGCGGATACCTCATCATCGACCAGACTGAAGCCATGACCACCATCGATGTAAATACCGGTGCATTCGTCGGCACACGTAACCTCGAAGAGACCATCTTCAAAACAAATCTCGAAGCAGCACAGGGTATCGCGCGTCAGCTGCGCCTGAGAAACCTGGGCGGTATCGTGATCCTTGACTTCATCGATATGACAGAAGAGGAACATAAACGCCAGGTGATGCGGGCACTCGAAAAAGCACTGGAAAAAGATCATGCGCGCACATCGATCAGCGAGGTCTCGCAACTTGGTCTTGTCGAGATGACAAGAAAGCGCACCCGCGAGAGCCTGGAGCACGTGCTATGCGATACATGCCCGACCTGTGAGGGTCGAGGTACGATCAAAACGGCTGAGACGGTCTGTTACGAGATATTCAGAGAGATATTACGTGAGGCACGTCAGTTCGATGCGCGTGAACTGCTGGTACTGGC
>Ga0180435_10005533_pt1 | contig 12259 bp, 1 predicted proteins | sample SS_ome_3_FD_132467 | JGI IMG/M metagenome (GOLD analysis project Ga0180435, IMG submission 132467) | Hypersaline lake sediment archaeal communities from the Salton Sea, California, USA - SS_3_S_1 metaG | ecosystem: Environmental > Aquatic > Non-marine Saline and Alkaline > Hypersaline > Sediment...
CGCCAAACTCGGGCAGGCGGTCGCCGAGCTGATTGCGAGTCGATTGGCGGCGGTCTCGTCTCCGGGCGACGAGTCTGCGCGGTGCTAGCACATCGCATCACTTTTTCCGGGTTGCATCGTGATGCGATTGCTGCAAAGTCATGTCACAAAACGCACCCCCATAACTCAATTTTCGGTTGCGTGGTCCCCCGGCCGCCAAACTCGGGTAGGCGGTCGTTGAGACAATTCTAAGACCACTGGCGGCGGTCTCGTCTCCGACCGACGAGTCTACTCGGCGCTAGTGGGGTCGCGAGCCGTGCCGATGCGATGCGATGCAATCGCATCGCATCGCGATGCAACTGCTGCAAACCCGTGTCACAAAACGGACCCCCATAACTCAATTTTCGGTTGCGTGCTCCCTCGGCCGCCAAACTCGGGCAGGCGGTCGTCGAGCCGATTGCGAGTCGATTGGCGACGGTCTCGTCTCCGACCGATCGATCTGCGCGGCGCTAGAGGCGCTGCGAGGCGCGCCGATGCGATGCGATGCAATCGCATCGCATCGCGATGCGATTGCTGCAAACTCGTGTCACAAAACGCACCCCCATAACTCAATTTTCGGTTGCGTGCTCTCTCGGCCGCCAAACTCGGGCAGGCGGTCGTTGAGCCGATTGTGAGTCGATTGGCGGCGGTCTCGTCTCCGACCGGTGGGTATGCGCGGCGCTAGCGGTGCCGCGAGCCGCGCCGATGCGATGCGATGCGATTGCATCGCATCGTGATGCAACTGCTGCAAAGTCGTGTCACAAAACGGACCCCCATAACTCAATTTTGGGTTGCGTGGTCCCCCGGTTGCCAAACTCGGGCAGCCGGTCGATGGGCCGATTGCGAGTCGATTGGCGGCGGCCTCGTCTCCGGCCGACGGGTATGCGCGGCGCTAGAGGCGCCGCGAGCCGTGCCGATGCGATGCAACGCGATGCGATGCGATTGCTGCAAACCCGTGTCACAAAACGGACCCCCATAACTCAATTTTGGGTTGCGTGGTCCCCCGGCCGCCAAACTCGGGCAGCCGGTCGCTGGGCCGATTGCGAGTCGATTGGCGACGGTCTCGCCTCCGGAGGTCTGCTCTGCGGCGAGCTAGCGCCGGTGCCGCGCCGCGTTGCGAAAAGCCGATGCAACCACATTTCGGTCTCGAGCAAAGTGTGTGTGTGTCTGTGCGCGCGCACACGCACCCCGGTCGCATATACGGCGCGCGCCAGTCTGCACCGCGCGCAAGTATGACGCGCGAACGAGTGCGCTACACCGTGTACGTGCTGAGCGAGAGCGCGTCGGCGCCCGTGCGCGCCGAGACGCACGCCGTGGTGGCGCACCGCAACGCCCAGGAGCGCCGGCCGGGCGTCTTCTACCGCCACTGCGGCGCCGCCGCGCTGCTGCGGCTGCTGCAGCGCGGCGCGCTGCGCACCGTGGCGGCCGACTACGAGTTTGTGCTCGTGTGCGGCGAGCGCAGCGACTTTGAGACGGCATTTTCGCGCGCGCTGCGACAGCGCGCGGCGCGCGTCGGCTCGCTGCGGCTCGCCAACGTGGTGGCCGAGGCGCGCGAGTACGCCGACACGACGCCCGACGTGCTGCGCCTGCCGGCCGACGCCGCGCTCGCCAACGCCGGCGAGTGGCTGCCGCGCGCCGTGACGCTGCTGCGCGCGCCGGCGCGCGACAAGGTGCGCGTCGTGCTGCTCGCCGGGCGCGCCGGCACCGGCAAGACGGCGGCGATCGATCGCATCGCGGCGGCGCTCGGCGCGCCGCCAGTGCTGCGCCACTCGCCGCTCGCGTGCGACAACGAGCGCGCCGCGCTCGACGCGCTCGTCGGCACGCTGCAGACGCGCTCGGGCGCGCGCCTGCTGCTCGCGCTCGACGACGCCGACGCGGCGCGCACGTCGTACGACGCGTTTTGGACGCGCGCCGCGCCGCACCTCGGGCGCGCCGCCGTGCTGCTGGTGGCCAACGACGCGTACGCGCCGTGCGCCGCGCTGCGCACGGCGCGCGCCAACCGGCACGCCGCGGTCGAGTTTGTGCGCGTCGACGTGCCGCCGGTGCCCGCGACGCTCGTCGAGCGCGAGCTCGAGCGGCGCGTGCCGCACGCGCCGGCGGCGCTGCGCCGCGCCATTGCGGCCGAGGCCGACGGCGACGTGCGCGCCGCGCTGCTGCGCGCCGACTTTGCGGCGCGCGGCGCCGACGCCGCCGGTGCGTTTGACGCCGCCGAGGCGCCGGCAGCGGCGCCGCGCGAGTCGGCGGCGGCGCGCGTGCACCGCTTTGTGCGCTCGGCGGCGCCGGCGTCGGCGGCGCGCGGGCGCGACCTGTGCGCGCGCGCCGAGCGCGAGCTGGCGCCGACGCTCGACGACGCCGAGCGCGCCGCCGCGCTGCTGCACGCCAACGCGCCGCGCATGCTCGAGCGGCACGGCGACGAGGCGCGCGAGCTCGAGGCGACGGCCGACACGCTCGACCTGCTCTCGCTGGCCGACGTGGCGCTCACCGGCGCGCGCCGCACCGGCTTTGCGGGCGACGACGGCGACGCGACGCTGCGCCGGCTCTACGGCGTCGCGCTCGGCGTCGCGCTGCCGGCCGCCGCGCTCGGCCAGAGTGCGCGCGGCGCGCCGCGCGAGCGCTACATGCCGATGGACTTTGGCGCCGCTGGCGCGGCGCGCGCCGCGCGCGCCAACCAGGCGGCGCGCGACGCGCTCGTGAGCGCCGCGGCGGCGGCGCGCCGGCCCGACGGCCGCTGGGTGCGCGCCGAGCGGCACTCGGCGCTGCCGCCGGCGGCCAGCGGCACCGAGCTCGGCGACGTCGACGACGCGACGCGGCTGCAGCTGCTGGCCGCCGATCCGCGGCGCGCCGCCGACGCCGGCCTCTCGGCGGCCGAGTACGGCGCCGCGGCGCGCTACGCCGACACGCTGTCGGGCGTGGCGCGGCCGCGCACGGCGGCGGCCGCCGAGCGCGAGTACCGCGCTGCGAACCGGGGCCGCGTGTTGCGCCGCGTCGACCCCGAGGCGACCGAGAGCGCGCGCGTGTCGACGGCCAAGAAGCGCAAGCAGCCGGCCGCGGTCAAGCGCGGCAGCCGCAAAAGGGCGCAGCAGCAGCAGCAGCAGCAGCAGCAGCAGCAGCAGCAGCAGCAGCAGCAGCAGCAGCAGCAGCAGCAGCAGCAGCAGACCGACATCCGCAAGCTGCTCGTGTGACACTAAACGCCGAAATAGGCCCGACGCCAGCCGCCCGTATAAGCTAGCGCGCGCGACGCACACGCGCCGAGACACTAGCGCGTGCGCAAGCCCTTGCGTTTCCGTGCACTAGTGCAACAGTACGCCCACCGCTACACTGTCAGCCGCCGACCAGACGACGAGTCTGCCTGCGAGCCGGATGCTGACCGTGGCGCTCTGCGTGCTGCTCCTCTGCCGGCCGGCCGCGGCGCGCGTCGAGTCGGACACGCGCGTGCCCTGTTGCGTGACGACCGAGCTCGGCGACGCCGGCGAGGCGCCGACCGACAAGTTTACCTACTGCCACCCGATGGCCGACGAGGTGTGCGCCGCGCTCGACGGCGACGACGACGTGCCGGCGGGCCTGCCGCCCGGCGACGTGACGCTCGACGCGTGCCGCGAAGAGTACAACCAGTGCGTGCCCGACGACGGCTCGGCGCCGCCGATCGACACGGCGGAGCTCGACCGCGACGGCGACGGCATCTCGGACCTGTGCGACCGCTGCCCCGACGACCCGAACAACGACCAGGACACGGACGAGGACGCCGTGCCCGACTGCGAAGACAACTGCCCGCTGGCGGAGAACGCCGACCAAGCTGACCGCGACGGCGACGGCATTGGCAACGCGTGCGATTCGTGCCCAGACACGTTTGAGGGCGACCTTGTCGCCGCCCCTCTTTTTGAGAAAGAGCTCACGAAGTACAACTTGCACACCGGCAAGACTTTCCAGAGCGCCACGACCGGCGACGATGAGGCCGGCATTGCGTACGATCCGAAGACGCGCCGGCTGTTCGCCGGCATCTGGGATGGAGGTCTGCGCGAATACGACATCGACACGCTGGAGCCACTCTCCAACAAAATGTTTGGCAACTACACGGTTCTTGGCTTGGCGTTTGTCGGCGACGACCTGTACGGCTGCACGCGCGATACGCCTTATCAACTGCTGCTGCGGATCGAGCCGAGCATGACCGCGCCCGGCGTGCAAAGCGTCACCGTCGTGGGCGGTCTTCCGGTCACCAACGTCGCCCTTGTCGGCATCGACGGCAGTCTGTACGGACTGCAGGAAAACGGCACCATCACTGAGATTTCGACCACGACCGCCGAGCTCGCTGCCGAGCTCGGCGTGGCGGCCGCCCCAACTGACCGGTTAGTGTATGGAATGGCGTACGACAGCGCAAACGAAGTGCTGTACGTGGCGAGCGCAGGCGAGCTGTACCGCGTCAACACGACGACGACCGGTCCCGGCGTTGTGCTGCCGCTCGCCGAGATCGCCAGCGGAAGTTTCGAGGGCCTGGCGTTTGTGCCGATCGATTTTGACGGCGACGGCGTTGGCGACGCGTGCGACAACTGCCCGCTGGTGGCCAACGCGGACCAGGCCGACGCCGACGACGACGGCTTTGGCGACGCGTGCGACGCGTGCGCCGGCGGCGACGACGCGGTCGACGACTACGGCTACTCGTCCGACCCCAAGGCGTGGGTGGCGGGCGCCGACGGCGTGCCCGACGCGTGCCAGTGCCCGTGCTCGGCCGACATGGACGCGCTCGTGGTCGACGACGTCGCCGACGTGCCGTGCCAGCCGTCGGTGGGCACGCTCGACGAGTGCCCCGACGCCGCCCAGGCGATGGGCGCGTGCACCAACGCGTGCGAGTTTCGCTTCTTCCAGTGCTGCAAGTACGGCGCCAACGAGACCGATGCCGACTGCCAGGCGCTGCAGTTTGGCGCGGTCGGCAACGACATCGACGCGCGCTGCAAGGCCGAGATTGGCGCCGACTACTTTGCGAGCGGCCAGTCGCGCGGCCTCGAGGCCAACATCTGCAACGGCGTGGCGACGCCGTGTCCGTACTGCGGCGACGGCATCGACCAGTCCGACTTTGAAGACTGCGACCCGGCCGCCGACAACGACCTTCTGGCGCCGTACGAACAGTGCAACGACGAGTGCGAGATCGAGTTGACGGCAGACTACTGTGTGTGCGACGACGACGGCTGCGTCAACTTTGTGGGCGGGCCCGTTGCCGCGGCGTGCTGCAACGCCACGACCAACCTGCTGCAGCCGGCCGGCGCGGCGTGCGACGACGGCCTGTTTTGCAACGGCGACGACACGTGCAACGCGGCGGGCCAGTGCGTGTCGTCGAACGAGCCGCGCGACTGCGCCGGCGAGTGCGACGCGCTCGTCCCGCAGTGCCAGGCGTGCGAGTGTGTCGAAGACGCTGGCGGGTGCACGCCGGTTGACCTCGTCAAGCCGTGCTTTGGCAACGATGGCGCCGACATGTGCCTCAAGGGCATGTGCGAGAGCGGCATGTGCACCTATCTGACCGCCGTGGACGACGGCAACGAGTGCACGGTGTGCAACTCGACGACGGGCAGCTTTGACCCGGTCGCCGACGGCACCGCGTGCGACGACGGCCTGTTCTGCAACGGCGACGACCAGTGCGACGACGGCGAGTGCGTGCCGGGCAGCTTGACCGGCGCCGAAGTGTGCGCCGTCACGCCCGGTGTCGACCAGTGCAATGCTCCCGTGTGCGACGACGACACCGACACGTGCGCGCTTGAATTCCAGACGGGTGCGCTCTGCAGTGATGGCGACGTCTGCACTGTGGATGACACGTGCCAGACGCTGCCGCTCGGCGGCGGCACCACGTGCGCCGGCGTGCCGCGCGACTGCGTCGCCGAGCTGGGCCCAGCGCCCGTGTGCCAGCGCGTGGCGCCGTGCAACTCGACGGCGCCGCTTGACGCGGCGTGCGCGTTCGAGGCCGACGAGGACGGCGCTGCGTGCGGTCGACTCGACTGGACGGTCGGCCAGACGACGCAGATGTGCGACGCCGTGTGCGCAGACGGCGGCTGCGTTGTCGACGAGAGCGACGACGCCGACAGCGACGGCTGGCCCGACAACTGCGACAACTGCCCGAACGCGCCCAATCCAGACCAGGCCGACGAGGACGGCGACCATGTCGGCGACGCGTGCGACGAGTGCAGCTCGAGCGACGTGCTGCAGCTCGACGCCGACACGATCGACGGCGACGCGGGCGACGGCCGCCGGGGTGTGATGGACGCGCGCTGCTGCGGCGCGCTCGACATTGTGCTCTGGTCGTCCAAGCTCAGCCTGACCGAGGGCGATATGCGCTTCCTGGTGCTCAAGCCCGAGGCGGCCGACCGGCGCGTCTGCTTTACGGCCGACATGCTCGACGGCGCCGCGGGTCTCGAGCACGTGAGCGTCGTCGGCGCGTGGCCGGCGCTGGCCGGCAACCTGACGACGCTCGCGGAGGACCAGATGGTGTGCGGCGAGCTCGGCCAAGAGCTCGCGCTCAAGGTCACCGTGCCGGCGGGCGAGTGGCACGTCGGCTTTTGGGCCAGGGTGCACTGCGTGGTGTGCGGCGACGAGATGCTGTCGCCGCCCGAAGAGTGCGAGCTGGGCGTGTCGCCCACGTCGTACGGCGTGTCGTACCCGGCGGTCGGTGTTTCCTACTTTGAGTACTCTATCCCGGCGTCGAACAAGACGTGCGACGAGTGCAAGCTGGTGACCGAGGGTCTCGCGGTTGCGTGCTGCGGCCGCGCCGGCGCCGAGTCTGTCGACCTGGCTGTCAACGTCACCGAGGAGACCGGCGTGCAGGCGGCCGTGCTTGCCTGCGGCAACGTTGTCGGCCAAGCGATTGGCGCCGTCAACGAGTCGCGCAACGTCGACTTTACGCTCGTCGTCGACGGCATGCAGATGCCGCCGCTCGCGTGCTCGGCGTGCGGCGACGGCGTCGTGCAGCCCGAGTTTGGCGAAGAGTGCGACCCGGCCGATCCGTCACCGGTTAAGCCCATGTGCAATGCCGACTGCACCAAGCAGTGGTACTTTTGCTGCGGAGACTCGAGCGCCGGTGGCAATTGCACGACGGCCGCTTCGAGCAATCCAACGAGCGACGATAACGTTCGTGCGATGTGTTCCAATTTCGGCTACCGTGCGACCGAGACCGAGGCCCAGGAAGCGTGCACGACCGAGTGCGCTGCGTGCCTCGACGGCATTGTGCAGACGGGCGAAGAGTGCGACTGCGACGCGAGCGGGGCCAACTGCAAGAATGCCAACGGCGTTGCGATCGAGCAGGCGTGCTGCACGCAGTGCATTGTCCAGGCGGGTGCGGTGTGTGCGTCGCTGGGGCAGTGCGCCGAGGCCAAGTGCAACGCCATTGGTGTCTGCAACCAGGTGTCTTTCTTCACAGCAGGCACGCCGTGCGACGATGGCGACAACTTCAATTGCACTGTTGGCATGTGCACTGGTACCAGCACTGTGTGCAGCAAGTCGCCCAGCGACGAACTGTGCGGCGAGAGCACCGGCTGCATGACCAACCAGTGCCTGCCCGACTCGTCCAACGCCGACGGCGAGGGTTGCGTCGCCACCACGCTGTCAGACGGCACCATGTGCGACGACGGCCTCGAGTGCACCGAAAAGTCGACGTGCGTCGCCGGCAAGTGCTGCGGCGGCATTGGCGTGCATGGCCGCTGCTACGCCGCGGCCGGCGACGACGTCGACGAGTGCAGCGTGCTCTACTGCCAGCCGCGCTTTCCGTTTGCCGACGACGAGGACGAGTCGGACGTCGGCTGCCTCGCCAAGCCGCTCGCGGGCTGCAACACGACCGTCGTGGTGCCCGAAGAGCCCAAGTTTGCGTGCGAGCACGAGCCGGAGCGCGCAGTCGTCTTTGCCGCCAACTGGCCGCGCCCGGCCGGCTGCGACGTGCAGCCGACGCCGGCGCCGACCACGTCGTCGGCGTCGACGACGACGCAGGCTCCGGCGACGACGTCGTCGTCTATGCAGACGCCGACGACGACGACTGCACCGTCGACGTCGTCGTCGACGTCGACGCAGGCTCCGACGACGACGACAACCGGACCAATGTGCTGCATAGGCCAGGGTTTGGGAGACGTAGACGTTTGTTTTGAGGCAACAAGCGGAACCTGTGGGGACAGTGCCCCGTCCGGGTTCATCCACGTGGAACCTCTTGGAGAGGGCCGGTGCTCCAGATACAATCTTTGCCAAGTTGCCACCCGCAAGCGCCAGACGCCGATCGGCCCGTCCGACGCGCGCTGCACCGTCCCCGAGGCGTGCTGCGGCTCGCTGGTCAACCGCGACGACAGCGACGGCAGTCAAGCAGTGTCGTCGACGCCCGAGGTGCAGCGCATCGACCCGCGCGCTCCGCCGACCGATGAGCAGCAGTGCTCGCTGTGCGTCGAGTTTGTCGCGTTCTCGTGCGACGCGCAGGGCCACGGCGCGCTCAACCTGTACTTGAACGAGTACGGCGACGACAGCGCGGCAATCGCGATCAACGGCGGCGACGAGCTGTTTACGCACTACTGCGCTGAGCCGGGCGAGCCGATCTTTCTCGAGGCGGTGCTCCAGTTTGGTGGGTCGGGCTCGATCACGTACAAGGCGCACACGAGCTGCGAGTGCGAGGACTTGCCGCCCACGCCGGCGCCGACGCCCATGTTGACGCCGGCGCCGACGATGGCGCCGACGCCGGCACCGTCGCCGGCACCGACGCTGGCGCCGACGCCGGCGCCGACGCCGCTCGACGCCAAGCGGCCGTTTGCGCCGACGTGCGACGCGCTGTGCTCGGCCGTCGCCGGCACCGAGTGCGGCGAGCGCGCGGCGCTCAAGCTGCTGCACACGTTTGAAGGCGACGCGGGCGCGCACGGCGTCGCGCTCAACGACGGCCTCGCCGGCGCCGGCTTTGCGGTCGCGTCGCTGACGCCGACCGAGGCGCGCCGACCGGTCATGCTCTTCGACGCCGCCACGGTGAGCGGCAACGCGTTTGAGCTCGGCGCGCCCAACGAGGCGTGCGGTGGCGAGGGCTGGGGCCACGGCGGTCGGCCGCTGCGCCGCGGCGAGAACTGCAAGCCGCAGGGCACGTGCCTCATCCTGTCGGAGGACTGCGACGCGGCCGATCCGCGGCCGGCGCGCGACGGCGGCGACATGCTGTTCGAGTTTTGCGCGCCGGCCTACGTGCACTCGCTGACGCTGATCAACGCGCGCGGCGGCGCCACGGTGCGCTTCGAGGACGAGTTTGGTCGCGAGTGCGCCGACGCGTACCGCGTGCCCGACGTGGGCGAGAACGGCAAGCACGTGGCCAACGACTGCAACGACAACCACATGGCCGACACCGACGACGCGCTGTCGGTCGCCGGCGCGACGCTCTACGGCCGGCACGAGTTTCCGCGCGACGCGTGGACGCGCGCGCACTGCCACGGCGAGCCGGTGACGCGCATGATTGTGCGCCTCGCCGGCCCGGCGTGCGTCGACGATCTGCAGTACTCGCTGGCGGCGCTCGGCCGCACCGAGTGCACCGACGACTGCGCCGGCGCGTGCTGCACGCGGGAGAGCGAGTGCGACTCGGTGGGCGGCGAGTGCGACGGCCTGTTCCTCGCCGGCGCCGGCGACGAGTGCGCCGCCGTGGACCCCGAGGCGTTCTGCGCGAGCGCCTTTGGCGACGTCTGCTGCCCGCTCAACAACCGCGCGCTGACCGAGGCAGGCGAGCCGTCGACGGCGGGCGAGTGTGCGCAGGAGGGCCGCGACGCCGGCATCGACGGCGCGCTGCCGGCCAACTGCGCCGACGTGGTGCTCGGCGCGTGCTGCCGCGGCGAGGGCGAGCGCGTGTGCGACGACGGCACGCGCGCCGCCGACTGCGCCGGCCACGGCGACGTGCACTTTCCGCGCATGTACTGCCGCGACGCCGCGGTCGACGAGTGCCGCCGCGGCCAGTGCTGCGCGATCGACGACCCGTGCCCCAACGCCGCCGCCAAGTGCGGCGACGGCGAGGTGCAGGCCGAGTGCGGCGAGCAGTGCGACGAGGGCGCCGAGAACGGCGCCGACGACTCGCCGTGCTCGGCGCAGTGCCGCGCGCGCTACTCGGTCGGCTGTGTGGCGCGCGCCACGCCGGCGACCGGCACCGCGTACCCGCACGCGCCGCACTGGGCGCTGCCGCAGTCGGCGCACGTCGAGTTTGGCTGCGCCGTCGGCGCGCCGCGCCCGACTGCCGAGGCGGCGGCGGCGCAGTTTGACGCGCTCGCCGCCGCCGCCGACGGCGGCGTGTACGCCGCGTACCCCGAGGAGGGTCTGGCGTACTACGACAGCGAGGCGGCGGCGCACTGGGCGGCGGCGGCCGACGACTGCCGCTGCCCGATCGACCTCGGCCACTGCCCGCTGCACTACGCCACCGGCGAGGGCTGCATGACCAAGCGGCCGGGCGTGTGCGACCGCGAGGCGATCAGCGGCGCGCTCGGCTGCCGCATCGGCGACGCGACGACCGACCAGACGGTGATCGACACCGGCGCCGCGTGCGCCGCGGTCGGCGACAAGTGCGTCGCGGCGACGTGCACGTGCCGCGCGCGCCCGCGTCCGCGCCACGAAGACTCGCTCGGCACGCTGTACGCCGAGTGCGAGCAGTGCGCCGAGCCCGAGCCGTGTGTCGCCGGCTCGCTGTGCGGCGACGGCGTGGTGCAGGCCGGCTGCGGCGAAGAGTGCGACGCGGGCCCCGAGAACGGCGCCGACGGCTCGCCGTGCTCGGCGGCGTGCCGCCACCGCTTCCCGGTCACGTGCGTGGCGCTGGCCGATCGCGCCGGCGTGTGCCCGGCGCCGGGCACTCTGCCGCAGCGCGCCGAGATCGCGTTTGGCTGCACGGCCGAGCGCCTCGCCGTCGGTGACGTGTTCAAGCGCGCGCTGGTGTACGCCACGTACCCCGAGCTGGTCGGCAGCTACTACGACACGCTGGCCGCGGCGCGCGCGGCGGCGGCGCTCGACAGCTGCTCGTGCCCGGCGCAGGAAGGCACGTGCCCCGGCGCGCTGGGCTACCCGACGGCCGAGGGCTGCATGCCCAGCCGCCCGGGCGTCTGTGTGCCCAAGGTGCTCGGCGACGGCTTGGCGTGCCGCGTCGGCACCCACGACGCGTTTGCGGCGTACGACGTCGACGCCGACGAGTGCGAGGCCGCGGGCGACCCGTGCACGGTCGACCAGGAGACGTGCCGCGTCCTGCCGCGCCCGCGGCACAAGGACACGGTCAACACGCACTACTTTGACTGCGAGCCGCCCGAGCTGCCCGAGCCGATCGTGTGCACGTGCGGCGACGGCGTGGTGCAGGCCGGCTGCGGCGAGCAGTGCGACGCGGGCACAGAGAACGGCGCCGCCGGCTCGCCGTGCTCGGCGTCGTGCCGCGACCGCTTTGCGGTCACGTGCGTCGCGGTGGCCGAGTACGCCGGCGCCGGCGACGAGCAGTGTCCCGACCTGGCGCTGCTGCCGCAGGCTGCCGACATCGACCTCAAGTGCCAGGTCGGCCCGATCGAGATTGGCGCGGCGCACTCGGACGACGAGCTGGTGTACGCCGCGTACCCCGAGCTCGGTGTCGACTACTACGACAGCCCGCTCGACGCCAAGCACGCGGCCAAGGACGGCTGGTGCACGTGCCCGCCGCCGCGCGACGACTGCCCGCGCAAGCACGCCACTCACGAAGGCTGCCTGACGAACCGGCCGGGCGTGTGCGACGTCGAGCCGCTCACCGGCGCGCTCGGCTGCCGCGTCGGTGCCGACAGCGCTTTTTCGGTCATTGACACGAGTGTCGCGTGCGAGCACGTCGGCGCGCCGTGCGCGGTCGACGCGCCGACGTGCCGCGTGCTGCCGCGCTACCGCCACGAGGACTCGTTCAACACGCACTACTTTGAGTGCCCGTGCCGCCCGGGTGACGACTGCCCCGAGCCGACACCGGCGCCCACCGCGCAGCCGACGCCATCGCCGACGACGACGACTGCTGCGGTCACCACTACTACCGCGGCGTTGACGACGCCGGCGCCGACGACGGCCTCGACTACCGCTGGCACGACCAGCACCGCGGCGCCGTCGACTACCGCTGGCACGACCAGCACCGCGGCGCCGTCGACTACCGCTGGCACGACCAGCACCGCGGCGCCGTCGACTACCGCTGGCACGACCAGCGCCGCGGCGCCGTCGACTACCGCTGGCACGACCAGCGCCGCGGCGCCGTCGACTACCGCTGGCACGACCAGCGCCGCGGCGCCGTCGA
>Ga0180435_10005535_pt1 | contig 12256 bp, 8 predicted proteins | sample SS_ome_3_FD_132467 | JGI IMG/M metagenome (GOLD analysis project Ga0180435, IMG submission 132467) | Hypersaline lake sediment archaeal communities from the Salton Sea, California, USA - SS_3_S_1 metaG | ecosystem: Environmental > Aquatic > Non-marine Saline and Alkaline > Hypersaline > Sediment...
CCGGTGTCGCCATCGTGGGCCGGTTTGTGATCTTGAGCTGGCGAAAGCAACACGATCGTTTGGCCATCGGTAATTGCCAGGATGCTTGCCTCTTGGCCGATCAGTTTTTCCTCGATGACCATCTCGTTGCCGGCGTCGCCGAACTCGCGGTCGCGGGCGATGCGGCGGATGGCGTCGAGCGCTTCTTCCCGCTTCGAGCAGACGATGGCCCCTTTGCCCGCCGCCAGACCGTCGGCCTTGACGACGACCGGCACCGACTCAACTTCGGTCGGGTAACGATCGAGGATGTAGTGCTCAGCGGAATCGGCATCATTGAACGTGCGGTAGTCGGCCGTTGGCACACCGGCGCTCTTGAGCAGGTCTTTGCAAACAACCTTGCTGCCCTCAAGTTGGGCGGCCTGCTTTGAGGGGCCAAACACCTTCAACCCCGCCTCTTGAAAAGCGTCGACAATGCCATCGCACAGCGGTGCTTCGGGACCCACCACCGTCAAACCGACGTCGTTTTGCTTGGCAAACTCGATCAGCTTCGGGAAATCACCCGCCGGTATATCCACATTCTCCGCATCCTGGGCCGTGCCGGCGTTGCCGGGTGCGACGAAAACGCGATCCGCTTGCGGGCTTTGCAGGATTTTCCAAGCGAGAGCATGCTCGCGACCACCGTTACCAATTACCAAAACGTTCATGTCGTGACTCAATCTGGTTGCGGGAAGGTTCTGTACGATGGGTCTTCCGACCCGTCGGTCTTTTGTACGATGGGTCTTCCGACCCGTCGGCATCAACATCCGATGTTCTTCGACGGACTGGGAAGTCCATCGTACGGCTCGACGGACTGGAAAGTCTATCGTACAACGGCAGCCATCGTTGACAAGCGAGCGCGGCTCGGCTCAGAATAGAGGATAATTGATCGACTCACAACCGCCCCGAGATTCCCGCCCTCGGCTTCGCTTGTCTTTCGCAGCTTCATGAAATCGACCAACTCCGCCACACCTGCCGATCCCGATAGAACTGGCGCAAAGAGCGCGCAAGCTGGCTCACATCGTCGCGGCTTTCTTCGCACAGCGTTTGGATCGATCTTCGGATTAGGGATGGTGTGTTTTGCGGCCACGCTTTTTCTCTGGCTTGTGGGAACGCTCCGCTTTTTGTTCCCCAACGTGACGAATCGACGATCGGGCAGGTTCCTCGCTGGCCCGCTGACCGAGTTTCCGCCGGGGGCGGTCGACGACCGCTACCAAAAAGAACACCGCGTTTGGATCATCCATGGCGAATACAACGGACAACCGCAACTGTATGCATTGCGGAGCGTTTGCACTCATCTAGGTTGCACCCCGATCTGGATGCCCGGCGATGAGCAGTTCAAGTGCCCTTGCCACGGCAGCGGTTTCCACAAAGACGGTGTCAATTTCGAGGGACCGGCCCCCCGACCGCTGGAACGGGTTGCCATTCGCCTGACAGCCGATCAGCAGTTGGAAATCGACACCGACAAGATCTTTCATCGAGAGCGAGGAGAGTGGGATAATCCCGAGTCATTTGTTGTACCTTCGTAACGATGTAGCTACGTTCCCAGCGACGCGTTGCGTCGCGGCTACTCCCCCGATCCCTGACCCCCAACTCCATGCCCAAGTTGCTCGACAAAATTCGCGAATCGCAGCTTTTCAAGAGCATCTTTCGGCATCCGGCTCCGACGGATCGCCGCAACCGCATCGCGGTCGTGTTGACGAACTTCTTCCTGCACGTTCATCCGGTTTCGATAAAAAAACATGTGCTCAAGCCCGGGTTCACGTGGTACATGGGGGGGATCACGCTCGTCTTGTTCATGATCGAGATCGTCACGGGCGTGCTGCTGATGTTTTATTACCGGCCGACAGTCGACGCCGCCTACGGCGACATGTTGGCGATGCGCGACGTGATGCCGCTCGGGGCGCTGCGTGAGATGCACCGCTGGGCGGCTCATGCGGCGGTGATCTGCGTGATGCTGCACATGTACCGAGTGTTTCTCACAGGCAGCTACAAACCGCCTCGCGAGTTCAATTGGTGCGTTGGCGTGATGTTGCTCGTGCTGATGTTGCTGCTTTCGTTCACGGGTTACTTGCTGCCGTGGGACCAGCTTGCGCTTTGGGCAGTGACGGTTGGCTCGAACATGGCTCGGGCAACCCCGCTGGTCGGTGCAGAAGGCCCCGGTTCGCAGTTGCTGACCGTCGGCGGCATCGACATGATTACCAGTTCCTCCGACGCCCGTTACGTGCTGCTGGGCGAACAGGTGGTCGGGGGCAATGCGCTGCTGCGGTTCTACGTGCTGCATTGTGTGGCCCTGCCGCTGGCGGCGGGACTGCTGGTGATGATTCATCTCTGGCGAATTCGCAAGGATGGGGGCGTCAGCGGCCCCAAGTAACGTCATGTATTCACGACTCACGCAACTCGAGTTCCTGCAAGAGGTGGCCGGCTTTCTCGTCGGCTACTACCTGGCGGCAGCGTTGGTCAATATCGTTGCGGCAAGTGTGACTTGGCGGCGTGGGCGAAAAACGGAGGCCGTCGTTTGGTCGGTCGTCGCAGCAGTGTTTTGCATCCTCGCGATTATCGCCCTCGCTGGTCGACCGGAACTGGTTGGCCGTCTTTCACTGCCGCAGTGGTTTCGCGACACAGTCAACCTCCTGCTTTCAGGGCGCCAGGGGCCGATCGTGTTTTCGCTCGGCTCCGCGGCAACATTGACCATACTATTCATCTTTCGGCGTTTCTTCGTCCGGCCCGTCGTTGCGTTGGCGGGGATGAACCTTGCGCTGCTTCTGTTCGGATTCGCGGTCACCGATCGCTACTTCGCCGATATCGTCGGTAAGCCCGACAACATCGCGATCGTCGGCATGCTGTTCCTTTTCGCGTACGTGACCTGGCTAGCGACCTACAAGGCGGTGCTCAACGATGAGCGACGCAGTCGTGGCGAACCACCTCTGGAAAAGCTGGATGACGAGGAAGTGCTCGTCTGGCCCGATTTGATCTACGTCGAACTGATCGTCATCGTGCTGGTGACGGCGGCTATCATTGCCTGGTCGATCCTGGTGCAGGCCCCGCTGGAAGGCCCGGCCGACGTCGCCAACACACCGAATCCATCAAAGGCGCCGTGGTACTTCTCCGGCTTGCAGGAAATGCTGCTTTATTTCGACCCCTGGTACGCTGGGGTGGTCGCGCCGACCCTGATCATTCTCGGCCTTTGCGCGATTCCTTATCTCGATGTCAACAAGGAAGGCTCGGGCTACTACACGATCGACCAGCGAAAATTCGCCTATGTTGTTTTTCAGAGCGGCTTCTTCATGTGGGTGGGCCTGATCGTTATTGCCGTCTTCTTCCGCGGGCCGAATTGGAGTTTCTTCGGCCCGTTCGAAGCGTGGGACACACAACGCTTGCCGAACATGCAACATGTGACACTCGCCGAGATCTTCTGGAATTCCTGGCTGGGCCGCGAAGGACCAACCGCGCCCGCCGACGCCGGAACCGTTAGCACATTCGGCTGCGTACTATTGCGCGAACTGCCGGGGCTAATCGTAATGGCGATCTTGTTGATCGGCGTGCCAATCACGCTGGCGAAAACCTGTATGAACAAGTTCCGCTCAGATATGGGACGACTGCGTTTCGCCGTAATGGGCGTGCTATTCGTGTTGATGGCGTTGTTTCCCGCGAAAATGATTTTGACTTGGGCATTCGATCTGCGAGCGATTGTGTCGATGCCCGAATACATGCTTAGTTATTAGGGACGAGAGACAAGGAGACTCTGGATATGAGATTTCAGACTTGAGGCCCTCCCTCAAGTCTCGAGCCTCAAGCCTCACAACCATGCCAGCCAGCGACGAATACTTTTTTGGACTCAAGCGACTGCACGCGATCTTCGCGGTCAGCGCCGCTGCGCTACTGGCGACGACGGCTTGGTTCATTTGGGACGACCACGATCGTTCCTGGAAGAACTACCAGCGGGAGTATCGTGAGATCGACAGCCGGTTGTCACAGTGGGAGGCTGTACAGCAACTCACCGACGAAGAGGCAGCGAGATACGAAGAGTCGGCCGCCCCCAATGCCCCCAGTTGGTTTCAAAGCGAGTACCCGGGCCTGGGCAAGAAGTGGCTGGAATTGCCAATCGCCGATGCGTTTAACTCACCACTCAAGGTCAAACAGGTGTGGTTGCCGGAGATAACACAAAACCTGCACCACGCCCAAACGGCCCGAATCGATCGTTGCGTCACTTGCCACGTCGGCATGGACCGCACAATCGCCGGATCAGGCACCGAGCCACTGATCGCGAACGAACAGACACTGCGACTCATGATCGATGCGCCGGCAGGCTCTGCCCACGACACGGAAAGCGAGTCGGAGGATGCGGCGACGATTGAGCGTACTCTGGAAAACACATTTGGTTTTTCCCTCGCCGAAGAAGGGCTGGTCGACCCTAGCGCCCCGACGGTTCGCTGGATCGCACCCGACTCTCCCGCCGCCAATGCTTTTCTGCCCGCAGCGTCAACGGCCGAAGAGCAGTCGGGCGAGCAGATTCGCGACGAGTTGTCGAGCGGCCGATGGCCTGACCGCATCCCGCATACCATCGGCCTAAAACTGGGCGACGTGATTGTCGAAATCAACGGCAACCCGGTCGGTACTGCAACCGAGATCGAAAAGACGCTGCTTGCCGGACCTGAATCGGACGAACCGATCGCGCTGACAATTCGTCGCGGCCTCGCCGCGCCACACGCATCGCATCCACGACTCGATCTCTTCGTCGCCGCATCCAGCCCCCACCCCATTGATGAGTTCGGCTGCACAGTCTGCCACGAAGGGCAGGGGAGCGCAACCAGTTTCGAGTGGGCGTCGCACACGCCGAACGACCCTCAGCAGGCAGCGAGGTGGCGGTCCGACCTCGATTGGTTCGACAACCACCACTGGGAAAATCCGATGCTGCCCAATCGGTTCGTCGAGGCAAGCTGCCTGAAGTGCCACCAAGACATCGACACGCTGCGTATCACCGAAACACAACCTGAGCCGCCAGCCGTCAAGCTCGTGGAAGGGTTCGACCTCGTACAATCGCTGGGCTGCATCGGCTGTCACGAGATCGGGAAGAGCGAGTCGCGCCCCCGCATCGGGCCGAGTCTGAAACATGTCGGCGACAAGCTGGCTGTTTCGGCGATTATGCGTTGGGTTGAAAACCCGCATCGAATTCGGCCCAACACGAAGATGCCGCGTTCGTTCGGCCTGACGAATCACCTGACCGAACAGGGCAGGGCGGATGCCGAGCGATTCGAGCCGATCGAGATTCGCGGGATTGCCGAGTACCTGCACGCCGCCGCCGAGCCATCCGCAGATACCGAAACTCCAACAACGAGTTCAGATGAAGCAGCCACTCGCGGCAAGAAGTTGTTTGAACTCCGCGGCTGTGTTGCCTGTCATCGGCACGAAGACTTTCCATCGGCTGACAGCGACTTCGGCCCCGACCTGTCGAATCTCGAGCAGCTGCTTTCGGGCGAGAAGGGGCATCGCTGGCTGGTCAGTTGGTTGCGAAACCCGCGCCAGCACGACCCCAACACGCGAATGCCGAATCCGCTTTTGGGAACTTCGACCGCCGGCGACGGAAATACCACAGACGACGTGGCCGATCTGGCAACATACTTGCTGCGTACCGACAACGCGATGCCAGAAGACGCGCCCGGTTTCGACGCCGACGCCCTCGACGAACTCGTGCTGGCACAACTAACCAAGCGATACGACCGCAACACCGCCCAGCGTTACCTTGAGTCGGGCATTCCCGGCGCCGGCGACAAACCCGTCGCGGGGGCAGAGCAACATCTGGTCGACAATGCAACCGCGCAAAACAAATTGCGATACATCGGCGAGCGAGCAATCGCGCAACGGGGCTGTTTCGGTTGCCACGAGATCCCCGGGTTTGAAAACGCCAAACCGATCGGCGTGCCGCTTTCCGACTGGGGTCGCAAACCGGAGCACCAACTTGCCTTCGATCACGTCGCCGAGCACATCGCGGATCAAGACATCGAACCGTTCCATCGGCAGGCCGTCCAGCAGCACAAACGACACGGCTTTTTGATGCAAAAGCTACGTGAGCCGCGCAGCTTCGACCATCAGTTGATGGCCGAGAAGTCGTTTACCGACGGCCTGCGGATGCCGCAGTTCGACTTGACCAACCAGCAGCGTGAGGCAATCGCCACCTATGTGCTGGGCTTGGTCGACGATCAAATCCCGGCTCACTACCGAGCGACCATTTCCGATCGCGCCCGCATCGTTGCCGACGGAGAGCGACTCCTGAAGAAACACAATTGCACGGCCTGCCACTTGATGAAACCGGAACAGTGGGAAATCGCCTTTGAGTCGGGCGCGGTGATTGTGCCCTGGTCCGACCCCGCGCTGCCCGCGGCGGACCTCGATTTCCCGGAGGAGTTGCTTGCGGCTTCCGAAGAGGAGGATGCAGACGGCCTGCTCAGGGCGACCGTTGTCGGCATGCCGATGGTCGACGACTTCGACGGCGGCCCGTCCGTTGTGAGTGAAGACGAAGACCCGCTCGAAGCCGATGAAACCTACGACCCCGGCAGCGTCTACCTCTTGTTCCAACTGTGGCGTGATGCGGCCATCGAGGGGCAGTTGGTGCGTTCGGGGGCGGCCCCGTTGATGATTCCCGGCCGCACCGTGGTGCGAAAACAACCGGCCGTTGGTGGCGATCAAACGAGGCGACTTCTGCCGCAGATTTTCGAGCAAAAACAAGACTCGGGCGAACTCGCGCGCGGTGGTGAAGCTTGGGAGTTCTTACCGCCGCCCCTATTCCGACTCGGCGCCAAAGTCCGGCAAGACTGGCTGATCGAGTATCTCCAAGACCCGACGCCAATTCGGCCGAAGTCGGTGATGCGGATGCCGCATTTCAGTCTTTCGCGCGAGGATGCGGTTGCGTTGGCGAAGTACTTCGCCTTACTTTCCGATCTGGACCCACACAAACCGTCGACGGCCCGAACCGATGCCCAACTTGCCGCGGCGGACGCCGCGTATCGCGAACACCTAAAGACGACACAGCCAGACACATCCGCACTTCCCGGCATACGTCTCGAACACGCGATGAAGATCGTGGCTGACAGAGAGCAGGGCTGCGTCAAGTGCCATCAACTGGGTGCGACGGGCGAGAAACCGATGGGGCCCAACTTGGAGTTGGCGTACAAACGACTGCGCCCGGAATTCGTGCGGCGCTGGATCGCCAAGCCCGACCGCATCGCGCCCTACACCAGCATGCTCGACAACCTCCGTTACCAGCCGGATGACCCCAAGCAGGACGGTTTCGTTGTCGACTACTACCACGGCACGAGTAGCGAGCAGCTTGAAGCCTTGGTCGATCTCTTGATGCGATTCGATCGTTTTTCGATCCGTCGCCAAACAACGCCGCGGGCGGCCCCAGACACGGCGAAACCAACCAGCGACAACGAATAGACTGGCAATCCGAAGGTGCGAGTTTGCTGTCGTCGAACGGATCAGGGGACTTGCCTCCCCCGCTCGCCCGGGTTGACCACACTCTAGCTGCTTGGGGCAGCGACCTTGTTTCTGCCCGCCCGACTCCTCTATGATGAGCGTCATTCATGGGAGTCCGGAACATGCAGTTCCTTTTGATTACCGTTCCCGCCGCCGTTCTGCCGGCATTGCTGGCTCTGGCGTTCTTTCACGCGAAGGATCGCTTTCCAGAACCGCCACGTGTTATCTGGACGACTTTTGCCCTGGGCGTGCTTTCAGTCATTCCCGTGTTGATGGTGGCGCTGCCGGTCGCGTTGCTTGTCGAGATCCTGCCTTCGGGGGTTCTGTACGCGATGGCGTCGGCGTTTCTCGTCGCCGCCATCCCTGAGGAGTATTTCAAGTACTGCGTGGTCAAGGGATACTCGGCCAATCACAGTGAATTCGACGAACCGATGGACGGGTTGGTTTACGGCGTCGCGGCCTCGCTCGGATTCGCCGCCCTCGAAAACGTGCTCTACGTGCTCGATGGCGGACTCTCGGTCGCGATCGCGCGAGCGCTCACTTCCATACCATGTCATGCCGGGCTCGGCGCCATCATGGGCTACTACGTCGGCTTGGCGAAATTCGCCCCCGAACACCAAAAAAGCAGCCTGTTGAAGCGGGCGTACTGGATACCGGTCCTGCTGCACGGGCTGTATGACTTCCCGCTAATGCTGATCTCCGAACCGGGTTTTGATAAATCGACCGGCGTCGTGCTCGCCCTGGCTGGGGCGGCGTTGTTCGTGCTCGCCTTGACCTGGATTTGGGCGGTCCGCCTCGCCCGCAAGCTGGGGAATGCTCAACGGCAGCGACCAGCGGCTACCCCGTGACAAGTTACCACCGAGGACATCGATTACGTCGTTTACTGCCTGCTGCTTGCTCCCAACAATCGCAACGCCAAACTCGCCGGAAGTAACGAACCGGCGCCGGACATCTACCGAAACCGCGTGGTGAGCGACGAAGACCTCAAGTAGCACGCTTGTGAAAGAGCATGAAAAGCACGCCCCGGCGAGGCTTCATCGCCGCAGGTGTTCCGGTGTGCGGAAGTCGAGAATGGCCGATTTGGCAGGGGCGTCGCTAAAGCGAGTATCGCCCTCGCCCGGATCGCCGCGCAGGTCGTCGACGTACTCGTCCAACAAGAAGACTTCGACCCGGGGATTCTGTTTCAGCAGTAGCGGGTCGGTGCCGGCATGCAGCGGTTCGTTGGGACCCGCGACCGATAGCCGCAGGCGAGCAGGTTCGATGCCTTGCTCGACCAGAACTTGCTGAACGGCCTGGCAACGCCGGAAGGCCAGTTCCCACTGACTTTGGTAGGCGGATGCGTCATCAAGGGGCCGCAGCGAAGTATGGCCGCGTACTTCAATCTTCTGAGGCTTGCCGCCAAAATGCTCGACGTGGCCAACCAGTTCCGTTTGTTGGGCTTCGAGCATCTCGGCTGAGTGTTCGTCAAACGCCACGACTGTTCCGATGGTGGTTTTCGAGCCGGGACGGATGATCCGCACGCGTGGATGGTCGCCCACGGGAGCTTTGACTTTGTCGCCACCGCGATGCGTATCGAATTTGCTGGCCCGACCCATGGTGGCCAAGTGCGCAAGGGCTGAGTTCCGCGGCTGCATGTTTCCCGGCACGATCGCCAACTGCGCCGACTCATGGCCGAACTGCTGACGGATCGAATCGACCATCGCCTGGAATTTTTCTTCCTCCTTCATCTCACTGAGCGAGACCAGCATGATGAAGAACGTCAGCAGCAGCGACATCATATCGCCGAAGGTGACCACCCATTCGGGAATCCCACCACCGTCATCTTCTTCGTTTGGATCCATGGTGTTACTGCTTTGTCACCGGTTCGCATTTTCACCCTCCCTCCGGGAGGGTCGCGAGGAACGAGCGGGGAGGGCGAGTTGCGAGTCGTCCCCGATTTCGCGTCTCCCTCCCCGGCCGCTACCGCGTCCGACCCTCCCAGAGGGAGGGTGAAGCAAGTAGCGCCGTTCGGCTCGCGCCAGGACAGGTCCTGGCCTACGTGAAAACTTGTTTGCTAGGCCGCCTCTTTCTCGACGCGGCTCTTCGGCGGTAGGTACGCGAAGAGTTGTTGCTCAATCACGCGGGGATTCTCGCCCGACTGGATCGCCATGATGCCGCGGATCACGATCTCCATGTTCATCAGTTCCTGCTTGTTGATAAAAGCGAGTTTCTCAGCCGCCGGCAGGAAAACGGCGTTCGACACGATGGCTCCGTAGAGCGTTGTGATGAGAGCAACGGCCATGCCTGCGCCAATTGACGAGGGGTCAGACATGTTGCCGAGCATGATGATCAAACCCATCAGAGTACCGATCATGCCAAAAGCGGGTGCGAATCGGCCCATCTGTTCAAGGATGCCGCGGCCGTCTTTGTGACGCTGCGCCACCGCATTCATATCGTTGCGCAGGATTTGCTCAATTACCTCGGGCCGCGTACCATCGACCGCCATCTGAATGCCGGTTTGCACGAATAGGTTGTCGATCTCCTCGAGGCGGCTTTCGAGGGCGAGCAGTCCGTCGCGACGGGCGGTCTCACTGAGGCTGACGATCTGTTCAATCAGTGTACGCACGTCGGGGATTTTGTTGAGAAAGACGGTTTTCATGACCATCGGCGCGCCGAGCATCGACTTGAGCGGAAAGCAAATCATTGAAGCCGCCATCGCGCCGCCGACCACGACCATCAACGACGGATAGTTGATGAATGCGCTGATTTGCGACCCCTCTGCGGTCAAAATCGACCCCAGAATCAGGCCAAACGCCAACAAAATGCCAATCACACTGGAAAGGTCCATCGCGATCTCTAGCCTATCTGCGTTGGTAACAGGTGCTTGCTGCGTTGATACTCGATCGTCCGCTCGAAAACGTCGTCCATGCTCTCGGCCACCACCAAGCGTTCGCCGGTGGTGAGCGTGATGAAGGTGTCCGGCCGCACCTCAACGTACCGAATCAACTCGGCATTGAGGATGAAGGCTTCGCCGTCAAGTCTTGTCAGCCGAATCATCGTTACCGCCTCAGGTTGAGCAATTCATCCAGAAGCTGTTGAGCCGTCGAAATCACCCGCGAGTTACCGCGGTATTGCGTGGTGGCCAGCACCAGGTCGATCAGGTTTTGGCCGATGTCGGTATTCGAGAGCTCGACCGCGCCGGAAACGAGCGTGCCGATGCCTTGTTCGCCCGGCGCGCCCTCGACCGGCAGGCCGGAATTCGAGCCCTCGGTGAACAGGTTTTCGCCCTTTTGTTCCAAACCCATCGGGTTGCCGAAACGGACCAAGCGAATTTGGCCGAGGTCGCGAGCGATGCCGTTGCTGAACACACCGCGGATAATGCCGTCTTCGCCGATTGTGTAGTTGGTCAGCGTTCCCGTCCCCGATCCGTCTTGTCGCGAAGCCGCCAGATCGCTTTCGGCGGCAGCGAGGCCGGAGACTTGCGAGAAATCGATTTCCAATTCGAGCGGCGAGGAAGCCGGCGTATTGCGTCGATCGATCGAGATCGTCGAATTCGTCACCGACAGCAGGTTTCCTTCTCCATCAAAAGAAACGAGACCCGTGCCGACCGAGATGTCCGTTCCATCTAGCGGGTCATTGTCGGGTGAGTCGGCGAACCACCGGTAGACGGTGGCGGAGCCGGTTCGTTCTTCGAGGATTGCCGAGACACGTACATTCAGGGGCGAACCGAGGGAGTCGTAAACGACGAAATCGGTGACCGCCCCCTGGCCGACGGCGTCCTGAATCGAACCGAAACCCAGGTTGGGATTGGCCACCGAACCGGAGCCGTTGTCGAGCGAAAATGCGGACAGGGGGACATCCAACGCGGCATCGACACCGTTGTTCGAAACAGCGCGAATGCGCCCGTTACGCACCTCGACGCCGGGCAGTAGGTTGCTCGTTTCACCTGGAATGGTGTTGAGGGAGTTCGGAATCGGGTTTTGCGGGTCGTCGACCGCCGTTTGGATACCCATCGAGTCTTCCATGAACTCGACGAGATCTTGAAGTGTGGTTGCGGCTGTGATCTCGAACGAGGACGTGCTCAGGCCGCGCCCACCCTTTCGACCGCTGAAAGACAAAGTGCCCTCCTCGAACAACTGTTCGTAGTCAAGACCGTCGCGTTTCAGCACATTCGTCAGCAGCGTGTTCGAATCGACCTTCGGCCCATCGAGGTCGAGCAATTGGTTGCCCGGTTGCGTCAGGTCGGAAATGGCATCGTCGCCGAGTCCGTCCGTGAAGCTCTCGCCCGGGTCGAGCGTGGCGACAAGGTAGAAGTTGTCGGGGTTGCCCTTGAGCGTTCGGTAGACGCGCACCTGGTTGTACTCGGGGAAGCCACCCTCGGGCGGCGGCGTTGGCGGGGTGGGCATGTTCGAGATGTGAATGCGGCCGTCGATCACGTTTTCCGGACCGATTCGCAGTGAAGGGCGGCTTTCTTCTTCACCATTGCGGTGGTAAGTGATGAGGTATTCGTAGTTGCCGTCGAGGGCGTCCTGACTGGGCAGGGCGGTGGCGGAAAGGGCTACCGAGTTGTCATCGGCGTACGATGTCGTCCCCATGGCGACGTTGTCGAGCAAGAAAAAGTCGCTACCGCCCGCGGCCGTGCGGTAGACGTTGATCGACGAGTAGGTCGTATCCTGCGGAATACTGGTCAGTTGAATTGTGCTGTTGTTCGCCGTCCCGTCGCCGTCGGTGACCGCCACGGCGTAGGGGTCCGAGGAGAGCGTCTCGGTGCCGGAATCGTCCACAA
>Ga0180435_10005536_pt1 | contig 12256 bp, 9 predicted proteins | sample SS_ome_3_FD_132467 | JGI IMG/M metagenome (GOLD analysis project Ga0180435, IMG submission 132467) | Hypersaline lake sediment archaeal communities from the Salton Sea, California, USA - SS_3_S_1 metaG | ecosystem: Environmental > Aquatic > Non-marine Saline and Alkaline > Hypersaline > Sediment...
AAAGGAAGAGGAACTGGTTACAGGAATAAGGTTTGGCAATCATGACAAAATAGATGAAGCGGTGAACCATCTTTTCAATGAAATAGAGGATAAATCCATTTCCATGAAAGACTACCAGCTGTATTTCATGGAAATAACATCCTCTGTAATGAAGCTTGCAAGACTCTTTGAAATAGCCTCACCTGAAATAATACCTGAAGGATCCGGACTTCTTATGGAATTTGAGAAATTCAACTCAATCAGTCAGGCCCGGGATTGGATACGGCAGCTAAGCATCAACCTCATGGATGCAATCAGCAGGAAACGTCGTGATTCCACACAGGTTCTTTATGAAAGAGCAATGCACTATCTTAACGAGAACTATGGGGATCAGGACCTCAATGTGAATAAACTGGCAAGTCATCTTTTCATAAGCCCCAGTTACATGAACCTGATCTTCAAGAAACAATCAGGTACTACTTTTCTCAAAACTCTTACATCCATACGCCTGGAAAAGGCAAAACTAATGTTACTGGACAGCAACAACAAGATTGCTGATGTTGCAGCGAAGGTAGGTTATCCGGACATAAGCTATTTCAGCTATTTCTTCAAGAAGAAAACCGGAACCTCACCCCGTGAATACAAGAAAACAGCGATGCCGGAGGGAAAATGAACAAGGTAAAAAGAATCGGGCGTTCATTCAAAACCATCAAGGGTATCTTTAAACTGGGAAGCCTCCAGTCCGTAATAACCATTTCATTTGCTGCTATTACAATGATAGCCATGCTTGTTATTGGGATTGTTTTCTACAGCTCTTTTTCCGACAATGCCAGGGAAAGTGCAACCGAAAGCACAACCCAGATAATGACACAGGCGAAACTTAACCTTGAGTATTATCTTGGAACAATGGTCGAGATTTCAGACCTTATTGAAGATAATATGGCTCTTTTCACTGCGGGAAATACAGATAAGATAGCAGACATCCTGTCCCTGACAAGAGAAATAAGGCAGGATATCGAATCCATAACACTGTATTCCGACACCGGGGCAATCTTACTGGCAGAACCGGACCTGAAATTCGACAGAAATCTGGTGCCGACGCGTGAAGATTGGTTCACCTATGCTGCTGCAAACCCGTTTGACTATGTCTTCCAGCCACCACATGTACAAAGAATATATGAGGATCTAAGACCCTGGGTAGTAACCTTGAGTAGAAGCATGGTCCTTGATCTTACCGAGGGCAGAAGAAATTATATTGCTGTAGTTGATATGAATTTCAGTGGTATCGAGGAAGTCTGCAGCCAGGTGGAACTCGGACATCGTGGATACATATATGTCGTTGATGATTCAGGCAAGATAATATATCATCCACAGCAGCAACTGATTTATGCAGGCCTTAAGGAGGAAAACATACAAAGAGCCTTGTCAAATGAAACAGGCTCATTCATAGAGGAGTTCAACGGTGAGGAGATAAGCACAGTAATCATGGGTGTCGAGCCGTCAGGATGGAAGATGGTTGGAATTAGCTATGTTGATGAAATTGTTCGAAACAGACGAAGTTTCAACAATCTTATAGTAGTCATTCTGCTCGTAGGACTTGGGTTTATAGTAGTTGCATCCATATACATTTCATACAAGATATCCCAACCGATAAAAAGGCTGGAATACCAGATGAACAGGATAGAAAGAGGCGATTTCAATATTGAAAACCTTGAGGTGAGGGGTGAGGATGAAGTCAAACAACTTACCCGGTCCTTTAATGTAATGATCAGAAGAATCAAAAAACTTATGTCCCAGATTATAGATGAGCAGGAAGCCAAGAGGAAAAATGAGCTAAAGGCTCTTCAGGCACAGATAAATCCTCATTTCCTTTACAATACCCTTGATTCAATAATATGGATGAACGAGAATGAGAACCATGAAGGGGTTTCTGAAATGACTGCTGCATTGGCCAAACTATTCAGGATAAGTCTCAGCAGGGGGCGAGAAATAATAACAGTTGAGGAAGAAGTTGAACATGCCGTGAGCTACCTTACAATACAGAAAATGAGGTACAAGAACAAGTTCACATACAGTATAAATCTTCCTGAGGAACTTAAAAATCTAAGGACAATGAAGCTTTTGATGCAGCCTATAATTGAAAATGCAATTTATCACGGAATAGCCAATATTCCCGATGAGGGAAGGATTCAAATATCCGTTTACAGGAAAGAAGATACCCTTGTTTATAAAGTAAGTGACAACGGGTATGGAATAGATGAGAATCAATTGGAAAACATATTATTGGAAGACTCAACAAGCATGCATTCATCAGGTGTTGGACTTAAGAATGTAAATGAAAGAATAAAACTTTATTACGGTTATGATTTCGGTGTATCCATTGAAAGCGTACAAGAAGAAGGTACAACCGTATATATCCGGATACCGGTAAGAAAGGAAGAAAGTGGTGAAAAAATCAGCTAAATTGGTTATTGTACTGATGATTGTTTCAATACTTGCATCCTGTGCTTCAAAGAGTGCGGTTCCTATTGGTGATGATCTGAATGTAAGAGTTATCGTCAAGAAGCAGAACCATGATTTTTGGGCAGTCGTGGAGCTTGGGGCACTTGCTGCAGAGAGGGAATTCGGTATCAACGTTGAATATACAGGTCCCACAAGTGAAGAGGATATTGACGGACAGATAAGAATGGTAGAGGCAGCCATTGAAGATAAGGTGGATGCAATAGTTCTTGCTGCAATTGATTACAATCTGCTTGTTCCGGTAGCTGAGCAAGCCAGGGATGCAGGTATTCCAGTATTGATAATTGACTCAAACATTAATTCCGATAGGATGAACAGCTTCATAGGAACGGACAATGTGGATGCCGGAAGGGTATTGGGGCAATCCCTGGTCGACACTATGGGTACGGATGTAGATATAGTTATAGTCAGTTTTGTAAAGGGAGCGGCTTCATCAAATGAAAGGGAGCAGGGGGTTATGGAAATCATAGAGGCAAATGAAAACATCAACCTAATCGATACCCTGTATTGCAACTCGGATGAAGCAATAGCAGAAGCCCTTACAATTGATATGCTGGAAAAACATAAGGAGCTGGACGCTTTTGTATGCCTGAATGCTTATGCAACCGTCGGAACCGCAAGAGGAGTCATCAGCAAAGGGCTGGAAGGGGATGTCAAGATAATTGGGTTTGACAGTACGCCTGAAGAGATATCATATCTTGAAAAAGATATCATTGAACTGGTTGTTGTTCAAAATCCTTTCAGCATGGGTTACCTTGGAGTCAAATATGCGATTGAAGCTGCTTATGGAAACACAATCCCCGGAAATGTAAACACAGGGGCTGTCGTTATAACCAAAGAAAACATGTATCTACCTGAAAATCAAAAACTTGTCTTTCCCTTCGTGGACTGAAACGCCTGATAGGCGTTTTTTTTTGCATATTTGATAGAATCCGCCCGGGGCAAAATCATTTTGCCCCGGGCGGATTCTATCAAAATCATGAGAAATTCCAACTTGTAAATGTTGAAATTCACAAAAAGTGAATTGTTTTTCATATGTAACCGTTTTGCTATGGATAATAGAATTATATGGTCAGATAGAAAGCAAAATGAGGTACATTAATGGAAAATATACTTCTTGAGATGAAGGATATAGAAAAAAGATTTCCCGGCGTTTATGCCCTCAAAAAGTGTTATTTTGGCCTTCGGGAAGGTGAAATACATGCATTGGTAGGTGAAAACGGTGCAGGTAAATCAACCCTCATGAACATATTGACGGGATGCATTCCTTTTGATTCGGGTGAAATAATGCTCAATGGTGAACAGAAGTTGTTCACGGAACCAAAACAGGCTCAGCTTGCAGGGATATCCATGGTTCACCAGGAATTGAACCTAATGGAGAATCTTACTGTTGCACAGAACATTTTCATAGGCAGGGAAAGCAAAGGGCTGTTCCTCAATGAGGATTCAATCAACAAAAGGGCTCGGGAACTTTTCAAGAGGCTAAATTTTCATATTGACCCCAAGGAAAAAGTAGAACGATTATCCGTAAGCCATCAGCAGATTGTTGAAATAGCAAAAGCAATATCATATGACGCAAAGATAATCGTATTCGATGAACCCAGTGCAACACTGACTGACAATGAAATAGACCAGTTGTTCAAAATCATGAAGGAACTCAGGGAAACCGGAGTCAGCATGATTTATATATCCCACAGAATGGACGAAATAAAGCGTATATCCGACAGGGTTACCGTCATGAGGGACGGTGAATACATCGGAACAAGGGATTCACGAACAGTTGAGATTGATGAAGTAATTCAGATGATGGTAGGACGTGTCATTTATGAAGAACATAAGAAAATCAGCTTGATCGATAAGGATACGCCGGTAGTATTGAAGGCTGAGAACTTCACTTCCAAGGACGTGAAGAATGTATCTTTTGAGCTTTTCAAAGGGGAGATACTTGGATTCGCAGGCTTGATTGGAGCAGGAAGGACTGAATTGGCAAGGCTTATTTTCGGGGCTGACCCCAAGGAATCAGGAGAACTTTATCTGGATGGCACAAAAGTTGACATTACGAGCCCGCATAAGGCAGTTGAAAACGGAATAGGCTATCTTTCCGAAGACAGGAAAAGATACGGAGTCGTACTCGGGATGAACATAGCAAACAATATAGTTCTTACAAAGCTCAAGAATTATATTAAGAACATATTCATAAATGAGAAGAAGATAATGGAATCAGCTGATGAATACATAAAGTTGATCGACATCAGGACCCCGAGCGCAAAACAGCTTGTAAAAAGCTTGTCAGGTGGAAACCAGCAGAAGGTAATCATTGCAAAATGGCTTCTGAACAATTCAGATATTCTCATATTCGATGAGCCTACAAGAGGAATTGATGTAGGTGCAAAAAGTGAAATATACAAGATCATGAATGACCTGGCAGAGCAGGGGAAATCCATAATCATGATTTCATCCGAGCTTCCTGAGCTTATAAGGATGAGTGACAGGGTACTGGTCATGTGCGAAGGGGAACATACGGCAACGCTCATGGCTGATGATATAAACCAGAATACGATAATGAAATACGCTACCAAGCAGTAAACGGAGGGTAAAATGTTAAATAATCTTAAGAAAATCGGGATGCAGAAGGTTCTTGCATTCGGAGCATTGATAATAATCTATATATTCTTTGCAATAGTAGGCAGGAACTTCACCTCGTCATCCACTACTCTCAATATTCTTGCAGCATCATATTTTGTAGGTTTTCTTGCCATTGGAGTCACATTTATTATTATCACAGGAGGCATAGACCTTTCGCTCGGAGCACTCATGATGTGTTCTGCCCTCCTTGGAGGAACCCTATACAGAGACCAGGGATTCCCTCTTTGGGCGGCCTTGCTGGTCATGATCCTGTTTGCGGTATTCGTTGGTCTGCTTAACGGTCTTATGGTTACGAAACTCAAGCTTCCACCTTTTATAGCTACACTGGGAACCATGATGGTTTGCCTCGGACTTGGCTCGATAATCACCAATACCTCATCGAAGTATTTTCCTACACTTCTTGAATCCGACGGATGGTTCGGAAGGGTATTCTTCAAGACAACAGGTGGATTCCCGCTTGGAGCAGTATATCTCGTAGCCTTTTATATTCTGATGTTCGTTGTGCTCAACAAGACGAAAGTCGGCAGATATATCTTTGCAATCGGAAGCAATGAGGAAGCGGTCAGACTATCCGGAATAAAGGTTGATCTTTGGAAAACACTTGCATATGTAATAAGCGGGCTTGGTGTTGGAATCGGCTCAATCCTATACGCGGCAACATACACGGTTGTAATACCGAATACAGGAAACGGCATTGAACTGCAGGCAATAGCAGCGGTTGTAATCGGAGGTACTTCGCTTTCCGGAGGAGTCGGCTCACTTACGGGAACAATGATAGGTGTATTCATAATGAGTATTCTGAAGAACGGACTGATATCCATGAGCCTGCCAGCGCCATATCAGACCTTCTTCACCGGGCTTGTAGTAATAGGTGCTGTACTGATGGATGTATACAGAAATAAAAAAGCTAACCAGCTCAAGAAAATTTAAGTATTTTAAGCTTTGGCTTATAAATAGATTTTAAATGGAGGAATGAATCATGAAAAAGGGGAAAAAATTATTAGCAATTCTTCTCGCAGTTGTATTGGTGGGCGTATTGTTCACTGCATGCGGTGAGAAGGAAGAAAGCGAGTACTACTCAGTAATCGCAAAAGGCTTCCAGCACCAGTTCTGGCAGGTTGTCAAGGACGGATCAGAAGCTGCAGCAGCTGACCTTGGAGTTGAAATATTCTTTACAGGTCCTGAGGGTGAAAGTGCACAGGCAGCCCAGGTTGATATGATCAATGCTGAACTGGCAAAGAATCCAAAGGCAATTGCCCTTGCTGCTCTTAATACTGAAGCTGTTCTTTCTCAGCTGCAGGAAGCTCAGGATAAGGGAATTCCGGTAATCGGATTTGACTCCGGTGTACCCAATGCTCCCGCTGGACAGATTGCTGCAAACGCTTCGACAGACAATGAAAACGCAGCTGCAATCGGTGCTGAACACATGTATGATGAAATCAAGGACAAGGTAATGGCTGCAACAGTTGATTCACCTGTAACAATCGTATGTCTTTCACAGGATGCCACAAGTGCATCAGTAACCGGAAGAAGCAAAGGTTTCTCGCAGAAGATGTATGAACTCGTCACTGCTGACGGAATGACAGCGGCAATAACAGGTGACTATGACGCAGTTAAGATGGGCGATGCTGCAAGTTCAGCAGTTGAAATCAAGGTCGTTGTAGGAGCAACTCCTGACATTACAGACATGACAAACGCTGCAAGCGGAGTTCTCAATGAAAATGCTCTCCTTGGTGTTTTCTGCTCAAATGAAGGAGCTGTAAACGGACTTCTCGCAGCAGTAAATGCAGGATCATCAATACCCGAGGGCGTTCAGCTTGTAGGTTTTGATGCAGGTGCAGGCCAGAAGGCAGCCGTAAGAAACGGTACTTTCCTCGGTTCAATTACCCAGGATCCGTTCCAGATAGGCTATCAGGCAGTTGCACTATCTGTCAAAGCTGCAAACGGCGAATCAGTAAGCGACATTGATACCGGTGCAAAATGGTATGATGCATCCAACATGGATGACGAAGGAATAGCTAACTTGCTCTACGATTAAGAGCGTATCATTATCACGCAGGCAAGCCCCCCGCATACCCCGGGGGGCTGTTTGCTGATTGGGGTAACACATGAATGTATTTGAAGTGTTTTTGAAAGTGCTGCCACTGTTGGTTTCGGTAGTTTTAGGATTTTTACTTTATAAAAAAGGATTTCTGAAAGATGAATTCATTGATGGGTTCAAGAAAATTGTAGTCAATGTCACACTTCCGGCAGGATTGCTCATTGCCTTTGCCTCAATAGATTTCAAGCTTAAATATATATTTGTGTTTCTTGCAGTGTTTGCCGCATGCCTATTGATTTTCCTCATAGGAAAAGCCTCTGCCAAACTTTTGAAGATGGAATCTCCGTATTTACCGTTTTTGATTTCCGGATTCGAAGCGGGAATGATGGGTTATGCAGTTTATGGTTCCATATATGGACTGGACAGGCTCTCTGAGTTCGGAATAATTGATGTGGGTCAGGTTTTGTTTGTATTCATCGTGTCCGTTCCACTCATTGCCTCAATGGGCAAAGCTGAAAAAGGTGGGTTTTTCAAACAGTCTTATGAAACAGCGGTGAATTCGCCGGTCATCTGGTCCATAATTGTTGGATTGGCACTGTCCATATTAGGAATAGGAAAGGTTTCGGATTCCCTTGTATATACTACCATCGAGGAAATCCTTGAATTCATATCAAGACCTACTCCTGTACTCATAGGTCTGGTAGTTGGAAGCGGGCTTAGATTCTCGTTTTCCAAAATGAAAAAAGAAACCCTGACAGCAGTTGCCAAGGTTGTTATTTCTGTTTTGTTTGGGCTTATGATCAATGCTCTTGTCCTGAAGCCCCTTGGTCTGGATCAGATGCTGAGAGCTGCCCTGTTGACAATGTTCGTACTACCCGGACCTTTCGTAATTCCGGTTTTCATGAAATCAGGAAACAGGTCAGATGTTGAATATGTCTCCAATACACTTTCCATAGGAACTATGGTTGCACTAATAGGAGCTGTTGCAGTATCGTTTTTCGTCTAGCGGGATCCAAGCAATATCTATCTTGCCATCCTGAATATTTCCACAAGATCCTGTTTGTACAGCTTGCGGAAATTTCCCATACTGTCGGTTCCACCGTTTGTGCCCTTGTCAGCGAGTTCCTCTATCTGGTCATCAGTAAGATTAATATTCATCTCGCCTATTGATGAAGGCATGTCTATACTGTGGAAGAACTCCTCCATGGCTTCTATTCCTGCCAATGCAGCTGCATCTTCATCATTGTCATCGATATTGAAGATATCTTTTGCAAATTTTGCAAATCTTGAAGGTTTGGTTTTGTAAACATATCTTGCCCAGCTGCTCCAAACCGCTGCCAGACCTGCTCCGTGAGCTATATCAAACATTCCACCCAATTCATGCTCAATGTTGTGGGTAGACCAGTCGCCGATACCACCGCACCCCGTAATATCGTTATGGGCTATGCTGGAAGTCCACATGAGCTCTGCCCGTGCTTCGTAATTCTTCGGATTTTTGAGAGCGACAGAAGCATTGTTCATGACATTCTTTATTACTGCAGATGCCAAGCCATCGGTTATTTCCATGGCTTCTTCAGTAGTGAAATACCTCTCCATGGTGTGCATCATCATATCAACTGCTCCACAGGATGTCTGGTAGGAAGGAAGGGTATATGTTATTTCAGGATTCAAAATTGAAAAAACAGGTCTCATCGAATTATTGCCATAGGGACGTTTCAGCCATCCATCTTCTTTTGTTATTACAGATCCATTGCTCATTTCGCTTCCGGCCGCTGCTATTGTGAGGATGGTTCCTACAGGTGCGCAGTTCTTTGCAGTTCTTTTCCCTTCATAAAAATCCCAGACATCTTCATCATTCCTGATTCCAAGGGCAATTGCCTTTGCGGAATCAATGACACTTCCGCCACCCACAGCGAGTATGAAGTCAACACCCTCATTCTTACTGAGTTCTATACCGTCATAAACAAGTGACAACCTGGGATTGGGTTTGACTCCTCCAAGCAGTACGTAGTCGATACCTGCTTTTTCCATGGATGTTTTGACTCTATCCAAAAGCCCGTTTCTGATGACGCTTCCGCCGCCATAATGAACCAATACCTTTGAAGCTCTTGCTTCCGTAAGCAAGCGGCCTGTTTCCGTTTCGGTATCTTTTCCGAACAAAACTTTTGTCGGTGCATAATAAGTAAAATTAATCATTTTTAACCTCCGGTATTTGATATTTATGTATTCAAGTACATTCTTTGTATTTTTGAGCTAGTATGTCTGCAACGCCTTCAATGAATTTTGAACCCAGTATGACTGCTATGTCTCCCGGTTTCATATGTTCATAAAGATGAAGGGCAATTGATTCATAATCGGGAAGGTAGATGGAATCCTTTCCTGTTTTGGCAATTTTTTCAGCCAAAAGCCTGCTGCTGACCTCGTTTCCCGTTTCCTCACGGTCGTTGTATATATCTGCCATTATTACATGGTCAGCAAATCCGAAACTTTTCCTGAAGTCATCAAAAAGAACCAGAACCCTTGTATATGTATGGGGTTCAAAAACAGCCCATATCTCGTTATGATCCATATTGGATGCAATTTCAAGAGTACCGTGTATTTCCGCAGGGTTATGGGCATAGTCTGCATATACCTTTATTCCGCATGCATCACTCTTCAGCTCAAATCGCCGTCTGGGGCCTGTCATCGATTCGAGGGCTGTGAGTATATCCTGCACCCTTCCTCCGCACAGATGACATGCAGCAATGGCTGAGAGCACATTAAGGACATTGTGGGTTCCCGGAATGTTGAGAGTGGGACATCCGCACGGTTCTCCGCATATATATAGGTCAAAGGATGCTTTTCCCTGTTCGTCAAATCTTAGGTCAGTGGCTGTATATTCAAGACTCTTGTCATCAAGCCCGTATCTTACAACGTTGCATTCAACCTCATCTTCAAGGAATCTTGCATTTTCATCATCGTGGCATACAATCAGGTGCCCTTCCCTTGGAATAAGTTGTGCAAATTCAAGGAATGACTGCTGCATGTCGGCAAGGTCGCTGAACCAGTCAACATGGTCATAATCAATGTTCAGGACTATTCCGATGTATGGATTCAGTTTCAGAAAGGTATCTGTATATTCACATGCCTCGGTTATAAAATATCTGCCGCTGCCGTTCTTTACGGTTCCGCCGATGAAATCAGCCTCGCCGCCGATATGTATCGTGGGATCAAGACCGCATTTCTCAAAAAGGTAGGCCACCATTGTTGTGGTAGTGGTTTTGCCGTGGGCTCCTGAAACAGCTATTCCGTATTCATGGGACTGCATTATGTCTCCAAGCAGAACGGCACGGTTCATGAGGGGAATTCCAAGTTCCTTTGCCCGCACATATTCACAATTATCTTCATGTATTGCAGCCGTATATATGCAAAGATCTGGCTTTCCCATCTTATCGGCATCATGTCCGAGATATATACCTGTACCAAGACCCTGCAGCTTTTTTGTGAACTTGGAAGTCTCAATATCCGAGCCGCTTACTTCAAATCCCATACCGAGAAGTATCTCGGCCAGACCGGACATGGATACTCCGCCTATTCCTATGAAATGAACCTTTTTTACAGTACTGCCGGATATACCTTTTATTTGCTTCATGTCAAACCTTCTCCCATAGTCAACTATAACATATATACCCCCGGTAAGACTATGGAAGGCCATATATTAAGAATTTGTGAACATTTGATGAAGGTATACCAAAACTATTTGAAAAGAGAATATTATATAAGTATAATGTATCATATGCCCGAGGATAGGAGTTGTACATGAAAGAAAAAAAGAAAGACTTTCCGGCCGTTGCTCCCGAGAAAGAAATAAAAGAAAAAAAGGATGCAAAGGCTGAACACGAACATAAGAAAGGCAGGGAGGAAGTCATTATCAAATATGGCTTCATAGCCCTTGGAATAATACTTGTCATATGCATAATAGCTTTTACGATAATAAGCATTCTTCCGACGAATGCCCTTTCGGTTGGAGATTACAAGATAACCGAAGAGGAGTTTGAGTATCACTATTTCGAACAGAAGAATATGCTTTATCAGCAGATACTCCAGTATTATCCAGATGTTTCCGAGGCGGTTTTCCTGCAGACCGAATACCAGTCAGGAATGACCTACCACGAGTTTGCAAAGCAGCTTGCACTTGAACGGATTTCCGACATATACATACTTCTTGATATGGCTGAAGAAGAAGGCTATGTTTATGATGAAGCTGAACTGGCAGACAGCAAGGAAAACTTTGAAAAGACATTCACGGAATATGCGGTTTCCCTTGACCGCAGGGTGGATGATGTTGCAAAGGATATATATGGCTCAAAGTTTGATGTTGTAATGGAAATCTATGAGAATACCTGGATCTCAAGCAAATATCAGGATGACCGGCTTCTTGAATTCGAAGAGGAATTGACGGAAGAAGACATGAAGGCATACTACGATACATATAGGGATGACCTCGATCAGGTAACCCTGAAGCAGCTTTTCATCTCAACATATGATAACGAAAGCCAGTCATATTTCACTGAGGAAGATTACCTTGATGCAAAGGAAAGGGCTGAAGCTGCATTCGAAAGGGTGAACGGAGACGAAGACTTCGATGCTCTGATTGCTGAATTGTCAGAAGATCCTGCAAAAGAAGAAACCATGGGTGAATACACATCCAAGCAAAGTGAAATAGGACTGCCTGAAATAGCAGAGTGGGCATTCACTCAAGCGCAGGCAGGCGACATAGAATTACTTGAGACACAGATAGGATTTCACATTGTAGAGATGGTATCAAGAACAGAATATGAGGATGCCATTGATGACGTAAAACAGGCAATGGCTTACGGTTCTATGCTTACATTACTGGATGAACAAAAAAGTCTTCCAAAATATCAGATCGGGTATTATGAAGCGTTCAACAGATATTGATGGAATTCTAAAAAAATACACCGGTTTACCGGTGTTTTTTTTTGCCTTGATAGTGATACAATAGAAAAAAAGCCGACAAGGGGGAATACCGATGGCATTGAAAATGAATGAACCTAAGGAAAGATTGAT
>Ga0180435_10005537_pt1 | contig 12255 bp, 11 predicted proteins | sample SS_ome_3_FD_132467 | JGI IMG/M metagenome (GOLD analysis project Ga0180435, IMG submission 132467) | Hypersaline lake sediment archaeal communities from the Salton Sea, California, USA - SS_3_S_1 metaG | ecosystem: Environmental > Aquatic > Non-marine Saline and Alkaline > Hypersaline >...
ACAGAAGCGATCGAAGCGGCAGAATGTTTCATCGATTGGGATTTCCGCCGGGGGGGCTGGCAGCAGATTCTGTGGAAGTTGCGCATGTTACCGCATTTCATCTTTCCATCATAACCTCGCGACCTCAAAGGCACTACGACCTGCTTTGTAGATTGCTTGCGGTACGTGGCAGCACCCATTAGAGTGGTATTCGTCGCCCTTGATGCGTTTGGCCAGAAGCGTGCTGTCGTATGACGCCTGAAGTCACCACCAACAATCGTGATGCTGCTGTCGACCATCACCAGCCGGCAGTGAAATTGCTGGTAGCAGTGGCGATGGGTATTCTCTTCGACCGTTTCGCGGGAGTTGTTCCCGCAGGCTGGTCGGTCGTGATCGGTTTTGCGGCACTGATCGTCTGGCACACACTGTGGATTCGTCGCCGAGAGCATCTTGCGGTTGCCCCGTTGCTGCTCGCATTGGCCTGTTGCGGGGCCACTTGGCATCAATACTGCTGGCGGCTCTATCCAGCCGACGAAATCGGCATCGCTGCCAGCGACCAGAGGCAGCCTGTGTGTATTCAGGCGGTTGCCGCAACTCATCCGCGTGTAGTCACGGCGCCACGCCGCGATCGAATGCGGGCGATTCCCAAGGGAGATGAAACGCGCATCGATGTCCGTGTTACCAGCGTCCGCGATCGCGAAACGTGGCGTCCGGCGTCGGGACGCGCGACGCTGCTCGTTGCAGGGCACCTCCCTGGTGTGAAGACAGGTGACCGAATCCGGGTTCACGCACACATGCAACGACCATCCGCGGCTCGAAATCCTGGCGAGTTCGACTACGCCGCATTCGCCCGCAAGTCGGGTAAACTGTGTGTACTGCGGACCGGTTATCCTAACTGTGTTGAAGCCGTCGAATCCGGTAGCTCGCTCAATGGGTGGCGGGTTTTTCAGGGCGCCCGGCATCGTGCGACCAACACACTTTGGTATTACTTGGGGCCACAACGGGGCGGCCTCGCGTCGGCCGTGCTGCTGGGGGCGCGAGAGCAACTCGAGGCCGAGCGCACCGAGGCATTCTTCGAAACCGGCACCATTCACTTCATGGCCGTTTCTGGATTGCATGCGGGCATCCTCGCGTGGTTCTGCTATTTGCTGGGGCGAGTTTCGCTACTGTCGCGACGGCATTGCTTGTTGTTGGCCATCGTCGTTGTTCTGGCCTACGCATTGCTGACCGAGTCACGGCCTCCCGTCGTGCGCACAGCGGTACTGGTGTCGCTCTTCTGCTTTGGCTGGTTGATCGGGCGACGCACGTTGACGGCCAATTCGCTCGCGGTAGCCGCTCTGTTTGTGCTCGTGTTGAATCCATGCCTGTTGTTTCAGGTGGGAACACAGTTGTCGTTTCTCGCGGTCGCAACCCTTGGTGTTGTTGGTCCATGGTTGGTAGGCCCACGCCCCGTCGATCCGCTGCGGCAGTTGATTGCTTCCACACGCGCGTGGCCAGTCCGTGCGACGAAGATCGCAGCGCGCGGGTTTTGGCGGCTGACGCTGGCCAGTGCCGCGTTGTGGCTCGTCGCCCTGCCGTTGGTGCTGTATCACTTCCATATCGCATCGCCAATTGCCATCGTACTGACGCCGTTGCTTTGGTTTCCCGTGGCGGCTGCGCTGTTGAGTGGGTTCGGCGTGCTGATGTTCGCCGTGCTGCTTCCCCCGATTGCCCCTCTGTGTGCGTGGGTCTGCAATGGTTGTCTCTATGTGATTGAAACGGCCGTGCAGTTCGGTTGCGCCGTGCCGGGCGGACACTTCTGGTTGCCCGGGCCTCCGTTGTGGTGGGTGCTGGGTTTCTACGCGATTCTTGGCGCCATCTTCATCGTGCCGCGCCGCTGGAACTGGCGGCGCTGGACGCTGGCGAGTGCGGCGAGTTGGGTGATCGTGGGCGTCGCCGTGTCGTACGCCTTTGCGGCTGATCAGTCCGTTGCAGACGGCGACACCGGTTTTCGTTGTACGTTCATCGCGGTCGGCCATGGTTCTTCTGTTCTGATCGAATCGGCCGATGGCAAGACGATGTTGTATGACTGCGGCTGCCTTACATCGCCCGACATGGCCTCGCAATCGATTTCGGCCGTGCTCTGGTCGAAAGGAATCACCCACATCGACACCGTCATCTTGTCGCATGCCGACATCGATCACTACAACGGACTGCCCGGGCTGTTGGACCGGCTCTCGATCGGCGCCGTCTACGTCTCGCCGACGATGTTCGGTCAGCAGACGCCAGCGCTGAGTGAATTGCACGACACTATCGCCGCCGCCCGCACACCGTTGAAAACGGTCTTCGCGGGCGATCGACTGATGTTGACCCAAGGAGTATCGGCTGAGGTGCTCCATCCGCCCAGGAAGGGTGTACTCGGTAACGACAACGCCAATAGTGTTGTGCTGCTGATCGAAACGGCGGGGCATCGGTTGTTGCTGCCTGGCGATCTCGAATCTCCCGGCCTCGACGACGTTCTGGCCGAACAGCCCATCGATTGCGACGTCGTCATGGCTCCGCACCACGGCAGTCTGAACAGCAATCCGAGCGGTTTTGTGCAGTGGTGTACACCTGACAAGATCATCATCAGCGGTGGCCAATCGGTAAATGTGGACAAGGTGAAACAGGCATTCAACGGAGCGGGAGCGGAGGTTGTGCATACGGCCGAAAGCGGTGCCGTGACCGTCTCCTTCACAAAAACGGGGGTGGCACTGTCGACGCATCGTTGAATACCTCACAAACCAAGAACTGTGAGATGCATGACGTACGATCCCAACCCCGTTTGCCCAGGTTTTCCTGTCTTGTGAGGCTTTTGAAAAAGTCCAAAAAAAGCCGCAATGGCGCCGATCCCGCCGCTGAACGATGTAACCCGTTGCCGGGTATGTGTTGTTTGCCGGCAGCGCGCCCTTATGCGGCCAGGGCGCGACCGACTGAGAGGTTTGTGTTTTTGACATCCGTGAACACCCTTGCTACGATGCGGTGTTAGGTAAGCAGCCAGTCGGCTGCCAAGCGCGGGATACCGAGAGGGAACGCACACACAGCTTTTCACGGGTTTCAACCTTCTTGCGTGTCCGCCGCACCGGCTAGAGAACGAGGCCGTCCGGTCGCGGAGAACAACGGTTACCTCCGCCGCCACGGATGTTTTTCCGGTTTTCGCAAAGGAGGTTTACCATGGCCACGGTAACCACTACGGTCACTCTCAACGCGGCCTTCTTCCAAGAGATCAAAGACGACCATCACGAACTGGTCGACTTGCTCAATCTCTTAGAACAACACTCCTTTGACGGTCGGTGGCATCGTGTCTCGCGTCGGCAATTGTGCGGTATGTTTTGTGAACTGCGTGACCGAGTCGCTATGCACTTCGCGCTCGAAGAAGCTTACGGCTACTTCGAGGACGCCGTTTCGGTCGCGCCTCGTTTGAGCATCGCAGCGAATCGGCTGCGCGGCGATCATGAGTCGCTTTACCAGTCGGTCTGCGACCTGGCCGAGATCTCCGAGCGTTTGGTATACGATCAACCTGTGATTGGCATGGGCCGGTTGCTGGCCGAGCAGTTTGGGTTCTTCCTCGAAGTCTTCCGACAACATGAAGCCGACGAGTGTCGCTTGATCCAGCAGGCATTCACCGACGACATCGGCGCCGCTGACTGACCCGACTCACCACTCGATCTTTTCCGCGTCGAACACCGGTCCTTCGACACAGGTGCGTTTGTAGTCCCACTCGCCGTCGGCGTCTCGCACCTTGGCAACACAGGTGAAGCAAATGCCGATCCCGCAGGCCATCGGCGTTTCCAGTGACACCTGACAGGGAATGTCGCGCGAGGTCGCCAACTCCGCCACGGCCTCCATCATCTTCTCCGGGCCGCAACTGACAATGCGACATGATTCAGACGTTTCGTCCAGCACGTCCTTCAGCACGTCGGTAACGAAACCGTGATGCCCGGCCGAGCCGTCGTCGGTGCTGATGCGAACATCCACGCCCAGGGCGGCGAAATCTTCCACTCCCGCCAGATACTCCTGGCTGCGGGCGCCGTAACAAAGCGTCACTTTTGGGGACGGGGGAACTTCGCGCACCGGATCGCCGAACGAACGATTGCCGAGATACTCCCGGGCAAGAGCCATGAACGGCGTTTGGCCGATGCCACCGGCGACCATAATCAGATGCTCCGCCGGTTTGGGGCAAAAGCCGTTGCCCAACGGCCCCCAAATCGCCAACTCGTCGCCCGCCGGCAACTGGGCGAGCAGTCGAGTCATCTTGCCAATCACCAAATAAACGACGTCGATGCCGATCGGCTCGCCAGACTCATCAAGCACGGTGTCGTAAAGCGCGAGTGGCCGCCCCAGCAATGGATCCTCACCACCCAACAACCGCAGCATCAAAAACTGCCCGGGCACGACGCGACGAGCAATCTGAGGACAGCGCAGTCGAATCCGATAGGTGTCCTTCGCAGCGCAAACGTTTTCCAGTACCTCGACGGTCTCTTGCACCGCGTGATCGGCATAGTGCGAGGCATGCAACGGACTGGTCATCGTCGGCCTTTCTTCGTTGATTTCTTGCGACCCGGTCGGGCGGTCTGTTGCGTCTTGCCAGCCGGGCCTTTCTTCTTGCTCGTGGGACGTTTCGGTCCCGCACTCTTGGTCGGGCGTTTCGCCGGCGACTTCTTGCCGGGACGTTTTGGCGCGGCCGTCTTCCTACGACCGACTGCCTTCTTCGGCCCAGCCTCGGAACCGCTCGTTTTCGTTGCCGATCGCAGGGCGGCAATCTCCCGCGACGTTAATTCTCGGTAGGCGCCCGCAGGCAAGTCGCCCAATTTCAACGGCCCGAGTGCGATCCGACGCAAACGCTGTACCTTGTGCTTGTTCGCTGCCAGCAGACGACGGATTTCGCGGTTGCGTCCCTCGCGAAGCACCATCTCCAATAACGTGCTGTGCTTGAAACGTCGCTTGATCCGCACCGCGGTCGGGCGAACATACGCTTCGGCAAGCCGCGTGCCCTGCCGCAACGATTGGATCATCTCAGGCTCCAGCCGGCCAGCCGTTTCAACCTCGTACGTCTTCGTCACACCGTAGCGGGGATGAGCCAACTGATTCGCCAACTCGCCATCGTTCGTAACCAGGATCAACCCCTCGCTCGACTTGTCGAGCCGACCAACGGTGAATAGCTCCTCTCCTTCGGGCACCAAATCGATAACCCGCATCCGGCCGGCGGGATCGCGGTTCGTGGAAACCACATTCGCCGGCTTGTGGACGGCGTAGTAAACCCGCTTGCGACGCTCGATCACCTCGCCATCGACGCGGACTTCCTGACCGACCGGATCGACGCGCGTTCCCAATTCGTCGACAACCTGCCGGTCGATCTCGACGCGTCCGGCCAGGATCAACTCCTCGCATTGACGACGGCTGCCAAGCCCCGCCGCGGCGAGGAACTTCTGCAACCGCTCGCCGGCGGTTTTTTTGGCTTGTCCGGCGGGAGGGGCAGGCGGTTTCCCTTTCTTGCGGGGGGCACGTTTTGGCATGTTGGACAGTTCGGTTGTGGGGTGTTCTGGCTTGGGAGCCACTCATCATACACCCAAGCATCGCTACCGACGAGGACGGGAGACACCTCCGTACGATGGATCTCCTGATCCGTCGCCGTACGATGGACTTTCCAGTCCGTCGACTCCGTTTCCTCGCCCAACGCAACGCAGGCGTCGCGGCCAACGTCTTGTTCCTCAACTGCGGTGGCACAGACTCCGGAGGCACCTTGTACACGAATTGGGGAGACCCGGGCACCACCTACCAGAATTGGATTCACAAGAGCGGGAACTGGCCGGTCACTTGGGGCACGAGTCCCTCAGCGAACTTCCAAGGCCTCTACGGTATGTCCGGAGTTCTCACTGTCGTCGTGCCCGAGCCCTCGACCCTCGCCCTCGCCACCCTGGGTCTGCTGGGCCTGATCGGCTTTGGCCGGCGACGGAAGCGTTAGAGTACCGACAACCGACCCTTTGTTGAAACACCCCAAAGCCCCGCCAATTCGGCGGGGCTTTTTGTGTTCGCGTTGGCGAGTTCGCCAGCGATGCGATGTGTCGCGACTATCTCTCTCCAAACTCCGACGCCGGGCGCGAGGGGGTCAGGTCCATGTTTTCGGTCGACATAAAGCGGCCGCCGCGTCGCGTACTCGCCGAAAAATGGACCAGACCCCGGGCCGCTTTCCCTGATCCCCGACCTCTGTCCCCGCACAAAAAACGTCGCGGTCGATTTCAAATCGACCGCGACGCGTTATGTAATCGCCCACTTAATGGAGGGACGTTGGACCAGCTTGAATCAGAAGGTGATGATCAGGTCGATCGCGGCTGTGAACTGATTTCGCTCTCTACCTGAGTTGTAGGGCCCAAAGATGGGGGCCAAAGCCGGGTTGGTCGAGTTGAACCAGTCCCAGCGCATTTCGGGACGAAACGTGACGTTCGGCAGCGGTCGCCAGTTGATGCCAGCTGTCAACTCCTGGTATTGGCCTGCGAATCCCGGCGTACCGATCACTCGCATGCCCTGTTGATCCTTGAAGTATTCATAGCGAACACCGGCTTTGAGGCAGTCGTTGATCGTGTAGTAGAGGTAGTTGCCGAAGCCGTACCACGCAGCATCCTGGGTCGCCGAGACGCCGGCGTCTTGTTGGCCCATGTCGCAGTGCAGAACGTATTCGAGTCGCTTGCCGAGTCTCTGGCTGACGACGAGGCTTCCCATCGACCGAGTGCTGAAGCCGCCGATGTTGTCTTGCTCGTCACCCAAGGTGAATGCGACGGCCACGGCCGTGCGTTCACTACGACTTGTCCAGGTCAGGCCGCCGAGGAAGGCGCCGCGGTCTTCGCGACGATCGAAGACGTCCCAACCGAGATGGTAGCCGGCCAGCAGCGACCACCGATCGCCCAGACCCAACTCAGCCAAGATGCCGGTGTGCGTGAACGGCTCGGCATACAGCATCTGGTACGAATGGGAGTAGAAGAAGTTGTCGGGAGCGGTCACGGTTTCGTAACCGATGATCGTGTAGAAGTGTCCGATTTTGACGTTGAGGTTGTTGGCCGCGATATCGATGTAGGCTTGCGGCATGGCGATCCCCATGCGGCCGACACCGAACAGGCCATCGCCGGTCGCTGCGTTCCAATCGGGGTTTCCATCTTGATCGGTTTCCAGGCCGGTTGCCTGCGTAAAGAGATAGTCGTCGCCGCCGAGGAAGTCGATACGACCGCCGATATCCCAACCGCTGCCACCGGTGTCGGTTTGCTTTTCCAGAAAACCGTACAACTGATTGACTTGGACTTCGCGATGACGGTAGTTGAACGCGACAGGGTAGTTGCCGTTGCCGGCCGCTGGGTTCAAGGCCGAGCGATTGTTGACGCTGATTCCGGTCTCCACCCAACCGCCGAAGCGAATGCCGGCTACGGGGTAGGGCATCAGTTGACGGGCATCGCCAGTTCGCCAGCAACCGACGGGACAGGAATCGCCCTTGCCCTTACCTTTGCCACCGTCGGCCTTGCTGTTGTCGGTCTTGCCTTTGCCGCCATCTCCCTTGTCTTTGTCGTCGCGGTTGCGGAGCAGACAACTGAGGCGCGAATGGCCGCTTTTGCTGCTGCTGGCCGCCTTGCCGTTGTCAGCGCTCTTGGCGGGACTATAGCTCTTGCCGTGGTTTTGGCGAACGCGATTCAAGAGACGACCGCCCTTGCCCTTAGCAGCGTCCTTTTGCGTGTTTTGGGATTTGACCGTACGGGGGGCGGAAGCCGCCCGAGGAGTGTCGCGAAGGACTGTCGAGCCGGCTTGGTTGACATTGCTCGACGGAGGTTCGTCTGTCATCGAAAACGCGACGATTTCCTGTCCCGACTGCCCATACGCCAAGACCGAGGTGCACAACACCGCGACAGCGCACACCAACGGTGTACGTAACGTCCTCAACAGTAACATTCCCTGGTCTCCTTTGCCCGGTGTCGCGGTCTTGGCCCATTGCGACCGTGCGCCAAATGCGGGGTTCGTGGCAACGCTCGCGGCGTCACTCTCGCATCTTGGCGCCTGACTCGACCCGTCCGGTCGCGCAAAAAGGCATCTATCTCTTACTTACGGTTTCGATCGGCAAAGGCGGAAAAATGAGAGATACCTGCACCTGCGGAATAACAGGCATAACGGGAAAACGCTACGTAGACCGCCCAGTTACACAGAAATGCGGAATGGGGAGTGCGGAATGGAGAGCGGAGTCTTCGAACTGATAGCTGATCGGGGGTGTGCATCTCTTTCATAGGTAGTAGGAGGGGGCGAGGATCGAGGGGCGGGGGACGAGGGATCTCAGATTTGGAATTCGACATCCGTCGCCCGCAATCTCCTCACCAAGGTCCAAAACACATACCGAATCCGAAACTGTTCTCTCGACGGCCAAGGTCGAAAGCGGCATCGAGCCTCCCTTCTGCATCCCTCGTCCCGCGATCCTCGCCCCTCGTCCCTCGTCCCTCGTCCATATACTTTCGGGCCGCCCACCCGCTGAGAGCCGGATAGCTGACAGCCAACCACTACCTGTCGTACCAGGGCTTCGATCGGACGGGTTCCGATTGGGGCGTGGCGAATGAACGTGGTCGACCGCCGTCGAAGGCGGGGGCGAGGTCGACATCGGGATAGGGATCGTGAACAGTCGCCCGTTGTTGCTGATAGGGCCCCGGACCGGGGCGGAGGATCCTAGGGGGGGCCAAGTTGCAGCCGGTGGCGACGACGAAAATGGCGAGAAACAGTCCGCGAAATGCGAGCGACATAGCGATCCAGCCAGAAAAGAGGAGTGGCTTGCGAAAAGGTGCCAGATTATAGGCGGCCGGGTGCACGCGGGCTAGGTAGATATTGCCAAATCGACGGGAATTCGCTGCTTGTTGCTCGCCAACCGGGGGAGTATCATAGAGGTCTTAGCGGAGCCTGGCCGCATCAACGGCGGGTTCTACCGCTGAAATGATTGCCAGCCGGCAATTTGCTAGCAGTAGACGTGCAATCTTTGGGCAGCGGACCCGCCTTCGAAAGCTGTGTTTTGCGCTCGCTGCCTTACCGGTAGACGCCAGGTTTCCCTCTCCCTCCTTCCAGAGCGCCTCGACCCATGTCCAACCGACCCGACGACGATCTTTTTGCCAGTACGACGATGTCGTTCGGCGACCATATCGAAGAGCTTCGCAAGGCGCTCTTCAAATCGTTGCTGTGGCTGTTTATCGGCGTGGCGATCGGGTTCTTTTTCTCCGCCCGCGTGGTGGATTTCATTCAGAAACCGCTCACCGACGCCTTGACGAACTACTATCGCGAGTCGGCTGAAAAGGAGTTGAACGCCGAGCACGGCGGAGTTATGCCCCCGGAACTGGACGCCATGATCCATGATCGGAACGTGATCCCCGAGGAGATCAATGTCGATCCGTACGGGATGATCGAAGCGCTCAAGGCAAGTGATCCGGGGCAGTTTGCGGGTTTGCAGATTTCCCGACATCGGTTTGCCACTGACGACGTCTCGCGTGCCGACGGCCCCTCGCTTTGCGCTCAATTGGTCAAGGATGGGAAGACTGAAAAAGCGTCGAACCAGGGGTACATCATCTGGCGGGAGATCGATCCGCAGAACCAAGCGCAAATCGAAGCGTGGGCCGCAGCAGACGACTTAAGCGCCGAAGATTGCATGAAGTTGATCGCAATTCTCAACGGTCTGCTCGACCGCCGATCGATCTTCGATTCAGAGGCGATGTCGGATGAAGACTTTCTCGGCGGCGTCCGCAAGAGCGCCTCGGTGTTTCTGAGCAAGTCCAAAGATCCGCAGGCGGATCCGCCCAACGACGAGGAGCTGCGTCGACTCAACCGCCTGCTGATCGCGGAAACCTACCCGGATTACATCGCCCGACCTCACTTGAACCTCGTCCAAATTACGACCTGGAAACCGAAGTCGGTACAGGTCAAGTCGCTCAACGCCCACGAAAGCTTCATGATTTGGATGAAGGCGGCGGTGGTGACCGGCCTCGTGCTCGCCAGCCCGATGATCTTCTACTTCATCTGGGAGTTCGTCGGAGCAGGCCTTTATCCGCACGAACGCAAACACATCTACGTCTACCTGCCTTTTAGTATCGCCCTCTTCCTCGGCGGTGCGGCGTTGGCCTTCTTCGTCGTGTTTAGGTACGTGCTGCATTTCCTCTTTGGATTCAACCGCCTGATGAACATCGACCCCGACCCGCGAATCAGCGAGTGGATGGGGTTTGTAATCTTTCTGCCGGTGGGATTCGGGATCAGCTTCCAATTGCCGCTGGTAATGCTGCTGCTCGAACGGATCGGCATTTTTACGGTTCAGAGCTACCTTTCGAAATGGCGTGTGGCCGTGTTGGTGATCTTCGTAACGGCCATGTTCCTCACGCCCGCCGACCCGGTCAGCATGCTGCTGATGGGTTTGCCGATGACCGCGCTCTATTTCGGCGGCATCTTGCTCTGCAAGTGGATGCCGAAGTTCCGCAATCCCTACGATCTGCCGGATGAAGTTTAGGCAGTGGGTACAGCAGCGGGTTTGTTTTTTGGGTGGCACGTCCCTTCACCCCTCACCCGCCCAGACGACGGAATCGACTTCACTTACGCAACGGGATAGAATATCTATAGCGGACGCGAACAACCCGCCGCACCCGCTCTTTGATCCACCCACTCGCTTGCGCTTCGAGCTTGCATGACGCCCAAGTGGCGCTGTTTTGATGGGCGAGGAACGTAGAATGGCCACCAAGTCTCGCTATATCAAGTTCACGATTCTTGGGTGGGTGGTGATTTACAGTCTGCTGCTATTGCGCATGCTGTCCGTCGAATTGCAGCGTGAGACAAGCGCTTTAGAAGAAGCACTGCAAATGACACGCGGGAGAATCGATCCGTGAGTACAGAAGGCAGGGAGGCTACGGAAGACTGCGGTCTGGCGACCACAGCTACATTTTCAAACCGAACAGCTACAAGAAGGCAGGGAGGACCCTGCCCTACGGAAGACTGCGGTCTGGCGACCACAGCTACATTTTCAAACCGAACTGGCGGCTGATTGCTGACAGCTTTCAGATCGCTTCGCCGCCCCGTTCGCCGGTGCGGATGCGGATGCAGTCGTCCAAAGGTAGCACGAAGATTTTGCCGTCGCCGATCTCGCCCGTCTCACTAGAACGTCCACCCTTGATGATGGCGTCGACGGTCGGTTTCACGAACTCATCGTTGACCGCGATCTGAAGTTGCACCTTGCGCAGCAGGTTGACCGTAAACTCGTGGCCGCGATAGACCTCGGTCTGTCCCTTTTGTCGACCGAAACCTTGGCAATCCATGACAGTCAGGCGGAACACCTCGACCTCGGTGAGGGCGGCTTTGACGGCTTCCAGGCGACTCGGTTGAATGATGGCGATAATCAGTTTCATCGGCGATTCGTGCTCCCGCTAGGGTGGATTGCTTTCGTGCAATGGTAATCTGACTGGTTATCTAGGGCAAGATGACGAACGGGAGGGCAGGGATCGGGGATCAGAGGGAAACCATCCCTCATGCCTCAAGCCTCCAACAAAAAATACCCCGACTCAAGCAGATGAGGCGGATCACCTGCTCAAGTCATTGGGGTATCCTTCTGGCCCAGGCAAGAGCCGAAGTGTATTTTTCTTGCGTGGCGATCGAACCGATGTGGACATCGACCACTCGTGAGTCGTGCCGTTTTGATCCCGGACCCGCCGGACAGATCCAGCCCGTCCGGCGGTCCGGTGGGATCAAAACACAAGGCGAGAACTACGCGCTTTCCGTACTCGGTTTGGCGACGGGGGCGCCACCGTACGCGGCCGGTCCCATCGCGCCTTCCAGTGGGCTACCGGAGAAGGAGTCGACTACCAACTGCGGCGGATAGGCGTGCATGCCGTGCTCGCAGAGGTCCAAGCCAGATCGTTCTTCTTCCGGCGAGACGCGGAGGACGCCGGCGGCCTTGAGGGCAAGGAACACGCCGAACATGGTCACGAATGCCCAGATCGGAATGGCGACCGAGCCGATGATTTGCGGAATCAATAGTTTGTCGGCGCCGAAGATGCCCGTGGCGATACCGCCCCAGACACCGCACAGACCGTGCACAGGCCAGGCGCCAACCGGATCGTCAACTCGCAGTTTGTCGAGCAGTACGATGCCGACGACTACCAGCACGCCAGCCACGCCACCGATCATGATCGACTCGACGTTGGTGACGCAGTCGCAGTTGGCCGTAATGCCGACCAAGCCGGCCAGCACGCCGTTGAGCGCCATCGTGAGGTC
>Ga0180435_10005538_pt1 | contig 12254 bp, 4 predicted proteins | sample SS_ome_3_FD_132467 | JGI IMG/M metagenome (GOLD analysis project Ga0180435, IMG submission 132467) | Hypersaline lake sediment archaeal communities from the Salton Sea, California, USA - SS_3_S_1 metaG | ecosystem: Environmental > Aquatic > Non-marine Saline and Alkaline > Hypersaline > Sediment...
CTGGACATCGGTTTTGCAGAGGATCCTGACAATACCAATGACGGGGCCACCGTGTCCACAAAAATCGAGAATCATTTTGCGGTTAATGACGAGCAGGTGATATTCAGGGCTGAAACCCCCGCTTGGTGGGTAGAGCTTGAAGGCACCTACGAATCCATTGGCGAAGAATTCTGGGTAACAGATGGAACGGCTGACGGCACATATCCCCTGGGTGATTTCAACCAGGCAGTGGGTGATGATGTAACCCGGACCAACGGAACCCAGCAGGCCAATGCTTTCCTCTATTTGAATGAGGTGTACATGAGGGCTGACGACGGAATCCACAATGTGGAACTGTGCAAAACTTCTGACCTGGCTCCCAATAGCGTGGTCAACGTGTTGAATACCAACGGGCCCAATCCGGATGATGGAAGTGAATGGCCCACATGGGTGGAACAACACGTGGTATGGGACAGCCTATTCTATTTCTTCTGCAATAATGGCGCACCCACCGAACAGGTGCCCGTGGTGACCAATCATGAAATGTTTGTGTATGACGGTATGAATGATACGGTGTATTGTTTGTACGATGCTTGGGGTTCCGAAGATGGACTGCAGGCAAGTTGGGGTAAGCCCGAACCCAATGGGGTAAACCGCAGGCTTTATTTCGTGGGAAAAGCTGACCAGGGTCTGAGTGACAAAGCCATGTATTACATCGAGGACAGGCTGACCGATCCCACGCATACTCCGGTGAAGTTGTTCAATGGCTCCGGTGATGAAACCCAGTATATCCATACCGGATTCAACGACAATGTAATCATCATCAGCAGGGATGGGGAAGATGCCAAGATGTACATCTATGATGATGGAGAAACTAAAGATCCCATCACCACGCATGGCATCAGTGGTCCTCCAGTATACCCGTCTCCTGGCAACAGGATGAGTGGCGGAGTCGGTATGGATGAAACATTATCATCGAATAGTTTTAGGCTCTACCCTAATCCGGTGGTGGACCAGGTAACTGTTGCGATGGATGAGGACAGGGCCAATGTACTCATTGTAAATAATGCAGGGCAGGTTGTCTGGAGCGGTGAGGTGAAAAACAATCATCCGACAGATGTGTCAGAACTGCTTCCAGGATCTTACATCATGATGGTGAAGACCAAAAGCGGTATTACTCCGGCCAAGTTCGTTATAAATAGGTAATCTCTCTCTTTGCAAAGGTGTTCCCAGTGGGGCACCTTTGCTTTTTTACCGGAAGCAATAACTTTGGCTGCAGTCGATCCCGGGATGGATAGAATCCCGGTGATGCCCATAAGTCTACCCGAAATAATCAAGAATATGCGAAAGCGAACGAATCATCTGTATCTGCTCAGATCACTGGGCTTATGCCTGGCTCTTTTCCTGCTAAATATTCCCCTTTGGGCTCAGATCACCGTCACAGGAATAGCAAGCGATAAGGACACGGGAGAACCATTGCCTGGAGTCAATATACTGGTTAAAGGCACACTAATAGGAAGTGTTAGCAACCTGGAGGGCCAATACTCCATACAGGTGGCGGATGCACAGGCTATTATTCAGTTTTCGTATATCGGCTATCTGACGCAAGAGGTGGAAGTCGGGAATCAAACTGTCATTGATGTGGCTCTCGTGGCGGACAATATCGACCTGGAAGAGGTGGTAGTCATTGGCTATGGAGCTATCAAGAAAAGCGATGTTACCGGGGCGATCTCAAGCATTGACACCGAGGAAATATCGAAAATGATTACTTCCAGTGCTGCACAGGCGCTGCAGGGACGTGCTTCCGGCGTTCAGGTTACCCAAAACTCAGGTTCACCCGGTTCCGGATTCGATATCAAGATTCGCGGGACCGGAACCATCAATAATTCCAGCCCTCTATTCGTGGTGGATGGTGTGATTGTGGAAGATATCAGTCATATTCCTCCCGAAAACATTGAATCTTTTGAAGCCCTTAAGGATGCAGGCTCTGCTGCTATTTATGGATCCAGGGCTGCCAATGGGGTGATCCTGATCACCACGAAGTCTGGTTCTGAAGGTCCCATACAGGTTGACCTGAATGCGTCCTATGCCTGGCAGGATTACTGGAAGGTGATCGAGGTCATGGACCCCAATGAATACATGTTTTTTCAGCAAATGGCCAGGCGTGAAGCCAGTGTCATCAACCATGGATACGATGTGTTTATGCAGGATCTGCCACCTGAGGAAATGTGGCGAGAGTTGTTCGACAATGATCCTATCGAAGGTCAGTTTGTTGGGGACTGGCTGGATCTTATTTCCCAGAACGGAGCCATCCAGAAATACAACCTTTCCTTGAGGGGAGGAAGTGAAAGAATCTCCTACTATGTCAGCGGGAACCTTTTGGATCAGAAAGGAATGATCGACAAAAGTACCTTTAATGACAAGAGCATCCTGAGCGATCTGAATTTTGATATCACCGATAAGCTCAGTCTGAGGACCAATATTAATTTTTCCAGTCAGCGCCAGGGCGTAGTTCCCGATAACACATTCAAGGAAGCCTTGATCTTCTCTCCCACATCAAGCATCTATGAACCTTCCGGGGATGGGTATCTGATAGAAAGTCCCTATACCAATGTGCTCTGGTACCATGAAAACCAGCGTAAAAATCTATTGACCATCAGCTTACAATTAAAATACGACATCTCTAAAGCACTTAGTTTTCAATCCAGGGCGGCCTATGTGAACACCAACCGGACCACCAGTCGTTTCTGGGAGGCAGGTGATTTCTATTATTTCAGCCTGAATAATTCCACCACCGACATTCGCAGGATGGCCAGCTATACAGATAAGCTGCAATGGGAAAACATGCTGAGCTATATCAGGGATATCAATAGACATTCGATCAATGCGGTGGGAGTGATATCCTTGGAAAGTAGTTCATATGAATACATGTATGGAAAGATCCGCGGAGGGGTTGGGAACAGCCTGAATACGGCCTATCTGTCCTCAGGATTTCAAAATTTGGATGTGGCGGGGAGTGCCAAGCAATGGGCAGACCTTGGATTTGTCACCAGGATCAATTATGATTTCGATGACCGCTACCTGATTCAGGTGAATTTCAGGGCCGACGGGTCTTCCCGCTTCATCGAGCAGCGCTGGGGGTATTTTCCTTCTGCATCGCTGGGCTGGCGACTGAGCCAGGAAAATTTCCTGAATCTCCCTGCGTGGATCAATATGTTGAAATTGCGTGGAAGCTGGGGGCAACTGGGCAACAACCGGATTGATGAATACGGTGCTTATACCTTCCTTTCCTCAGGGATGGAGTATGTTTTTGGTTCAGAACAAAGGAACAGCCTGGTGGATGGATGGGCCCCACTGGGAGTAGCCTATGATGCCATTGAGTGGGAAAAGACCACCACCTACAATGTAGCTACCGATATTGGATTATTCAATGCCTTGGTGTTTAATCTGGAATATTTCTGGAAATATACTACTGACATGCTGATCCAGGTTCCGGTGGTTCCATCCACAGGAATGGATTCATCTCCCTTTAGAAATGCAGGAGAAGTGGAGAACAAGGGGATTGAGCTTACCATGAACTACAGGGATAATATTGGCAAGTTGAACTGGGATATGAATCTGAACTTCAGTTATATCCAAAATGAGATTATCAGTTTAGGAAAAAGAAGTGATCCGGTTTACGGACCGGATGAAGGGTTCCACAACAGCGTATTTGGAGCAGATGATCCTTATTTCCGCACCAAAACCCAGGTGGGTCACCCCATTGGTGAATTCTATGGATGGGTGGTGGATGATATCAATCGCGCGAACGGAGAGTTTGATTTTGTGGACATCAACGGTGACGGCATCATCAATGAATACGACCGGACCGCCATCGGGAACCCTCAGCCACGGTATTTTACAGGGTTCAATCTGAGCATGAATTATGGCGGATTTGATTTCTCCCTCTTTCTCCAGGGGGTATTCAAGGTGGATGTTTGGAACATCCTGTTATATGACCTGAAAAGCTTTAACAATACGAATGCCTTTAATGACAGCTGGCAGGAATTTTATCTGTCATCAAATATCCTGGGTGATGAATTATACACGGAACTTGACAATACGGAAACGGCTACCTTACCGACGGCATATACACTGGATGCAGGTAAGAGTTACAGGCCATCTGATTTCTATGTGGAGGATGCATCATACCTGAGGATAAAGAATGTGCAACTTGGTTATACCCTTCCCAGACAGCTTACCGAAAAGGTCGGAGTGGATCGCTTAAGAGTCTACGTGGGGGGGATGAATCTTTTGACCTTTACCAATTATTCGGGCCTTGACCCGGAGGTGGGTGGAGGATCCAATACCGCCAAGGGATTTGACAATGCCAACTATCCACAGGCCCGAAGTATTGCAGTGGGCATTAATGCAACATTTTAACAAAAGGCCGAATGATCATGAGAAAATATTTTGCTTTTATCGTATGCTTGGTTCTAATGGCAGGTTGTGAGGAATATTTTGACAGGGAGCCGCTGGGAAATCCTGTAACCGAAGATTTCTACGAAAGTCTGAATGAATTGCAACTGGGATTGAATGCGGTGTATAACGTAATGGCTGACAATACCTGGCAAAAGTGCGAGTGGCTTTTCGGCTCCGGACCCAGTGACGAAGTGAACCGCTGTGAGAATGTATCGAGGTTTTCGCCGGAGGGAGAGATCATGCAACTGTCATATACCCCTGAGAATATCTGGTTGCTCAATCGGTGGGAAACAAATTATCGCGGGATATTCAGGGCTAACTGGGTCATTTCCAATGCAGAGAAGGTAACCATCTACGAAGAAAATATCGATGCTGTGAATGACCAGTTGGATATCCTTGGACAGGCCAAGATGCTCAGGGCATTCTTTTATTTCAACCTGGTGAAGACCTATGGAGGGGTGCCTATCAAACCTGAGGTCCTGAGCATTGGGGGTGGTGCCAGTGACAACTTCATACAACCCAGGAATACGGTGGATGAAGTCTATGAATATATTGAGAAGGACCTCCGGGAGGCCATCCTGTTACTGCCCTCCATCGACTTTAGCAATGCCATTGGCGAAGCGTCCAAAGTCACGCGCGGTACAGCCCTGGGTATGCTGGTTAAAGTCTTGGCCTACCAGGCCAGTCCCGGGATCAGTGATCCCCGCTGGTCAGAGATCCTTACTTTCACTGACCATCTTGTGAATGCGGTACCGGTTTCAGTGGAGGAAGTACTCCACATGGATGAGCTTTACCCTGATGAGACCCTGGAAGAAATCTCATCTCGCCTGCTTTTCAGGGAAACCCTTGACCCTGAAACCCTCTTCACCAACAGTTATTCCTATAGTTTGTCAGACGATTATGACCTTCTATGGCACCAGGAAGGCGAGGATGTACCGGAATGGATGTTCTATGTGAACCATAGAGAAACGCCGGATGGTAGCGTTGATGTGGGTTCCGGATTTTCGGAGGATCTCTGCGGCTGGAGCGGCTACACAGCCAATGCCATACAGCCTTCAGAGTATCTGCTTGGACTGGAGGGAGGAAGTGATCCCAGATTAAAAACCTCTGTAATTGTGCAGGAAAGGGTGATTTATATCGGGACCTACAACGGGGTCATTTATACTGAAAGGCTTGGAGGGGGACACCCTGGCCCTACGAAGACCCACTCCCACAAATGGTCTACGCTTGACTTTGAGCGGCCCCTTCGTACAGCGGACAATGGAAAGAACTTCCGGATCATGCGCTTTGCGGAGATCATTTTGTTCCATGCAGAAGCGCTGAATGAAACCGGTGATCCGAAAACGGCCATTGACCTGCTGAACTCACTGCGGGCACGTGCCAGAAAAATTTCCCAGGACCGCTGGGTGGATATTAATACTCAGGCGGTGAATGATCTGCAATATGGTACCTACCCTGAAGTGCGGGATAAGATTTGGAGAGAGCGTCAGATAGAATTGAATTGTGAATTTGACCGTTTCTGGGATATTGTACGTACCGGCAGGGCCCAAAAGGAGATCAATGCCATGAATTCCAAAGTGGGAGAACCTGCTTTTACAATAAATTTCATACCCGGAGTTCATGAGATTTTTGCCATTCCCCAAAATGAGATTGATCTGTCCAACGGAGTGATCACGCAAAATCCTGGCTATTAACTATTCCATTAATTCAGTGTTATGAGAGCAAGTAAGATCTTTAAGCTGTTATTGTTGCTGAGCGTGCTGATCATGGCATCCTGCGAGCAAACGCTCAATGATTATTTTGTAGCCCCCGAGGCGCAGTTTGAGTTGAGTGTTGATGAGGTTTATGTGTATCAGCCTGTGGAGGTGCTCAATCACTCAGAAGGACAGCAGTTCATCCTGTTCACAGGTCAGGAAGGAAGTGAATATGACAGCCTGTATACGAGTGGCGCAGTAGGAATTGCGCCAAACAACGGCGAAAATTTCTCCATTTCCTATGTGAAGCCGGGAAATTATACCCTCACACTGGTCGCTTCAGGCTACAGGGCTAATGAAAAAGAAACGGTCACAGACATCATGCAACAGTCCATCACTGTGAGGGACTCCAGTAAATCCATTGTGGGAGTGACTTTCCTTGATATGTTCAGCATGATGCGTTTCGACCGGGATGGAAATCCCGCATTTACAAATTTCACAGTCGAGGGCATGGTTCTGGGTGATCGCATCCAGGTAGAAATGTACTCACCATGGAATCCTCTGGTCTGGGACAGCAACAGGGACCCCATTTTGAATCCTGCAAATGGCAAGTTTGTTCCTACATTCGAGCTGAATACCAACTATTATGATATTTCCATAGAGGGTGCGGAGGAGTTTGAGAATGGGCGGACCGCCGTTAATTTTTCTGACGGGGTGGACAGCTTCGTTCCCATAACGATCACGGTGAAATCAGAAGCGGGAGGTACCAAGGATTACGAACTGTGTATCATGCAGATCCCTCAGTTTGGAACATTTACGCTGGCAGGGGTGACGGGCCAGATCCTGTATGATTTTATTGATCTCAAGAAGTTCTATGTGGATATTACCCTTCCGGAGGAGACCGACCTGACGAACCTGGTAGCTGAATTTGAGACTTATCAGGAGGGTACGATTGTAACAGTGAACGGGGTAACCCAGGAAAGCGGGATTACCGGAAATGATTATTCGGAACCTGTGGTTTTTGATCTGCATTTTAAACAACCGGGATATGAACAGACCTTTATGATCGATTCCGAAGTGCATGTAACGGTTTTCAAGCAGTAGTAGTTCTAGTTCATAGTTGGAAGGGCTTTGCCAGACAATGCTAGTAGTGTTTGATTTGGCAAGGCCTTTTTTTATTTTTATAGCATTATCAATGCGGATGATACGAATGAAATCGAGCTTCATCATCTTACTATTGGTCCTTCAATTCTTTGGATTGGCATCGCTTGGAAATGACCAGGTGGTGTCTTTTCAAAGGTTGAATAGCAATGCAGGACTGAGTTCAGATGATGTTACAGATATTCTGCAGGATAGTGAGGGTTATATTTGGATGACCACCACAAATGGCATCAACCGTTTCGACGGGTACACAGTGGTCAATTACGGACCGGATTTTACAAAGGATAATACTTTCAACACCACAAACTTCAGGTGTCTGGAGGAGGATAAGGATCATAGGATCTGGTTCGGTTCGTATAACTTCGGAGTGAATATTTACGATAAACAAAGCGGGGAAGTCATCTGGCTGAACGAATCGGGTCCGGAGGGGAAGCGAATCCTGGACAATCACATTAATAATATCCATTGCGATTCCAGGGGACGTGTTTGGATCGCCACCTCCGGCGGACTGAACATGTATGATCCCGTTTTGGATAAGCTGTTTGCCATGGACATTCTGGATTCGGTTGTTTACATTACGCGCATTTTTGAGAACAGCAAGAACGAGATCATTGTCGGCAGCTGGGGGGAAGGTTTGTTCATTTTCAATGAATCCCGGGGCGATTTTTCAAGGATCCTTTTCGTAGACGAGGCTCTCCCAGATGAGCCCCTGAACAGGATATGGAGCATACTTGAGGACCAGAAAGGGAACTACTGGATCGGGACCTGGGAAGCCGGGCTGCATCACATCCGGATCCATGCAGATCATTCATGGGAGAGGATCAGGGAGGTCGATGGCCTTGTAAGTCCGATTATTTACAGTCTTTTTGAGGGATCCTCAGGTGAAATTTATATTGGTACACCATATGGTTTGCACATCCTCTCTGAACCAAATACTGACCATCCTCATGTTCAGCTGATAACTGCCGGGAAGGAGAGCACAATGCTGGCGAAAAATGCGATCACTGCGATCATGGAAGACAGGTCAGGCGTGATCTGGTTGGCTTCCCAGGGAGGTGGAGTACATCGAATCGAGCCCTCGGTAAACAGGTTCACTACCTATACCCTTCCGATAACAGATGAACCTGCCGTACGATCATTCCTGACCTGTAATGATGGCACCTTACTGATAGGGGGTAACGGATTTGGTTTCGGTCGGTATGAGCTTCAAACCGGAGCATTCACTCCTTATTCTGATTTACCTGCGTTCAGGAATGTTCCGGCAGAGCTCAATGGTGCGGTTTGTTTACGTGTGGATCAATCCGGAAATTTCTGGATTGGATCAAGGTACTGGGGGGTTTACGTGGTTGATCCGGAGACCCATAGTTGTAGAAATTATTTAAGATTTGGGCCGCCTGGAGGGGATATGAGGCGTCAAGTAAATGACATTTTTGAAGACCGCTTTCAGCACATATGGGTGGGGAATGAAAATGGCTTATATCAATTTATTCCCGAAAAAGAGACCAAGGGCTTCCTGATCTTTAACTTGTTTGACAGTGAGGCATTTCCTGCCTCTTTAAAAGGAAGCATTATTAACGCTATTCATGAAGATTCGGATGGATTTCTTTGGGTTGGTACGGAGGGTAATGGACTATTCAGGTTTTACAATGACGGGGGTGCTTCTCCACAGTCAATTGACCATTATACTTTCCAGAAAGGAATGGATGGAGGCTTGGAGAGCAATTTCATCTATGCCCTTGTGGAGGACCGGCAAGGCAGAATGTGGATAGGCACCGGGACCGCAGGTCTGGCGTATTACCAGAAGAATGAAGATTCCTTTCACCATATCCTTAAAGAACATGGATTGAGTGGGGATGTGGTGCTGGATATATTAGAGGTTGGACCAAGTCTTTACCTGGCTACCAATAAAGGACTGACCAGCTTTACATGGAATGGGTTCAGATCCAGTCAATATGAGACTTTCAATCATGAGGACGGGTTGCAGGGAGACCTGTTCATCAAGGGTGCGGCACATTGTGATAAAAACGGAGTTCTTTACCTGGGAGGGTACAACGGATTCAACGTGATCAGCCCTGATCAGCTCGCTCCAAATTCCTACATACCCCCACTTGTATTTACCAAGATTTTGGTAGGGGGAGAACAATTTTCTCCCTATCAGCTTACGGAAGGGGAGCATGTTTTTTCTTTTAATCAGAACAACATTGAGTTTGAATTTTCAGCGCTCTCCTTTGACCAGCCTCAAAAAAATACCTATTCATATATACTTGAAGGCTTTGAAAATCAATGGCATAAGGTGGGCCCCGAAAGACGGTTGGCCAGCTACACCAATCTGCCCGCCGGTCATTATATGTTCAAACTGCTTGCCTCCAACAACAGCCGCGTATGGAATAATGAGCCTATTGTATTCCCATTCCAGATAAGGGCCCATCCTGCCCGTTCCTGGTGGGCCATTTGCTTATATATACTCGGAATTGCCGGTATTCTAACACTTATTTTTACTTTTCAGCTGAGGAATATCAGGATGAAGCAGGCCATCAGCCTTGAGCGGATCGAAAGAAGAAAGGAAGAAAATATCAATCAGTTTAAGTTCAGGTTTTTCACCAATATCTCCCATGAGCTGCTTACTCCCCTTTCGGTCATTTCTACCAGCGTGGAGGATCTGGCTAGGGAAAAGCTCATGAAAGGCGGACAAATAAAGGTTCTCCAGCGGAATACAAAAAGACTAATGCACCTGCTGTCCCAATTGCTGGATTTCAGGAAGGTGGAAAGCAATACCATGAAGCTTCAGGTGACCAAGGGGGATGTCAATGAGTTCCTACATCAGATTTCGGACAATCTTTCCCCACTGGCAGTAGACAAATCGATTCGCGTTTCATTAGAGGGCCATGTTGATCAAATGGTCTATTTTGACCATGACAAACTGGATAAGATCATCAGCAATCTTTTATCCAACGCTCTCAGGCACACTCCGACAGATGGCACCATTTATATCAGCTATTATCTATCTGGCGAAGAGGATAATCAACGATTGGATATCCGGGTCACCGATTCGGGAAAGGGCATCGAACCGGATATGTTGCCGCATATTTTCAACCGATTTTACCAGGTGGAATCGGTGACTGGCAGGACCTTCGGTGCAGGTATAGGCCTGGCCCTTGCCAGGAACCTTGCTGAGATCCACAAAGGTTCCATCGAAGTGGCTAACGATGATCGCCTAGGTGCTACTTTCACCGTTACCCTTCCAGTCGCGGAACGAAATTTCAAGGAGGAGGAAAAGGGCGAAGGGGATACGGTCTTCCGGTCCAAAAACTACCTGATAGATTTAGAAGATTCGAGGATCGTTGAATACGATCACTTTGAACCCAGTTCAAAGTATCCCCTCCAAGAATGGGAAAAAATTCTGGTCGTGGAAGACAATGCTGATTTTCGACAGATCCTCACCAACCATCTTTCAAATTATTATCAGACTCTGGAAGCTTGCGATGGTGAAGAAGGATACCGTAGCTGTTTAGACAAGCAACCATCGCTGATCGTCACTGACATGATGATGCCCAAGATGGACGGGATCGAGTTATGCAGGAAGATCAAGAATAACCTTGAGACCAGTCATATCATCGTGATCATGCTTACTGCCAGAACAGATGAACAAACCAGATTTGAAAGTTATAAGGTAAGTGCGGATTCATATATTACAAAGCCGGTGGATCTGCGCACCCTGCAGGTCAGGATCAATTCTCTTCTTAAGCAGCGTCGCAACTTGATTGACAAGTATAATTCCGGTGAAATTCCGGTCCCGGCCAATGGCCAGTTCTCTGAGCTGGACGAGCAATTCATTCAGAAGACACAACAGATCATCGAGGACAATCTCAGTAATTCGGAACTGAATGTCTCCGCACTGACCAGGGAGCTTGGCTTAAGCAATTCAATGCTTTACCGGAAAATCACCAGCCTTACCGGCAAAGCCCCCGTGGAATATATACGATATATCCGCCTGCAGAATGCGGCCACCATGTTGAAGCAGGAGGATGTCAATGTTTCAGAAGCAGCTTATGCCAACGGATTCAATGACTTAAGTTATTTCAGTAAATGTTTTAAGAAGCAGTTTGGAGTATCTCCCAAACATTACCATACGGCCATTAAGCAGTCAGCAGTTAGATGAAAGGTCATGTGAAAAAAGGAATCATTCCATGGGCCATGCTCTTTGCTGCTCTTGCCTACCTTGCATATTTCCTACAGGAGGCAGACAGCACCCTGTTCTATTTCTGGCAGCAGGCCATCCCCCTTTCCCTGGGTGAATCCCTTACTGGTCCCGGCGGTTTTGCCGCCTACCTGGCAGGCCACCTGCTGGAAGGCCTGCACAGGCCTGTAAGTGGAAATATCGTGTGCATACTGATACTGGGCACGGTCTGGACTTCCCTGGGCCTCTTGCTCAGGCCATACCGGATGAATTGGTTTTATCAAAGCATTTTGCTTGCATGTTTGATCCCTGTAGCATTGCTTTTTACCCACTACCGACTGCCTTTTCAGCTGCTTATTAGTACAAGCCTGGGTTTGCTCCTGGCGATGCTCTTCAACCTGCACGTTCCCAGACGCGCCCCATCCAGGATCCTGTACATGTATCTTGCAGCAGGGGTGATATACCTGGCCACCGGTGTTACGGGCCTGGTCCTGTGGTTCCAGGTGGTGCTACTCGGCAAACTATCCCGGGGGCACTTTGCAGAAAGGTTGGCCTCCGTGGGCATCCTGCTTTTGCCCTTGCTCTATTTACCGTTCGACACCAGCCTGACCATAAAACTGGCCTACCTTGATCCCTTTACGCTTTCGGCAACCAATGAGTTGCCCGCGGAGTTTTACCTTGCATTGCTTTCTCCCGCACTCCTCTGGGGAATTATGGCAGGCTTTGAATATTTTAGTAAGGGGTTTAGAAAAGTCTCTCGGCTGCCTGTTTCCATCGCATCA
>Ga0180435_10005540_pt1 | contig 12250 bp, 12 predicted proteins | sample SS_ome_3_FD_132467 | JGI IMG/M metagenome (GOLD analysis project Ga0180435, IMG submission 132467) | Hypersaline lake sediment archaeal communities from the Salton Sea, California, USA - SS_3_S_1 metaG | ecosystem: Environmental > Aquatic > Non-marine Saline and Alkaline > Hypersaline >...
TAAGGTGTTTCCTTTCAATTTCAATACGATTTCGATTCAATTCCACTTTCATATCTCAAATCCTCATCGGAAACCGCACCGTAAAAGTGACCCCCTTTTTCCGGGGTAGGACGGAAGGATATTTCTCCCCCGTGAGTCTCTATAATCTTTTTAATAATACCCAGACCCAAACCTGTTCCGCCCTTTTTTGTTGAAAAGAAGGGATGAAAAATGCTTTCAAAACGTTCCTCTGCAATTCCATGGCCTTCGTCAACAACCTCAAGCACCACTCCCGGGTTACCTGGACGGTTTTAACCAGAACCTGTTCGCCTTCAACAGAAGCCTGGACGGCGTTGGTGATCAGGTTCAACAGCATCTGTTTAACTCTTGTACCGTCCACGGCCATAGGGGATAATGAGTCCACCAGATCCGTTTTCAGCGCAACTCTGGCCTTTATCGCCAAGGGCGTTGTCACTTTTATGGAATCCAAAACCAACTCATTCAGATTCGTGTCCGTAATTTGCAGCTTCATAGGCTTACCAAAGTCCAGCATCTCCCCAACCATGGATTCCAGGCGGGTCGTTTCCTGAATAATGATGTCCAGCTTTTTATGATTGGGATCACGATTTCCAAGTTTTCTTGAAACTTGCCTGGCAAAACCACCGATGGCCATCAGGGGGGGGTTCATATCATGCACTACTTCAGAGACAGTTCTGCCAACAGCAGCGAGACTCTCGGCGCGAACAAGGGCTTTGTGGTTTTTTCTCTCTTTCTCAACAAGAAATCCAAGTATGAATGCAATGACAATGTAGAGCACTCCTTCCAGCAGTCGATTAAAATCATCAAAGGAAAAGTCCTGCCACTGTGAGATAGCATGCGGAAGAAACAGGATTGAAATACTTCCACAGACATGCATCGCCCCCTTCATTCCGAACCAGGCGCTTCCCAGGGCGAGGGGGATATAAAAAAGCATACGGTAAAGTGCATGGTGGTATCTCATGTTATGCAGGGTAAAATAATGCATAGATAGAATGATGCCAATCATAAGGGCAATGATCACGATTATTATCAATTCATGACGGTTTAACCTTGTTGACCGCTCAATTTTAACCAGGTTCCATTTTCCTATGTTAATACACAACTCAAAAATTTCAGCATAGATTGTGCCATAAAGAGCCATTTTATTGGAGTGGGTCAAGAGGTGAATAATTTGAAAGGGTTATGGGTTGGGCGCTTATGGGGCCTTTTGAGGGATGTTTCCGGGTAAATTGGATCAATACGCCAAATCGGCGATAGCTAAAAAATAAATTGCAATTTATCAAATACTTATATGTTATAATGCCATTTTGGAACGGCTCATTTTGGCGTTTGTTCCATTCAAGCTATACATCGTTCTAATATCTTGTCACCCTACTGTTTTTTTTAACCCGGATGGATAGGGTTTCGCCCGACCTTTAGGGCCGGTATTGAATCCGCCAGAGGCGGACGAGTCCGCCACAATACCGGCGGACAAGGGTTAATTCCCCGCCGCTTTGCGGCGGGGAATTTCATTTCGGTCATCAGACAGAGACCCAGTTGGGGAGTCTAATATATCATTCGATGCTCAGGAATTGTTGTTAAGTCCATGTTGTAGTATATTTCTTTACGCCGGAAGAGCCCCTTTCTGTGGTAAATGATTACCGCACTGCACATCTTGACAACAAAAAAATAGAAAGTGCCTACCAGGTATAGCGCAAAGAGGACAAAGAAAACCCAATTGGACCACAATGTTTCCTGCCAGAAACGGGCGCTTTGCGGTGAAAAACCTTTTTTTCGACTCCATTCCTCATACTGAGCCCCCACATCACCCAGTGCTTCGTTCTCAATGGAATTTTCCCATACCACGGGGTCAATATTAAAAACGCTGAAGATGTCCGTGGCAATGGGGATGGGTATGATGTAGTTGTGCACAAAGTAAACCGCCATTCCGTTAACGGCGATAAAGGAAAGTGGGATGATCAGCAGCACCACCCCAAACTTTAACAGTCTTTTGAGCTCCCCCCATGTCCTTTTTGAGCTTATGGATCCGTCGAGCCGCACACAATTACGCAAGGTGGAACGAAACAAGCCCTGAGAATGCTTGATAATTAACGCTACGACAAACCTTTCGTATAAACGCTCTAAATAGGTCGACATTTTTTGTCTTTGTGATCTCGAGTCCTGTTTAAATGTAATCTACTCCGGTGTTCGGACGGTAGCCCCGTAGGGATGCACACTCATTAATAGAAGCGGGCTTTTGTGAAAAAAAGTATAGGAAAAATGCTCAATTGAGTCAAGGGAAAGGGAAACGTGATACGTGATGGCAGAAATGAACAATACGTACCTGTTGACGCCTGATGGGTGGGCCCACCTCTAATGTCCACAAGGTCTATCCATTCGCACATGCAGTGCATGGATAGCATGGTAACCATTATTGAATTCAAGATCCCGGTTTAGCTGTCTCGGCCAGAAGAGGTGCTCAAAGCTCACTTGCCCTGGTCTGCTTCGTTAGGCAGATGAAGGGATTCTTTCTGTACTCCAGATGGTTTCTCTTTTGCCGGTTTGCCCATGGGCACCGCTTTGATTTGGGATTCTCGCTCGAGTTCAATGGCCGCTTTGAGATAAGCCCCGTCTTCTATTGAGATGCGTTTGGCTTTGATGACGCCGTTGAAGTCAGCATCCTTGGTGATTGCGACCTTATCCAGGGCCGTGATGTTTCCCGTCAGTCGGCCGCTGACCGTCACGTTGCCGGCATTGATTTCAGCATCCACTTTGCCCTTGGGGCCCACGGTGAGATGGTACTTCTCCAGTATAACACTGCCTTTCACCGAGCCTTCAATGATCAGGTCTCCTTCTCCTCGAATGTCGCCATTAATTGAGATATGCTCTCCAATTAATGTCCTTGTCGATTGAGAAACCGGCTTGCTTGACGGCCTTATGGGGGTTTCTTCGGTCTTGAATTCTTCAGTTGTTGGTGTATCGCTTTTGGATTTTCCGAGCATGATTTCTCCTTTCAAAAATGATAAAAGTTCAGTTCTCAATAACGGCTGCACAGTGTTGATACTTTAAATGAACAGTATAAGTTCCATTCCGGATGGAGATTATCGAAAACCGAACTGGCAACCTCCTAAAGTGTAAAAAAAGCCCCTGAGAAAGGAGGTGAACTCAGGGGCAGGGGTTAAGGTTAGTAAAAGGTTACTGGTGCTTACAGGTGAATTCTTTAAAAAAAAGTTAGGCTGGTTGTTAATCATCTCCCTCAGTCATCCAAAAAAAGGCCTCCATGATGTCGCTTTTTTTCCCGTACAAGTCTCTCTGTCTTGGTTAGAAAATTGCCCGGTCTTGAGATGCAGGCACACCCGAAAAGCTTTCTAACCAAAATCATCATTGAGATATCTGGTCTTCGGGAAACATTTTATCCTTATCAGAAAGACTATACCCGAGAGCAAGGATTAGCTTTCTTTTGGTCTCCATCCTGCAGCTTTTGCCTTTCTCTACCCTCTCAATGGTTAAGGGCGAAACGCCTGCTTTCCTGGCAAGTTCAGCTTTGCTTATGAGTAGTTTCTCTCTGATTTTCTTTATATTATTAATACCTGAATCACCTTCTGATTGAGATTAAACCCCTTTTTTCAGATACAATCAGGCATAATTATACCTATATTATATTCTTTGTCAAGGTTTTTTGTATAATTTAAATATATTTACATAATTTATCGCATATAGTAGTTGAGATCTAAGATGATACCACATGTTGTGTTGTTACCCTTATATTCAGGATTTGTGAACGGAGAAAATCCCTAGGGGTAATCAACTTGAAAAGACACCCATTTGATTAAGTTAAAATATGCATGTAACGATATAGCTTCACGGTTCACAATTGAGAAGGGAAGAAGAACGAATCCCGCCCAGGCGGGAAAGATATTGAAGTTTAGTAACTGGGACGCAAATTGATTCAAAAAATAGACGGACGGCTAAAGAAACCAAAATTTGCGAAGGATTAGGTTTGTTCCACCGGTTTTTACGGTACACCCATCGCCCAACCGTGAACCCGAAACCGTGGCCGCAGAAACTGAATCGTTATCCATACAAAAACATTTTACGGCTATTTCAGAAGTGGTGGTTGACTTTCTTTCCGTGCAGGGGTTAAAAACTGCTAAAGCGTGCACGGCCGAAAACTGCTATTTTTTCGCAGCAATCAGCTGGGCGGGAGGTTGAATGCCCGCTCAGCTGTATTTAAGGGAGAGGGTTATATCTTTGGCTTCCCTGGTCCTGTAAAAAATATCTGGTTTTCGTTCAGACACTAAATCCATAACAAGCGAAAGGGGGTTTAACATGATGAAAAAATTGGGTATATTATCACTTGTTGTTTTATTTGCCACGATCGGGGTAACCGGGACAGTCGGGGCCTCTGGTGAGGTTAAGATAGGATTTCATGCACCTTTAACAGGTTTTGCAGCATCGGATGGAAAGTCTGCTTCTGAAGGCGCTAAGCTCGCGGTGGAACAGATCAATCGTGTTGGCGGGGTTGGAGGCAAATTGTTGGCGCTAGTGATATATGATGACCAGGCCAAGGCGGCCCAGGCAATTCCCATTGCAAACAAACTCATTGGTCAGGACAAGGTGCCTGTCGGTGTGTCCGGGAGCTACTCCGGCCCGACTCGCTCCGCAGCCAGCGTGTTTCAGGATGCCGGGATCCCTTATATCTCAGCCTACGGTATTCACCCGGATATCACGCGGGCCGGTGACTACGTTTTCAGAACCTCATTTTTGGGTGAAATTCAGGGCCGTGCCGGAGCGAAGCTGGTGGGAGAGATCCTCGGTAAAAAACGTGTGGTGATGATTACCCTTCAAAACGATTTCGGCAAATCATTAGCGACGGGTTTTAAACAAGCCGCCAAAAAGTTCGGTGTAGAGATCATCAGTGAATACCAGTACTCTATTAAGGACAGACAATTTGGCTCCATCGTGGCTAAAGTCAAAGCAGACAACCCAGAAGTCATTTATGCCTCAGGATACTATTTCACGGCCGGGCCCCTGGTCAGCCAGTTGCGTGGGGCAGGTATCACAGCGCCCGTCATCGGTCAGGAAGGCTATGATTCACAGAAATTCATCGAGATTGCCGGCAAGGCCGCTGAGGGTGTTATTATCACGACTTCCTTGGATCGAGATTCAGACGTTCCTGAGACCCGGAATTTTATTGAGGCATTTGAAAAAAAGGCGGGTTTTAAAACAGATATGGTTGCAGCGTCTGCCCATACAGCAATCATGGTCGTGGCTGACGCAATGAAGAGAGCCGGGACCACCACTGATTCTAAGGCCATTCGTGATGCTATTGCCAAGACTGACCTCAAGGTCTCAACAGGGACAATAAAGTTCAACAACCTGGGGGAGGTGATGAAGGCCGTACAAGTCCAGGTGGTCAAGGACGGCAACTGGCACAGGCATTCGGTCATCGATGATCCACAGTTGTTAGCCCCACCATCGAAATAATCGGTTAAAAAGAAATGTGGTGCGTGGGAAAGCCTTCGGTTTTCCCATGCACTGCTCATTTCCGTTGATGCTGAAGTCTGATATAGAGGAAATGTCCTCGTGCTTTATCTCGAATTGCTAATTCAAGGGCTCATTTATGGGAGTATGTATGCGATTACCGCAGTGGGACTGACCTTGGTTTATGGTCTTCTGCGTATCCTTCATATTGCTCATGCGGGCTTGTTTGCCTTAGGCGGATATCTGGGCCTTTTACTCACCAATGCCACGGGAAGCCTTTTACTGGCCATACCCCTGGCATCCGCCGCTGTTGGATTAGTGGGGATGCTCATGTACCGGTTCTGCTACGAACCTATTCTCCATCGTCCCCCCTATGTTCCCCTGATTGCTTCCATCGGACTTTTCATCGCCATGGAGGAGATTTTCCGGTTAATATTTGGTCCCTATGGGCTTACCTATAGAAATCCTCCCCTGCAAACCCAGATGCATTTGTTTGGGGTTCCTCTCCGAACAGCGGAAGTAGCCATGGTTGTTGTAAGTGTAGTTCTCCTCGGTGTGTTGGCGTATCTTTCCCAAAATACACGAACCGGAGTAGCCTGGAGGGCTACCGTAGATGATCCGGAGATCGCCACTTCTTATGGTATCGATACCATCAAGGTCCGTTATCTCAATTTTTTTATTGGTTCAGCTTTAGCAGCCGTTGGCGGAATTTTCGTCTCTATTTTGAGCAACCTCGTAGAACCGACCATGGGAGGTGTCGCCGCCTATAAAGGGCTTGCGATTATTGTACTTGGCGGTTTAGGAAACGTTGCCGGTACCTTGGTCGCTTCTCTTGTTCTCGGTATAGTGGAGGCGTTTGGGACCATTTACCTCGGCGATCTTTTGGATCGTGATGCGATTGCTTTTGCTTTCATGATTTTCGTTCTCATGTTGCGCCCGCACGGCATGTTCTCCAGGAGATAATTCATGGGCATTTATGAAATCAGTCTCGCAACCATGATCTGTATAAACATTATTCTGGCGGTCGGGCTTAATATGATTACCGGATTTTGCGGTCAGATCAGCCTGGGCCATGCTGCATTTTATGGCATCGGTGCCTACTGCGCGGCCATGCTAGCCAAGGCCGGCGCATCAATGCCGGTGTCGCTTTTAATGGGGATCGTCATGGCAGGGATTGTAGGCGTCATTGTTGGTCTGACCAGCCTCCGGGTCCGTGAGGATTTTCTGGCAATTGTGACCATGGGCGTCGGTTTTCTCTTTGTCGGTGTCGTTCGCCAACAGGAGGTCCTTGGCGGCGAACTGGGCATATCCTCCATTCCATCCCATGGAATGGGTAAATTGGGCTTTTTTATGCTCGTTCTTTTTTTGGCTGCGTTGGTAACGGCATTCAGTCTGTTTGTTAAACATTCCTGGATGGGGTTTGCATTTGATGCGGTGGCCGATGATGAAGATACGGCCAGCATATTGAGTGTTGATGTCACAACATACAAGCTGGCGGCCTTCGCCATGGGAACAGCCATGGCTGGATTGGCCGGAGGGCTATACGCATATTTTGCCCGTTTCATCGTCCCGGAAGATTTTGGTTTCATTCCGTCTATCACTGTTCTTTGCATGGTCGCGGTAGGCGGCGTAGGCTCTGTTTTCGGTGTTGTAATTGCCACTGTCATCCTCACCTTGATGCCGGAATTTTTTCGTTTCATCAGTGATTATAAGCTTTTTGTATATGGTGCATTACTTTTTGCAGTCATGCGATTTGCGCCTGAAGGGTTGGCCGGATCCGCTCGAACGCTTGTCCGAGTTATTCAGACAAAGGGGGAGAAAGATGAGTGACCTGATACAAATCAGTGGAGTCACGGTCTTATTCGGAGGGGTTCGTGCGTTAAGTGATGTGTCTTTTGGCGTCAAACAGGGTGAATTTCTGGGGTTGATCGGCCCAAACGGGGCGGGCAAGACCACCTTGCTGCGTACAATAATCGGTACTGTGACACCGGAATCAGCCCGCTTCGTATTGTCCGGTAGGGACATTGCCGGGCTCCCGACATACCGGCGAGCACGGCTGGGGCTTGCCATGACGCATCAAATTGTAAAACCCTTTCACTCTATGACTGTAATAGACAATGTTGCCTTTGCAGCAGGCTACCGTCGTATCGCGAATGCCCTATGGGCCATGAGTTCCTTTAACCGCTTCGCTGAACGCCGCCGCGCCATGGGTCTTCTGGAGTCGGTTGGCATTTCTGATATGGCAGGAAAAAGTGTGGTGGGACAGCCTCTGGGAGTTTTAAAACGTCTTGAGGTTGCCCGTGCCCTGGCAATGGACCCCAAACTTCTTCTTCTGGATGAACCCCTTGCCGGGCTAAACCATGTGGAAGCGGCTCGGCTGGCCGACACAGTGGCCGACATTAACCGAAAGGGCATGACTGTACTTATGATAGAGCATAACCTCGGTGAAATCCTTAGAGTGAGCCACCGTCTGGTCGTGCTTGATAATGGCCATAAAATTGCCGATGGACGTCCAAAAGAGGTTATGCAGGATCAGGCGGTTCGCACGGCTTACCTGGGAAAGGAAAAAACGGATGCTGCGTCTTGAAGGCTTGAGTTGCGGTTATGGCCCGATGCAGGCAGTTCGCGGGCTTGATCTTGAGGTAACACAACGGGGAATTACCGCCCTGCTTGGGGCCAATGGTGCAGGTAAGTCATCCACCATCATGTGCATAGCAGGGCATGTCAGTGTCAACGCAGGCCGTGTGATCTATAAAGGAGAAGATATCACCCACCTTTCACCGATGGATCGGGTTAAAAACGGTATTGCAATTGTGCCCGAAGGCAGACGACTGTTTTCAAACCTGTCGGTTAAAGAGAATCTTATTGTTGGGGGATATAGCCGCCCGAAAGCTCGCGCGGGGAGTGGAATGGACAGGGTGATTAGCATTTTTCCGCGTCTTGCCGAGAGACTCGGGCAAAGGGCAGGATCTCTTTCCGGTGGTGAACAGCAGATGCTGGCCATTGGGAGGGCCTTGATGTCTGAACCGGAACTGCTAATCGTGGATGAGCTTTCACTGGGTTTGATGCCATCAATTATAGACATCTGTTATGAAGTCATTGCCGAGTTGAACCATGGGGGACTGACCATTATTTTGGTGGAGCAAAGCACTCAGCGGGCCCTTGATGTGGCAGATCAGGTCTGTGTTCTTGAATCCGGTCAGACCGTTTGGAAGGGTTCTGAATTGGAAGCCCGCAACAGTGTATCACTGATAGACAATTTACTCGGATTACGGAATGAAAGTGGATGAAATGGGTTTGCGTAAGGTGTTTCTGTTTGAGGGCTTCCTCGGATTTAGACCAGGGGACTGCAGAACCCCTTTGGGCGGATCAGGGCCATGTCCGCCCGCGACTATAGTGTTATTCGATGGGTGTTGATGTTGACGACTAAAAGATCATATTCTTACATAAAGGCCATTGCCTTCGCTTTTGATAACCCCTTTTTCCCTTAGCCTGAAAATAACGCCACGCAGGCTGCTGTCTTTTAGACCCGTCATCTTTTTTAACGTTTTTACATCGATGCCCTTTTTCCGCCTTTTGAAGATGGTGAGGACAGTATCAGCCGGGCTTTTCCCTTTTGCTTTTTTGACCACTGGCTTTTTTTTGGGCTTGGGTCTGGGGGCTTTCGATGCCTGGGTTTTTTCAAGTGTTTCCAGTTTTTTTACAATTTTTTCTGTCTTCTGAGCTAATATTTTGAGATCCCTTACGACAGCCTGCACGTCCTTTTTCAACTGTTTCATCATTCTATCCTTTCGCTTCTGTTCTTGATTTATTGTATATCCACCCTCTCTTTCAGTTCCTTACCGCATTTGAAGAAAGGCAGTTTCTTGGGCTTGACCTCGGTGAGTTTCCCTGTTTTAGGGTTCCTGCCCGTGTAGCCTTCGTATTGCTTGACAAACATGGAACAGAGGCCGCGCACTTCGACTCTGTCATCACTTACGAGCGTATTCGCCATCTCATCAAAGAATACTTTAACAACTTCCTCTGCCTTCCCGATGGGCAGGCCTGTATCCTTACTCAACGCCTCAATCAAACCTGACTTATTCATATTGCCTCCTTTATCCATAATATATTTTGGGGTTAACTTCAGGGTTTATAACTGATTCTTAGGGAGACGTCAAGTATTCCTGAAAGCTTATCATGCACATGATTTATTTTTTTTCGCGAACCCTTAGGGTTTTCGGGAACAGTTCGTCTATATGACAGTTACTGATTGAAGGGAGCATTAAATAGATCCCATGACATGTACTGGAACAAATAACAATGAACTACCCCGCCGCAGAGCAGCGGGGTATCTATAAAAGCAATGAAACGTCGCAAGCGGCGGGGAATTAACCCTTGTCCGCCGGTATTGTGGCGGACTCGTCCGCCTCTGGCGGATTTAAATGTGCAAACAATTTTATGCTCTTCTTAAAAAGAAACCCGAGAGGAAGGGGGATTGTTCATTAAAGGGGTCCGAACTCTGGTTATCGAATGCAAGACCGCCAGTAGAGATGAAGCGATAGCCTTTAATGTCGGGAGTTTTATTGTCAATTGCAGGGCCTTGTAGGAAAGTAGAATGGAGAGGCAGGATAAAACAATTGTCAACAAGCGAAGCGCAAGTTTCATAAAATCTGCGATCCCAAAATGTCCAATCCTTTTATCCGCGCTTTTTGGTATTGGAGATTGATTGTTTTCATTTTTTTCGATAAACGGGATACGCCATAGGGGTTGCGCATATTTTTGAGTTTCATTAAAAGTATTCTGTTTTTTTACTTCCTTAGGGCTCAAAAAATTTTCCACTGTCGCACTTCCCGGTACGATTTTTGATGTTTTTCTTTCAACGGGTTGCGTTTTTTCAAATTTGTTGATTGCCGGAGCACCATCCAGAGGGAAGGTGTCATTTTGAATTTTATTGAGACGTAAAGGTTCTTTTCCCCCTATGATTCCTAAAGGGTCTTCAGAGTACGCGTCTTTAATTGAGGCGTTTATGATACGGGATTTTTTTGCAGGCGGCGCTGATTTTTTCTTTTTAATGAAGGTCGTTTTTACATATTTCCCATATACCCAACCGATATAACCGTAGGTATCTCTTTCGAAGATAACCTTATACCATTTGCCAATTTTATCTTTTATTAAAACCCGCTCGCCTTTTTCAATTTTAGTGATAATTTTACCATGAAGCCCATTATATCTTCTCAAATTAACGTTTTTAGTCACTTTTCCATACTGTGACGGTACTGCGTATACGGTTCCCGTAGAACACATCATAACACACAATAAAAGAAAAAATATCGGCTTTTGCGTTTGATATGATTTTATTTTCATATGATCTGTTTCCCTAACGATTAGTTTTAATAAGGGCTGTCCTGCAAGTCCTACCTGGGTCTTCGATCAGCATCGAGCATCCAGAAACCAGTTCTCATCGCAACGAGCCGCACAGGTATTTTGCCCCCTTCACGCTTCGGTTTAGGGTCTTTGTTTCACTTGTTTCCAAACTCTTACGTGGACTCTGTCTAGTGGTTTACATACGATGTTGTCATATTGATGCAGGAATTATGCCTGAATGAATGGCAGAGCTTATCTCATTAAAATTCAGATAGTTATTTGTTTTTAAATGAAATTCGGCTGGTAAGGTGGGAGTGACTATGACTTATATAAAGTGCATGCGTCAAATCATTGACTCCCGGGAAACTGGGGTCTGATTTAGATCCTCTTAAAACCGTCATGGGGATCAACTGCGTGCTTTTGGCAATCGAATGACTAAAACCGGGATAGGGGAGTGTCGGGTCACCCATCTGGCAGTACTGCCGATCAGGACATCGGCGATGACACCGTGACCGCGGGTGCCCATGATAATGAGATCACAATTTTGTTTTTTTGCTGTTTCGATTATAACTTCAGCGGGTGCTCCGTCTCTGATTAAAATTTCACCGGTGGCAAAAGTCTGATTTCTCTCATCGGCTTTTACCTCCTCAGAAAATGCCTGGAGGACTTCCTGTAGGGCGACATGATCCTTTTTCCTATCGATTATTTTATCTTGGGCTTCGGAATAATGTCGCGATTTTATCTTTTTCCATGTGTCGGTATCGATCATATTCAAAACAAATTCTTCTCCGGGGAATCCAGCAAGCACATGAAGGATCGTGATACTGGCACCATACATACTGGCAAGACTTACCGCATAGGAAAAGGCGTGAACAGCGTTTGACGACAAATCGGTTGCATAAAGGATTTTTTTTATTTGGACGGTCGGTAGTTTCATTGGTGTCACTTACCCCGGAAAACGAACAAACTCCTAAATTTTCTTCGAATCAAAGTTTTCGACAATATTGGGTGTTATGACCATCTGCTAACTTCATCTATTAAAATATAGATTCGGTAACCAAAGAGCTATCTGGGGAAACAGCATGACAATGGCTAAACCAACAATCATAACCAGCACAAAGGGAATGATAGAACGGTAGATATCCGCCAGCGTTACCTCATCAGGAGCCATTGCCTTCATTAAAAACAAGTTATAGCCGAAGGGGGGTGTCAGGTAGGCAATCTGGCAGGTTATCGTATAGAGGACACCATACCAAATCGGGTCAAAACCCAGCTTGATTACCAAAGGGACATAGAGGGGAGCAACAATAATGAGCATGGCCGTATCGTCTAAAAACATACCCATGAGGAGGTAGGTAATCTGCATCATTACTATGACACCAATAGGACTGAGATGCCACTTTTCGAGAAATAGAGACTCCAA
>Ga0180435_10005542_pt1 | contig 12249 bp, 10 predicted proteins | sample SS_ome_3_FD_132467 | JGI IMG/M metagenome (GOLD analysis project Ga0180435, IMG submission 132467) | Hypersaline lake sediment archaeal communities from the Salton Sea, California, USA - SS_3_S_1 metaG | ecosystem: Environmental > Aquatic > Non-marine Saline and Alkaline > Hypersaline >...
CAGCGCCAGTGCGGCCTGCTGGTCTCCTCGTTCAGCCAGTCGCGTCAGTTCCGCAATGTCCGGCGCAGGATTCGACGTCCCGTTCACCGCGCAGCCTATCGACAGCGTTGAAAAACACGCCAATACTATCAGGAGACACCGCGTTTGGATTTTCGTATGGTTGGTGAACGATCCGGCGTGGACGGGCATGGTGATTGCTCCGGGGTTTCCGTTGTGGATTTACGATCACATTGATGGTGGGCCTTTCCGGCAATTCTATCATGGTTTTGGGGTTCAGCAACGATCCTTTGTGCAAAAGACGGAGCAAAAAAAGCAGTGCCTGGCGGGGCGGGCGGCGCGTGCAGGGGTGTTGTGTCGCGGTCGGGCTGGACGAAGACGAGACGTTTTTCTGCGACGAGGGCTATCGAGATCGCTGATTAGTTCTTGGAAGTTTTCGCTTCGCGGCGGCGTTTGTCGAAGTAATTCCTCACATCGCTTTTGGCTCGCAGCCAGAACTTGCGGATCTTTGCGATGATTTCGAGTCGTTTGGCCGGTGGATCGTGGGGGTCGTAGGGGTATCTGCGTCCGAGTATGGTTACTACGGCTTCGGCGGCGCGGCCTCGGACTACTACGTCGTCATCATTCATTTCGGCAAGAAGGGTGTCCATGGCCTCGTAGGTTCGTCTGTGCCCCAGGCCGGTGATCGCAGATGCTCGTACCGCGGGGCTTTTGTCGGTGGTGGCGATTTTGGCGAGGATGGGTGCGGCCTGTTTTGGATCGGCCGCCCTTGCATAGGCCCTGGCGGCCTGCTGGCGGACCTCGGGGCGCTTGTCCTGCAGTGCGCGGCGGAGTTTGGGGACGGCCTTGGCTCCGAGGTGCCCAAGCGCCTCAACCGCCTGCCTGGCGGTCGGGATATCGGTATTCTCGGTTTCGGCGGACAGTGTTTCGACGTCACCGGCGAGGCGCAGCTTCTCCATGCGAGCGTCGATCGCATGGAGATTATCGACCGGTTCGGCGCCTCGTTGCATCAACTGCCATACGACCAATATGCCCAGGATCGCGGTGGTGGATATAAGAAGCTTAAGTCTCATCAGGATGTCTCATTTTGACGGCGGGCGCCAGCCCTTTTCGTTTGACCCGACCGCCCGTTGAATCGCTCTCATTCGTTCCACAATCTTCTCTCGATGTCGGGATTGGCGGGATTGACTTCGTTGGGGCGTTTCAGGCGAACCGAACCGTCGGTGAACAGTACGTTTATCTGTCCGTTATGGCGGGCGAAGATCGGTATTCCGGGTATGTTGCTCTTTAACTTGTCGCCGGACCAGTCGTGGGTGGTGCGGGCGACGAACCAGGCGTAATCCATCACCATGATCTTGTCTGGGACCTTTAAGATGTCCTGGAGTGCGACGTTCATTCCGTAGCTGGCCAGCCCGCCGCCGCCCTCGCCGACGACAACTTCGTTGTCGGCGCTTCCGTTCATCTGGCTCTTGGTTACGAGTATTTTGCGATCGTCAGTCTTATCGATCAGGTTAAAATTGTAACCGGCGCCGGTGACCATCTTGAGGCTGAGCGTGACCGTTCCGTCCCCGTTTTCGGTGACGCGGGCCGCTATTTCATAGTCCATGTCGCTGCTACTAGTGGTGATGTCCTCGAGGACATACCAATATACCGTCGGGTCTGCTCCCGCGTCGTATTTCGGCAGCGCGATGTGGGCGCTGCCCCAGGTTATGGATTGAAATTGTTCGTCGGAAAGCTTGGCCGTAAACGGGCCCTCAATGAACTCGAGATCGTAGCCAGTGGTGGTCACGTGGATGCTCACCAGGTCGTTCAGGGGGACGCTGTCGGCGGTTTGTGATCCGCCGCTGCCTTCTTTCTCCGGACAGATGAGCACGCCGCCATGTCCGATGAACCTGGATAGCTGTATCGGCCACCTCCCCGGGTTCAACAGCGACTTCTGATGCCTTGGATCGCCGGCGGAGAAGAGGCTGATTCCCTGGCCAATGCGGCCGAGATTGTTGGCGCACGTCGTCTTGTTGGCGAGGCTTTTAACACTGGTGAGAGTGGGTATCAGCAGGATCCCGAGCAGGGCGATAATGGCTATCACGACCAATAGCTCAACAAGGGTGAATGCGGGTGCAACGCGGCATTTGGAGTCAGCGACCATATTGTCCATCCAGTATTTGTTCGAGGCCGCCGGCGCGGCGTACGGACAGCACGCATGTGCGGGCGAAAGTACATTCAACTCGCGATAAGCATAACTAATTATATCACGGCGGGAGAGTCTCGTGATATAAAAATCACGCTGGGTCGCTAATACTAAACAGGGCAGTCGTGCAGGCGAACGGGTGAAACGGTAACGCCAAAAGCTGAAAGAACATTTTCTACTGTCGCCGACGATGTTGAAATTCGCATCGTCCGGAACCTGGTGATTGCTGCGATGCAAAACCTGAGAAAGTTGCTGAAGTATGATTGCTGAATCCCGCAAAGGCCCGCGTCATCGGCCTGCAAACCATCATTTGGTCTCAATTCGCCGCCGCGCTTGCGTCGTATCGGTCGAACATAACCCCTGTTTGCTCTTTCCGGTCCCTGTGACGACGATCCTCCGGCCATTACCGTGAGAATGGGAATTCGACACCGAATTGCCGTTGGGCCACAAGCCCCAATATGGCATCTACCGGATGAGGTGATGGGATTATGGAGTTGTGGTGGTTCGTTTTTCGAGGCGGAACTGCACGGTCGGTTCGACCTGTCCCGAAGCCAGTTGGATCTGGAGTCCGGGCGGGAAGCGAAGGGTGACCTTGCGGGAGGACCAACTGGCTATCGGTTCGGTGTCGCTGTCGGTCAGGACGATGTATGCGTCCACGGTTTTTGTCTTATCGGTCTTGAGTTTTCCGATGTCCGCCTGCGGACCGGTTACGGTAATTTTTGTAAGCCACTCGATGCGATCCTTACGAACGAGTTTGTACTGAGCCCAGACACCCGTTTCGGTCCATTCGGCCGGCGTTATGACCCTGACGGTTATTGGAATGGTTTCCGTGGCGGCAGCCGTTCTGCGCACGATTCGGAGGTCGGCGGTCACCACATCGGTCTTCAGCTTCACTGATTCGGCGCCGAGTGTGGGGATCAGTTGGAATTTGACTTTATGGTCCTTGCCTACGGACAGGTCGGTGAGGTCTTTTTCCTTGGTCCGGATCGTCGGATTGCGTTTCGGCGAGGCGCTGTAGATATCCGGCCAGCGGCTGGCCGGAGCCCCGACTTCGACGGTCGCTTTCGGCGCCTCGGCGAGTTCGACGCCCTTGAAGATGAACTCGATGGGCAGTTCCCTGAACTGGAGCTTTTCGATGTTGAAATCGCTTATGATGGCCGGGCTGCCCGAGACGACCTTCAGGCCCCATTCTCGCACTTCCGTAACGGACTCCAGCGCCAAATCGGAACGGATCCCCTTCTTGAGCCCGGTGTGAAAATCAGGCAGTGTGCTGAGATCGAAATTCACGACTTCCCCGACGAACTTCTTTTTGAACCGTTCGAGGTCGCTGCGGATACCGCGAAGCTGGAACGTCACCTCGGTAGCAGGTTTTCTGGAAGTCACCACGGTATCGGGCGATCCCGCAGTGGTCAGGCGGATCTTTATCTTGACATTGGCGGTATGGGTGTGCTCCATATCGGCGTAGATCCAGATCAGAACGGTAACTATCATCACCCAGAAAGTGATTCTGGCCGAGTCCAGCCACCACTCGCGGCTGTATCGAGGCACGTCTGTAGATTGCAGTGTTTTGCTCATATCTCGGTCACGACCCCGATTCGGGGGAGGTCAGATATCATCATCCTGCGGGTCCTTGTCGCCTCGCAGGGCTTTGCGCTGCATTTTTCTCGGCGCCAGCAGGCCCAACAGCAGGGCGTCCAGGGCTTCGTGGGACAGGCCGAGGTACAACTGGCCTTCGCAGGCGACCGAGACCCGCCCGGTTTCTTCGGAGACGACCAGGACTATCGCGTCGCTGTCCTTTGCCAGCCCCAGCGCGGCGCGGTGCCTGCTGCCCAGCGAGGCGTCCACCTCGTCGCTTTCGGCCAGTGGGAACTGGCATCCTGCTGCCGCTATTCGCCCGTCACGTACGATCACGCCCATGTCGTGCAGCGCCCCTCCGGGATAGAATATCGAGTTCAGCAAACCGCTGGTCAGTTCGGCGTCGATGGCGGTGCCCGCCTCTTCGATTGCGCCAAGTCCCACGGATCGTTCGATGGCGAGGACGGCGCCGATCTTGTTTCGCGACAGGTAGGCGGTGCTGTCGAGCAGGGCGTCTATCATCGCTCGCACGCGGTCCAGCGGGCTGCGGAAGAGTTTGGTCTGCCCGACCTGGATGAGCGCCCGGCGCAATTCCGGTTGAAACGCCACCACGATCCCAACGAAAGCGAACAGGAGAAAGTTACCGTACAGGAATTTGATTCGCTCCCAACCGAGGTCTTCGGGCAAGAGACGAATGACTATGTAGACCGTTGCAAGAATAACCGCAACGCCCTTGACCAACCTGGCGCCGCGCGTGCCCCTGAGAAAGCGCATCACCCACCAGACAACCACTCCTATCAGGAAGAGTTCGACGAGTACTACGGCCGGATCGTAGTTGGCCACTCGATTCAGGTAAACTGTGATGGCGTCGAACAACTGTTTCATTACGCACGTATCCCGGCCCCGATCCGCGCGCAAATGCGCCGCGGCGCCCGGAGCACCATTCACTACTTACTACGTAATCGTCCGCCGGGGAGTTTTTACTTCAATGGAAACAATGAGTTCTTTTTCCCCGAGGCTTCAGGAGACCTCTGATCCGGATGCGATGACGGCGTCGTAAACCTTGAGGGCTTCGACCGCGGGGGCTACATCATGCACGCGAAAGATCGTCGCGCCTCGGCGGCGTGCAGCCAGGCAGGCCCCAATCGTTCCTCCAACGCGGTTTTCGGGCAGTTCGGCGCCGCCGAGTTCGCCGATGAATCGTTTTCGCGACGGGCCGACGAGTATCGTCCTCCCCAGACCGCCCAGATCGTCAACGGTCCGGAGCAAGGCGAGGTTGTGCTCGAGTTTCTTACCGAACCCGATGCCCGGATCGATTATGATCCGAGATTCGTCCACGCCGGCGGCGACCGCCTCGCTGATACGTTTGGCAAGGAAGGCCTTTACTTCAGCGGTCACGTCGGTGTATTGGGGGTTGTCCTGCATGGTTCGCGGTCGACCGAGCATGTGCATCAGGACGATCGCCGCGCCGCGCTGGGCGACCAGGGTGAGTATCTGTGGATCGTCTCGCCCGGCGGAAACGTCATTTATGATTTTCGCCCCCCACGTCAATGCGCGGTCGGCCACCGCGGCGCTGGTCGTGTCGACACTGACGATTGCGGACGTTTTGACGACGGCGGGCACGATTTCCTCGAGGCGTCGTATCTGCTCGTCCGGTGGTACGGTATCGGCACCCGGTCTGGTCGATTCGGCGCCGATGTCTATTATTTCGGCGCCGCAGTCGATCATCCGGCGGGCCTGTCGCCCGGCGGCTTGGGGGTCGAGATACTTGCCTCCATCGGAGAAGCTGTCCGGCGTAACGTTCAGGATTCCCATGACCACTGCCGGGTTGCGAACTCCGGCGGTCAGGATGTCGTGCAGTTTCCGCGTCATCGGAAGTGTTTCAGACGTTCGGGGAGTCCTTTGGCGATTCGGGCCGATCGCCGGGGTCCGGGGAAGTATCGTCACCGGGTGAATCGGTTTTTGCCTGTTCGATCCCGATCAGATCGGCGACGGTTGGCTTATCGAGCACTTCACCATCGAGTATTCGTGTTACTTCGTCGGCGCCGAGGGTTTCGTATTTCAGGAGAGCCTGTGCGAGTCGTTCGACCTTGTCCCGATTGGTCTCGATCAGTTCGCGTGCCGACTGGTATGCCCGGTCCACTATGGACTTTACTTCCTTGTCGATCAGGTCGGCGGTATTGTCGGAGTATTCGGATTGCCCGAACATGGGCGAGATCGGTTTTTCTTCAGCGCCGTTACCGTAATGGACCAGTCCGAGCTGGTCTGACATTCCCCAGTCGGTGACCATTTTTCGTGCGATTGCAGTGGCCTGTGCGATATCGTTGCTTGCGCCGCTGGAGGAGTCGCCGCAGAACACCTCTTCGGCGATTCTTCCCCCGAAGCAGACCGACAAGAGTGCGTCGCAGTATTTTCGAGTGTAGATGTACCTGTCCTTCTCCGGTAGAGAGAAGGTGGCGCCGCCCATTCTCCCTCGCGGGATTATCGAGACTTTATGCAGCGGGTCGGCGCCCGGTGCGTAGACCTGCACCATTGCGTGTCCGGCTTCGTGGTACGCGGTGCATTCGCGTTCCGTTTCGTCGATGGCGCGGTTTTTCCTGGCCCGGCCCCAGCGGACCTTGTCGCGGGCCTCCTCCAGGTCGCTGATATCGACGTGCGGTTTATCGGCGAGTGTTGCGGCGATTGCGGCCTCGTTCACCAGGGCGGCAAGGTCGGCGCCGCTGAACATCGGCGTGCCCCGGGCCATCTTGCGGAGATCGACATTCGGATCGCATTTGACCTTGTCGGCATAGATTTTCAGTATTTCGTAGCGTCCCTGCAGGTCCGGAAGGGGTACGTCTATCTGTCGGTCGAATCGTCCCGGTCGCGTCAGGGCGGGGTCGAGAACGTCCATCCGGTTCGTTGCGGCGATGACGATAACCTGGTCGGACGAGTCGAACCCGTCCATCTCCACCAGGATTGCGTTGAGGGTCTGCTCCCTTTCGTCATGCCCGCCTCCGACGAACGACGCGCCTCTCCGCCGCCCGACGGCGTCGATTTCGTCGAGGAAGATGATGCACGGGGATCGGTCCTTGGCCTGTTTGAACAGGTCGCGAACGCGAGAGGCCCCAACGCCGACGAACATCTCGACGAAATCACTGCCCGAAATCGAGAAGAACGGGACGTCGGCTTCTCCGGCAATGGCTTTCGCCAGTAGCGTCTTTCCGCATCCGGGCTCACCGACGAGCAGCACGCCCCTGGGAATTCTCCCGCCGAGGCGTCGGAATCGCTGTGGGTTTTTGAGAAACTCGATAATCTCTCTGACTTCCTCTTTTGCCTCGTCGACGCCGGCTACGTCGTCAAATGTCACGCCGGTCTGATCTTTCGGCGTCAGGCGATGTTTCGATCGCCCGAAGTTGCCCAACATCCCTCCCCCACCTCCGCCGACGCCGATTCGCCGGAACACGAAGAACCATATCGCCAAAAACACCAGCGCCGTCATCAGCAGATGTGGAAACATTAATTCCCACCAGCCGGTGGGCTTGAACTTCACATTGAACTTACCGGGGTGCTTCCTGGCGATCTCGTTGATCTTGTCGGTAAACCGCTCGTCGTCGCGATGGTTGTACTGGACGTAAAACTTGAGGGTTTCCTTGTCGCCCACGACAACATCCTGGGTGTTTTCCCCGGTGATCGTATCTTTTTCGATAATGATATCGCCGGTGACCTGTGCGGACTCGACGTATTGCCAGAAATCGGTAATGGTGATTTCCCGCCCCTGGTCCATACCGCTGCGAAGAAAGGTCATAAGCAGGACGGCCATTCCGATAATGATGACCCACCCCATCAGGGATTTTCCAAGCCTGTTGGGTGGTGGTCCGCCCTCCGGTCCACCGGGTCCCTTGTTTTCGGGGCCTTGGGGTTCGTTCGGTGTTTGATTCGGATCGCTCATATATCTCGGCGGGGTCCAGGCGCCAAGCGGCGCCGGTTGGGGACTCTCAGTGGCGAAGTCGGCGCCGCGAGGCGCAATCGAGCCCTGGTTTTAGGGTTTTTCATCGGCGTCTGTCTTTTCGAAAGATTCCGGCCATCCCTCCTCGAGCTGTTCGACTATGCGCTGGGCGGCTTCGTCTATTGCTTCCCGGCTGCCCGAGAAAAACGTTTCGTTGAACGGGGCGGCGGTAATATACCTCCCGCGAACCTCGAAATTTTTCCTGACCGCGAGTTCTTCTCCGTTTCGCAGATCGATCCACTTGAACGAGACGGTGAAAGTAGCCTCCATCGCTCTGGACGCTCCCGTATCGGTGTTTATCGTCAGCAATTTCTGGTGGACGTTGTCTAACTGTCCGGTAAGCCTGGTGTCTGCTTGCGCCTCGGCGCAGATACGATACCGGGTATCGAGTTGAATTCGATTGACGAGGGCCTTGGTGAGATCCATTTCGAGTCCGCGGCGAAAGACTCCGTGACCTCGGGTCCAGACCGGTATCGCAATAGTCCGCACGTCGCTGCGATGCATCATTCCGATCTTGTAACCGCAGCCCGAGGTGGTGGTCAGCACGATCAGGGCGCCGATGGCGACGAATCGTAACGTTTTCATTTTTCCACCTTGCCGTTTTTCGGCGATTTGGAATCCGCATTGGTCCGTCCGGTGGATTTCTCCCCGGTATCGGACTGCGGTTGAGTCCGTGGTATGGGTTTTATTTCCGGTTTTTCGCGCGATGCGTTTCCGGCCCCCAGCGCGTCCAGTGCATCCTTGGCCCTGCGTGCCCAGTGGCTTTCGGCGCTCTGGGCGACGACTTTTCTGTAGTAGAATATCGCCGCGGTCCTGCGTCCCACGCGCTGGTAGAATTTCGCCGATGCGAAGTATCTGCGCACGAGGGAATTTCGTATCTGGGACAATACCATTGGCACGTTGGCCTTGTTGGCCTGTTCGGGGTAGCGACCGGAATAGTTGAGGAATCGCTGTTGGGCGTCAATCAGGGGAGTATCATCGAATGCCTCTCCCTTGTACTGGGCGTACCTTGCCCTCGCAGCCCGCAGCATCGCATGTCCCAACCGCTTCCGCGGACTCTGGGGAAACGTCTTGATGTAGTGGTCGTAGGCCTCTACGGCCTGGACTACGTGTTTGGCGTCGTAATGGTAGTCGCCCACTCTCAACAGGGCCTTCTCGGCGATAACCGTTCCGGGGACCCGATCGGCAATACCGTTAAGGATTTCGATTCCCTTATCGACGGCGGAAACTTTGAACATCCACATCGCCCGCCTCTTGCGACCCTTGAGAAACGCATCGGCAATTTCGTATTGTCGCTGCACGGCGCGATCGTAAAACGCGCCGTTGCGGTACTGGTCCATCTGCTCGTTGAAACGTTCGTATGCCTTGATGTAACGCCCGCGGTCCATCTCTCCCTGGCCCGAGAGCATCATTACCTCTTCCCGACGCGAATCGTTGGGATAACGCGCCAGGAACTTCCTGGCCGCTTTCAGTGCGGCCTTCGGATGCTCTTTGTCCAGATGCATGCGCACCAGGGCGAGTTCGCCTTCGGGCGTGCCTTCGGTGGGCCTGGGGGCGGGGACCCACTTACCGTTTTTCCAGACGTGCTCGGTTCCTTCAGCGCCCGCACGGGCCCCTGACGCCAGCACAACGGCGCAGAGAACCACAAACCATTGGTATTTGCTTATCATAGGCGTATTCCTGTCTTGGCATCCGGCGTGCAATCGGCCAATCCATGATGCGCTGTCATTATACCGACCTGAGGACAACCTGCAAGCCATGGAAATCGATCTTCAGCTCCGATCGAGGTCCGAAAACTATCGAATGACGTATCTGGCCATGCGCAGAGGCTTGCCCAACTGGTGCGATGCGTGGTACGACAGCAGGCGGTTGACGCCGAGTATTTCTGCCGGGGACAATCGAATACCCCCGCGGACCCGGGCGATCTCGAGACCCGCCAAACCGCTGATGGCAGCGGCGCTGACGCTTGTTTTCTCGTCCGCCGAACGGCTGCAGGACCCGCAAAGCAAGCCACCGCGGGTCGAACTGAAATACGATCCATGCCCCACCCCGCTCCCGCCGAGAGATACACCGCACTCGACGCACCGGCTCAACTGACCGAGGAGCCCTGAGTGATCGAGTATCCGCCACTGGAAGTACGCCAACACGGCTCCCAGAGGCGCATCGGCGTGGCCCAATCTTTCCAGCGCGTTGTGCAGAAGGTCAAAGGCTTCGGGATGCGGGTCGCCCTCGCCCAGCAGCAGCCCGGTCAGTTCTATCATGTACAACGCCGTGTCAAGCCGCACCGCATCTGCGCGAAGAGGCAGGTGAGAGACTGTTTCGGTAAACTCGAACAGCGAACCCATCGCACCCGACGCCGGTTGAGAAAACACCATCTGACCCTCACTGAACAGATCGAGCGCCCCTCCGGATTTGCTTCGGGGACGCTTGGCGCCCTTGGCCAACACGCTGACGATACCTGAACCGCGCGTCAGGAAACGCAGGACCTGCGAGGTCTCGCTATAGTCCGTTGTCCTAATGCAGATTGCCCGGTCGTGAAGCGGCATGGCCTCAGGGTAGCGAATCGGGCCGCTCCGGGCAACTCGTATCGGATGGGGTCTCTCAGAAGCGACGACGATCGACCGGGCTGCTTCTTCGACGGCGCATCTGGCTGGTCATGCTCATCGGTTGCGTTTGCGACGCGACAGAAGCACCATACCGCCCAGCGCAAGCAGGCCCAGAGTCGCCGGTTCCGGCGAGATGTGGCCTTTGACTTCTCCGCCGGTTTTTGTAAAGTTGTCACCAAAGAGAGTATCCAGCGAGTTCGTGCCAACACCGAACTTCAGGATGAAGACCACTCCGTCATCGTAAGCGCCGGGGCTGTTGATGGTGATTTGCCCGGCTTTTCCGTCGGTCCCATCGCCGGTATGCTCGCCGGGGATCGTCTCTTCGCCGATGAACTCCCATGGGTTCCCGCGGTTCTGGAGAATCGACGGGGTGTTGTCGTACAGTGTCCCTTCGATTTGCAGTACCCCGCCGGCGAAAGGGAATATCTCGACGCTGCTGGACGTAAAATCGCCCGATACGGCGTCACTGGTCTGGTCCGTGTCGGTAAACTTTAAAGTTCCGCTCGCCGACCAGTCGTCAGTTCCGCTTCCAGCCAGCAGGTCCAGCGTGAAGGTGAAGTTGAAATCGCCGCCTCCGACTATCTTGGCGCTATCGAGCACGTCGATGCCATCCTCCTGCCTCACCAGAAGGTCCGAACCGAGGTTCTCGGTTATAGTCAATTTGTGTGTTGCCTCTACGTATTCGAGTTTGGCGCTGTTCAAGTCAAAGCTGACGATGAAAGCTGCAGTCGCGGGAACCGGCGACAAACACAATGCTCCTGAAATCGCGGCTAGAAGAAGCCAACTTCTCCAAACCAATGTGCATTTACCCTTGGCCTTGTTGACGCCACATCCCATCCTTTGAATAATCATGTTTCTGCTCCGATTAAATCGCGACACTCTCTTGTGTAACAGGCACGGGACCATTCCGCGCGCAGAACGTACTGTATTGTGACCGCGAGAGCGGGTCCGACGGATTTAACGATCCGTCAAGACCATTCCGGGCAATACAACGCCCGGTGCGGCCGAGCAGATAAGACATCGACTCCTCCGATTGACACGCCTTGTGAAAAGAGCACAACGACCGATATCACAACTCGATAAGATGCAGCCCTCATCCAGTCCAGGCTCATTAGACCAAACGTGTCTACCGATGACACCATTATACAAACATATGGGGGCCTGTCAAAGGAAAAAACTAAATTGTGATAGTTTTATTTTTGGTTCTAATCCAGCGAAATTGGCCGCTTTTCTTGGCTGTAAGGCCCCAAGCTATTGTTATTTAAGACTTTAAGTCCCAGGGCACGCAATAATATAAGCATATATTGAACTTTTGCAAATTGAACTGCCTCGCCCGTTATAAAACCAGGTCGGGCCAGTCCTTTGCGGACTGTCGATTTAGTCGCAAACCACAATTCATTAAGGGCTTACGAACGAACACCACCGCGAAAACGCTTGTAAACCCAGAGACGCAAATTCAGTTCCAACTAACTCGACAGGTCCTTTTGTCTCCGAATTACCTTCGTAGCGTTTCCTAGCGCGGGACCTTCCATCCGCTGTAGCCCACTTCGAACCACAGTTTGTCACCAGGCAGCGCCAGGATCTTCTGGAGCTTGAAATGCGTTCCCTTGACGGGCAGGGATACGCGGATGGGCGTGGCGCCGGTCGCTCGGGCCCGGGCGTCAACCTGCTGATTGAAACGTTTCTGCATCTGGGCGGCCTGCTGTGCGGGCTTGCGGGCCATTACAGCCACACCCGCACTGGTCGACATCGACGCAAACTCTTCGACCACCTGGACCGGACCGTCAAACGCGCTGGCGCCCCAGCCCCTGGTGTAATTTCCTTCAGCCGGAAGGTAGAGGTTATACATGACGTGCATAACGGGGACCTCGCACACGGGCAGGTCGACGCGAAGC
>Ga0180435_10005544_pt1 | contig 12247 bp, 8 predicted proteins | sample SS_ome_3_FD_132467 | JGI IMG/M metagenome (GOLD analysis project Ga0180435, IMG submission 132467) | Hypersaline lake sediment archaeal communities from the Salton Sea, California, USA - SS_3_S_1 metaG | ecosystem: Environmental > Aquatic > Non-marine Saline and Alkaline > Hypersaline > Sediment...
AATTTAGACCAAGACAATCAATGTTTGTTAGCAGAGATAATGCATTGGCGTTCTACTTAAACAAAACAAATGATTTAATGGCACAGTACCCTCTTGTTGAGTCGCGTTCGTTTAACTTATTAAACACACAAGAATCAGAGCCACATACATCAACTAATACTTGGGATGCTAGAGTTCAAAACTTACAAGAGTTAGAATATCAAGATTTAAGCATTGTTCCAACAGGTTACAGATATCTTGTTGCATACGATGAAATCAATGATGGTTTATGGACAATATACGAAGTAGATGAGTACGATGAACTTCAGTTAGCTCGTGTTCAATCGTATGATACCACACGTTATTGGCAGTATAAAGATTGGTATGCAGAAGGCTATGACATTTATACAAAGCCAGAAAAGATTGTTAATACATATTCAGAATTAGCATCTGTAACAGTTGATATTGGCACAATTTATAAAGTAAATGCAAACACAAACGGCAACTGGGAATTATATGAATTTGATGGTGCTATGTGGAATCGTGTTGCATTACAAAATGGCACAATAGAAATACTTGATATCTTATGGGATTATAACGCTGGTCGTTATGGCTTTGATTCTGAAGTATTCGATGCACAGTTCTTAGACCAGGAACCTGTATTAGAATTACGTCAAGTATTAAGAGCTATCAACGAAGAAATTTTAATTAACGAGTTCGCATTAGAACGTAATCAGTTATTAACTGGCTTATTTGAATTTATTTTAGCAGAGCAAGGCAGTGTTGAATGGTTATACAAAACATCGTTAATTGATGTATCGCATAAAGTACGTGACTTAGTACAGTATCCAACATACAAGAAAGATAACCAAGATTATGTATTAGATTATATTAAAGAGTCTAAACCATATCACGTTAAGATCCGTGAGTTCTTATTACGTTATGAAGGTTTAGAACAATACCAGGGCAATGTAACAGACTTTGATGTACCTAGTTATTACAGTGGTGATTATGAACAATTTATTAGCCCTGTATTAGATGATGGTATTGCATTATTAGATACTGATGTAAGTAACACAAAAGCAGACGATGAAATATGGACACAAATTCCTTGGACAGATTGGTATCAGAATCACAGATTAACTGTAGATGAAGTTATAGTAACTATCCCAGGAACAGGTTACACAGAAATACCTACAGTTGAAGTTATAGGCGAGTGTGATGAACAAGCAGAAATGGTAGCAATGATTTCTGCAGAAGGTGGCGTTCGCGAAATACAAATCATTAATCCAGGTTCAGGTTATAGAGAAACACCTATTATACAATTCAACGGTGGTAACGGTACTGGCGCACAGGCAGCAGTATATACTAAACACGAAACGACTAGAGCAATTACAACAACTATCAGATATGATAGAATGACATACCAGTCTAAGGTAACACTTTGGGAAGATAATGATAACTCATTATCTAAGAACTTGTTCTGGTTCTATAATGGTGAATTAGATAACTCAGTATATCCAGTAATTTGGAATGAGTTCAATGTAACAATACCAGACGCACCTAATAAACCTGTATTATACCGTGTTGTTGAATTAAACGAAGATGATGCTACAGACACACCGTTAGTATTGCCAGCAAAATATGAAGAAGTACCATACACAGTATTACAAGACGGATCATACGATTATGATTTAGATCCTGTTGAAAAGATCTACTTAAAAGAGGGTCTTGCTAAATGGTATTATCATGATGGCGAATGGGTTAACGAAAACAATAACAACGAGAGCCGCAACTATGTTCGTTTCTTAGATAGAATTTATATCGTAACAACGTTTAACAGCTTAGATAGTTTTGAGCCAACATACTATACATTATTAACAGATTTTGATGATGAGATTGTGTCTGGTGTTGATAGAACATATGGTTTTTATGTAGCGGACGTTAACAATCCTGGATTAGATATTGCATTATTAATCAATGGTATTGATTTCCCAGGCATACAAAACTATGGTCCAGACTTTGGTGCTAACACAGGCTTTGGTGTTGAAGGCTTTGATGTTTATCCTTGGGATAACTTAGAATTCAATGAAACAGGTGGCATTACTTACAATGACAGTATCTTAGACACAAGCATATACACAACATTCTTAGGTGGATATGAAGGTGTTGACATGACTGGAGTACAAATTAGAAATGCAACAGGTACACCAACGTTTGCAAACGGTGAAATCACTGGAGTAACAATGACTGACACTGGTATAGGTTATTCAGCTGATGTTCCACCAGGTGTAGAATTTAGCGAACCATATCCTAACGAGAATGCAGTTCTTTCTGTAACAACAGACGGTGATGAAGTTATTGCTATAAGTGTACCAACACCAGGATTTGGTTATATTACAATACCAGATGTTACTATCACTCCTGCAAATCCAACACCAGGCGAGCAAGCCTTGGGTACAGCAGTTAAAAACCCAATTGGTTATATCATTGACGCAACGGTAGACGATACTGGTAATGGTTATGAGTTTATTCCGAATGTAACGTTCGATCCACCACCAGCAATCGCTACAACAAGAGCAACAATGGAAGCTGTATTAGATCATGTTACCGAAGATGGTGGTATCGGATCTATTACAATCACAAACGATGGTTCGAATTATACTGTGGCACCTGCCGTAACAGTTACACCACCATCAGCACAGGTTCAAGCAACAGCAAGTGCGACTATAGCAGATCACCAGGTTACATCAGTAGACATTGATGTTGCTGGTAACTATTATGCAAATCCGCCGAGTGTTGTTGTAGGTACTCCTACAGAAATTGGTGTACAAGCAACAGCAGACGCCAGTGTAGCAACAGGCTTTGTTGATCAGATTAATGTGGTTGAGTCAGGCTTCTTATATGAAACCGCACCAACCGTTACTATTGAACCTCAATTACCATCACCAGGTGTACAAGCAACAGCTGAAGCGTTCTTAAATCCAAACACATCGGGCGCATGGGCACAACCATTTGATAGCCAACCGTTAGATACAGAAGGTACAATTGGTTATGTAAACCCAATTAATATTGGTTCAGGTTACACAGTAGCACCTACAGTGACATTAGTATCCAACGACTTTACACCAGGTGTACAAGCCGAAGCAACAGGCACAACTGATGGTAATAGTGTAGATACAATTACAGTAACAATACCAGGATCGGGTTATACAGTAGCACCTACAGTTACAATTAGTGCTCCGGATGCTCCAGGTACACAAGCAACAGCAACAGCAACAATTTCAGGTGATACAATTCCATTGGCATCAGGAGAAGGTTATGTTGTAAGTATTACAATTGATAATGCAGGTACTGGTTATACATCAGATCCTACTATAACATTAAGCGCACCAAATGCAAATATTACATTAGGTACAGGTGCAATTGTTACTGCTAGTATCTCAGGCGACACTGCACCATTATATAATGGTCAAGGTAATGTAGTTTCATTTACAGTAGTTGATCCAGGTACAGGATATGTTAATCCACCGACAGTTATTATAAGTGCACCGGACGAAAATATCAATCATGGTATTGGTGCAACAGCAGAAGCAGTATTAAATGCAGCAACAGGTGTCGCATCGATTACAATTACCAACCCAGGTAATTATTATGATTTACCACCAAACATTGTTATTGACAATCCTACAACACCTCGTGTTGCAACAGTAGATGCATTAGTTACAGACGGTCAAGTATCGGGTTATACTATAACTGATGCAGGTTGGGGTTATGATAGTGTACCAGGTGTAAGTGTAAGCGCACCAGACACATTCCCAACAACAGCACAAGTTGGAACGATTATAACAGGTGATAAAGTTACAGGTTATTTAATACAAGATCCAGGACAAGGTTACATTGCTCCACCTACATTAATTGTCGATGTTGATCCAAGTGTAATTGATTTAATTGCACGTGGTGAAGCAGTAGTTAACAATAGACGTGTAGTTGACATTGTTGTAACACATCCAGGACAAGGTTATACAAGTGGTGTTCCGGGTATTACAATTGACGCTCCAACTGGATTAAGCTACCATGGTGCAGGAGCCACTGCCGAAGCAGTAATTGTTGATAATGCTGTTGACAGTATTACTATAACTGACCCAGGTGAGGGGTATGATATAACACCATCTATCACAATAGAGAATCCAACACGTAATACTAGACGTGCTTATGGTGCGGCTATAATCGAAGGCGATCAGGTAACTGGTATTGATATTACAGATCCAGGTGATGGTTACTTAGTACAACCTACAGTAACAATAGGCGATCCAAGTCAAATTGACCCAGACGTCGAAATTACAGGCAACGAGTTCATTGATACATATCATTCACATGCTCCAGAAGAATTAGTACCAGGGTCTATATTTGATACATTAGATCTTAAAGTGTTTACACGTTCTGGTTATGATTATACTGGTAACGGGCATGGTTTTGAAATTGGTAGTATAATCATTGAATATAACAATGAGCCATTGAGCTTTGCTGATTTAGTTGCTCATGATGTTGCTATTATTGCGATAAATGGTACAACAGGACAAACATTATACGAAGATTACGACTACACAATTAACTGGGTTAACAAAACAATTGATATTATTACCAATGTGAATGCTGGTGAATCAGTTAAGATTTTTGTTTACTCAATTGGTGGTGGTAACCAGTTACATCGAACAGTAATAACAGGTGACGATGTTATCAATGATGAAATAGAAATACCAGTAACATTCAATGATATTGACTATATGCATATTCTTGTCAATGGTGAAGAATTCACAGATTATACATACGCAGAAGACTTACCAACTACAACTATTATAACAACGAATGTTACACTGCAAGCAACCGACAACGTTAACATAACAGTATTTGGTGCAAACCCAGACAGTTCAGATGTAAGTTATTCATATCCTGTAACAGAGATATTTGAAGTACAAACAAATGAAAATGTATTTAATTTCACTGAAGAATTAAATTATTCAGAAGAGCCTAATGTTATTGTTGAAATAAATGGTCGTAGAATTAGACCAGCAGCTGGTAAACGTCATTATGTTGATGTTGCTGATAGTGTGTTCGAAACAGTCGATTATGATGAATCGGGTATTATTCAAGCAGATATTCTGTCAGATGAAGTTGAGGTTTATGTCAATGGTAATATAGCAGAATATGGAACAGATTGGTTCTTTAATAGTAGTGTAACGCAATGCACAGCTGAATTCTTTACTCCGGTTCCTGCAGGATCTATTGTTGATGTATATGTTATTAAGAATGATGGATATGCAAAATATCATGTCGACGCAATTAACAACGAATTAACAATTGATACAAATGGCACAGGTATTACTTTGTCGGCAGGCGACAAAGTAGCACTTACAAGTTGGTATGATGCTAGACAACAAGATATGTTAACTAAAGTTTACGAAGGTCCTGTTGTTGTATTCCAACCAACACAAGAGTTATTTGACACATACGGATTTGACACAGTTGCATTTAGTGAGTCAAGCGGATTAGATTTAAGTCTAAACATATTTGAATTAGATCGAGTTGTTGAACACTCTAATAGACTTTGGGTTACATTAAATGGCCGTAGATTATTACCAGGTGAGCATTATAGTGTGTCAGAAGATGGTAGAACAATAGCAATTGTCGGCGGTGCGATTGCATCAACAGATGAAGTGGTTGTAACATCGTTTACAAATAATGTTGTACCAGATGAATTAGCATTCCGTATCTTTAAGGATATGCGTAATAACGTTGCTGTATATCGTATTACAGATGATACTACAACTTTCTTAACACAAGATTTAAACGAAGACGATGATGTTATTCATGTTGATGATGCAAGTAAATTAGGTGAACCTAACTTATATAAAGCATTATTTGGTATAGTTGAAATTAACGGAGAACGTATTACATATCGTGAACGTGATTTAGTCAACAATGAATTACGTGGTTTACGCAGAGGTACCGCTGGTACAGGTATGCAAGAACTTCATGAAGTTGGTTCAGATGCAACTAACTTAGGCAAAGGTGACTTATTACAAACTGCCTATGATGTTGTTTGGTATGACATTGGTGACGGTACTCCAACTGATCCTTGGGACAATGTAGCCTGGGATGAAAACATTTGGGATGAAGCAGATATTCTCAATGGATTACCATTGCAATTACAGAATTCAGCATCGGCAAAATTCTTAAAAGGCGAATAAGCAGTTAGGATAAATAATAAAATGCAAAAACAAAACAAAGTTGTTAACGAAAAGAAAGATATGGATAATTCACAAGTTAAAAAACCAAATGAAACAGGTGGTATTGAAATTCAAGGACATATTAAAATCTTTGATCCAAATACAAACGAAGTATTCATTGATAAACGCAATGCTATTCATTATGAAAATATGAGTGAAGCATTAGCACAAAGTCTTGCAAATAAAAACTTAGGTTACATTTATCAAATGTCATTTGGTAATGGTGGAACAAGTGTTGACCCAACAGGCGTTATTACATACTTGCCTGCTAACACAACTGGTCAAAATGCAGATTTATATAATGAAACTTATTCTAAAGTTGTTGATGACAATAGTTCAACAAACTCAGATGTTAGTAGAAATAATTTAACAGTATTACATACGTCAGGTAAAGTTTATACTGATATTTTAGTACGTTGTCTATTAGATTACGGTGAGCCAAGTGGCCAACAAGCATTTGACAACAGCACAGATTTAGATGGTGAATATGTTTTCGACGAGCTAGGGTTAAAAAGCTGGCAAGGTGCTGATATATTACCAAAATTAATTACTCATGTTGTTTTTCATCCTGTACAAAAATCATTAAACAGACAAATACAGATTGATTATACAGTGAGAATACAGACTTTAACAAATTTATCTACAACATAATATACATATATTATTAAGTTGATAAATAAAAGAAACTACGAAATTTAGGAGATTCGAATCAAATGGCTTATACCATAAACAAAACAGACGGTTCTATTTTTGCTACAGTTGCAGATGGAACAGTGAATCAAACTAGTAGTGTAACTATTATTGGCAAAAACTATGCAGGCTACGGTGAGTTCTTAGGTGAGAACTTCGTCAAAATGCTTGAGAATAGCGCAAATGCTACTGCACCGGCTGCTCCTTTAAAAGGCCAATTATGGTTCGATACTGCTAACGGCTTATTAAAAGTTTATAATGGCTCTACTTGGAAAAACTTAGGTAGTGCTACAAGTTCAACTACTCAACCTACATCAACAGTTGTTGGTGACTTATGGTACGATAGTGCTAACAACCAGTTAAAAGTTTACAACGGTACTGGTTGGACATTAGTTGGCCCGGCTTTCACAGCAGGCACAGGTACATCAGGTTCAATTGTTGACACTATTACAGATAACTTAGCAACAGATCATGTTGTAGTTAAAATGTACGTCGAAGATACTATTGTAGCAATGGTATCAAAAGACCCAGAATTTACACCACAATCAGCAATCACTGGATTTAGCACAGTTAAAACTGGTGTTCAATTAAATGACTCAGTATCAAACATTGCTTTCCACGGTACTGCTACAGAAGCAGAAAACTTAGCTGGTGGTGGCGCAGGTGATTTCTTATCATCAGTTGCAAACGATACAACAACTGGTACATTAGGTATTGTCAATGATGGCGGTTTAACAGTTGGTGTTGATAGCGACTTAAATGTTTTAGTTAACGGTAGTCATGTTAAATTAAGAAATAATACTGTTGATAGCGACATTATTTTAAATGTTAACGACGGTGGTGTACAAAAAGATGTATTAACAATCGACGGTGCTACAGGTTTAGCATTAGTTAATGCAGACCCAACAGCTAACTTAGGTATTGCTACAAAACAATATGTTGATAACATTGGTTCAGTATCGGGTAACTTCTTATACCGTGATGGTACTAACACTGTCTCAGGTAACATCTTACCAGACGCAACAGGTACACGCAATTTAGGTGCAAGCGGAACACCCTTTGGCACAGTTTATGCTAACGTTTTTGACGGTACAGCAACAACAGCACAATACGCTGACTTAGCGGAGCGTTTTGAAGCTGACACAGAATATGAAGCAGGCACAGTCGTAGAATTAGGCGGTGTTGCTGAAGTAACAAAGGCAGTTGAAGAATTGTCTAACAACGTCTTCGGTGTAGTAAGTACACAGGCGGCTTACTTAATGAATGCAGGCGCAGGAACAGATAATACCCACCCACCAATCGCAATGAATGGTCGTGTTCCGGTTAAAGTCATTGGTAAGATTAATAAAGGTGATCGTTTAGTATCAGCTGGTAACGGTTTTGCTCGTGCTGCAACAGCAGACGAAACAACACATGACAATGTTATTGGTCGTGCGTTAGAGAGCAAAGACAGTGACGGTGAAGGTACTGTTGAAGCGATCGTAAAAATTAATTTTTAAGATTTATTAAATCTTCCAGCCATAACCCCTTCGGGGGTGTGGCGTTAATTTAATTAACTAATACAAAGGAAACTAGAATGGCTTATACAAGTGGTGACGTGATTTTAGACGATCACTATAATATTTTCGTACAAGGCGGCGCAGCAGCAGTTGATCACGGTACTGCAAACTTGAATACAATGTGGGGTGCGGGCAACGGCACTGATAAAGGCTGGGGACAAACCGGTAACTTATCAACGGTATCAGCAGGTAGTACAATTTCAGCAACGCAATGGGCTTCATTACTTAACAGAATGAATACTATTGCAGATCATACAAACTCATCTATAACAGCTATTACAAACCCAACTACAGGTGATGACATTGAAGCATACGCAGCATTATCAACTAATATCTCTACTTTATGGGGTAACAGAGGTGATGCTCATGCAAGTGGTACGGACATAACTACAAACGGTACAATGTCAGGAACATCATCATGGCAAGTATCTGCAATTGGTACAAAAACAGTTTCGTTCTCGTCAAACAATGCAGCAGATTATTTCTTTAATGCAGGTGGCATGATCCGTATTTCATTATCACGTTCAGGTGGTACAGCTAATAATAAGAATACAGAATGGACTGACTTATTAACTAAAGTTGGTACAATTGCTATCACAGGTGGTGCGCTAATACAGAGCATTGCCGGTACAAACTACACAGGTACAACTAAAGTTGGTGGTTCAGGTACAGCAAACATCCATTTAACGACAACGGGTTGGCATGATTTAACTGCTGGTGCTGGATATACAACAGTATATCGTCAATATGCAGATACCGCACCATATACAGGTAACTATATAGATATCTCGATTCGAAAAGATGCAGCCGCAGATGCAATTGATATTCGTGTACGTTTATTTGACACAGAAACAGATAGTGACCCAGTATTAGATATAGTTGATGGTACGTTATTATGTAATGTAGTTGTTCGCCCACCAAGCACAACTCATATTAGTAACACATGGGGAACACCAACAATGGGTGCATCTTCATGGGCATACACATAATAATTTACAAAATCAAATAAATAGTAGTAAATTATAGGGGAACTATTTCAATGGCTTATACAAGCGGTGATTTGATCTTAGACGATCATTACAATATTTTTGCTCAAGGTGGTGCAACTTCACCAGACCACGGTACAGCAAACTTAAATTCAATCTGGGGAACAGGAAACGGATCAACAATTGGTTGGGGGCAATCAGGTAATTTAGCAACTGTATCAGCTGGTGCAACAATTACAGCAGCACAGTGGACAAATTTACTTAATCGTATGAATACCATTGCAGACCACACAAATTCAACAATTACATCAATATCAAATCCGTCGGCAGGTTCTACTGTTTCTGCTTACACAGCATTATCAAGTAACATTACAACTTTATGGAATAACAGAGGCGACTGTCATGCAAGTGGTACAGACATTACAACAGGTGGTGTTTGGACTTCTACAGCAACATGGACAACGGCGGCATACCCACGTTGGGATATTACATGGAGTTCGGAAGCTGCAATGGAATACTTCTTTAATGCAGGCGGTATGATTCGCGTATCGGGTTCACGCACAGGCGGTTCAGCTAATAACAAAAACACCGAATGGACTGACTTATTAACAAAAATGGGTACTATTTGCTTTACAGGTGGTGCATTAACACAGAACATTGCTGGTACAAACTACACAGGTACAACTAAAGTTGGCGGTGGTGGTACAGTTGACTCTATATCATCTAACTTTGGTAGACATGATATTACAAGTTGGGATAACACAACATGGCAACCATTGATATTTAGACAGTATGCAGATACCGCACCATATACTGGTAACTATGTTTCGCATCACGTTCGCGGCGTGTCGGCAACTACTTTACGTTATGGTATTAACGCAGTTGATGCCGCAGCAGATGATGGCGTATTAGATAACATTGATGGAACATTAACATTTAACTTGGTGGTACGTCCGCCAAGTACAACTCATATATCAAATTCATGGGGTACTCCGACTATAACTATTACTGGAACTAGTATTTCATAATTGATATTTTCAATTTAACCAAAAGGGCCTTAGGGCCCTTTTATTTTGGCTACAGTTCCTGTATAATAATTAATATTATGGATACTGAAGCAATAATCAAACAAACGCGAGCTCGTTTTGATCACAATCGAAACAAGCAAATATTAAAAGAAAAATACGAAGCCAAAATGCTTTTTGCACATTCTGGTGGCATGTGGAAAGCCGGACCAGAATTACTTACTTTACTGCAAGCATTAACAACAGATGAAGCAGTTCTTGTAGACGAATACGATACACCATGTAAAGTGAATGTACAAGAAATGAAACTTAAAGTCGAACAATACTGGAATGAACAACTAAATGCTTGGCTTGAAGAATATAATCAACTTAGAAGGAATAGATAATGAAAGGAAAAATTAAAGCAGTGGCAATAGCATTTTTCTTTTGGATTGGCATAGCCACTGTTATGTTTGCATTTGGGTTATTAAGATTTTGAAAAAACGCGGCTGTTTAATATTTGCACACAATAACGGAACAATAGATTACGAACGTCTAGCACAAAAGTCTGCGGAGAACATCGAACGCCATCTAGGATTACCTACTGCTATTGTAACTGGAGACCCAGGTGCCAAAGGTGGTAACAGATGGTTTGCTGACTATGGCGAAACTGTTCCTTGGTACAATAACAAACGTTCTAGTGCCTACTTAGCAACTCCATTCGAAGAAACAATACTGTTAGATGCTGACTATGTTGTAGCAAGCAACCAATTAAATCGTTTGTTTGAGTCCGATAAAGACTTCTTATGTCATAGGACTGCAACAAGTGTCACTGGTGCAAATTGGAATAATCAAATTAATTACTTCGGGAATTATAAGTTTCCGATGTGGTGGGCAACAGTAGTTTATTTTCGTAAGTCAGACACAGCAAATGCTATCTTTAATGCCTGGCATATGGTACGAGAGAATTATAAACACTATGCTAGACTGTATAACTTTAAGCAACAACCATTCCGTAATGACTTTGCGTTAAGCATTGCATTAGGTATTGCCACAGGACATCACTTAACAAACGAGTTTGATATTCCTTGGGATTTAGCAAGCATGGTACCTGAAGATAGATTAGAGTTATTAGATACAGACTCATATAAAGTATCATATAAGAATGGCGAGCGTGACATGTATCTACATATAAACAATATGGACTTTCATGCTATGGGTAAAAAACATTTGGAAGAAATATATGCAGACTGAAAAAGAAAAAATGCTAGAAGCAGTACATGAGTTTGAACAGCGCATGTTATTTCATGTCATTGAGCATGGTTCGGTAAAAAAGTATATAGATTATCTATCTAAAGAGGAACATAAAAAATGGGTATTGAAGCAGAACAAGGTTACTTAATTCTTGCATCAAACACAGAAGATACAGACTATGTACAATGCGCTCGCGTATTAGCTAAAAGCATTAAAGTATTTCATCCGGATGCTAACGTTGCTATACTAACAAATGATGAGGTAAATGATGAGATATTCGATTACGTTGTGCGCTTTCCTTACGATACGAAGGGCGGTTGGCTCGATGATTGGCAAGTATTTGCAGCGTCGCCTTTTAGAGAAACTATTAAACTCGAAGCGGATATGATTATAACCACACCAATTGATCATTGGTGGACAATGTTTAGACACCGTGATGTTGTTTTAAGCACAGGAGCCATGGACTTTTATAGTACAGCATCGCC
>Ga0180435_10005548_pt1 | contig 12239 bp, 15 predicted proteins | sample SS_ome_3_FD_132467 | JGI IMG/M metagenome (GOLD analysis project Ga0180435, IMG submission 132467) | Hypersaline lake sediment archaeal communities from the Salton Sea, California, USA - SS_3_S_1 metaG | ecosystem: Environmental > Aquatic > Non-marine Saline and Alkaline > Hypersaline >...
AGCACGTAGACGAGGTTCACCCAGCTCGCATCGATCTTGAAGTCGTTCACGTCCTCACCTACTTCCTCTTGAACATGTCGAGCATGCGGTGGGTCACCATGTAGCCGCCGATGACGTTGATGGTGGCGAAGGCCACGGCGCAGACGGCCAGCACGGTGGCGAGCTTGGGATTGTCGGTGCGCGTCGAGATGACCGCGCCGATGAGCGTGATGCCGGAGATGGCGTTCGAGCCGGACATCAACGGCGTGTGCAGGGTGGGCGGCACCTTGGTGATGATCTCGAATCCGACGTAGACCGCCAGCACGAAGACGGTGATCGCGGCGACCAGGGCTTCCATCAGTCTTCTCCTCCCTCGTTGGCGGCGGTCCCGAGGCCGAGCAGTTCCCGGATGCGCGGGTGCACGACCTCGCCGTCACGCGTCAACAGGCTCCCGGCGACCACCTCGTCCTCGAGGTCGAGCGTGAGTGCGCCCTCCTCGATCATGGACAGCAGGTAGGTCTCCACGTTCTTGGCGTACATCTGACTGGCGTGGCGCGGCTTGCGCGAGACCAGATCGGTGGGGCCGAGGACGGTCACGCCGTGGGCCACGACCGTCTCGTCCGCCCGCGTCAGGGCGCAGTTGCCGCCGCGCTCGGCGGCCAGGTCCATGATCACCGAGCCGGGCGCCATGGCGGCGACCATCTCCTCGGTCACCAGCACGGGCGATCTGCGGCCGGGGATGGCGGCGGTGGTGATGACCACGTCGTTGCGCGCCACCACCTCCTTCATCTGGGCCTGCTGGCGCGCGATGAAGTCGTCGCTCTGATCCTTGGCGTAGCCGCCGGCGTCCTCGGCGTCGCCGGTCTCCAGGTCGAACTCGACGAACTTGGCGCCGACGCTCAGGACCTGGTCCTTCACGGCGGGCCGCACGTCGTAGGCCTCGACCACCGCGCCGAGGCGTTTGGCCGTGGCGATGGCCTGCAGCCCCGCCACGCCCACGCCGACGACGAAGACCTTGGCCGGCGCCAGCGTGCCGGCGGCCGTCATGAGCATGGGGAAGAGCTGGGGCAGGACCTCGGCGGCCGCCAGCACGGCCTGGTAGCCGGCCACGGTGGCCATGGACGACAGGACGTCCATGCTCTGGGCGCGCGTGATGCGTGGCACCAGTTCCAGGGAGAAGGCCGTCACGCCGCGCTCGGCCAGGGCCCGGACCGTCTCCGGCTCGCCCAGGGGATCGTGCAGGGCGACCACGGCCTGGCCCGACCGGTAGTGTTCCAGATCCGCCGCGGCGCCGGCGCCCGGCCCGCGGACCTGCAGCAGGATGTCGGCCTCGGCGAAGAGCGTCTCGCGACCGACCGTCGCGGCGCCCCGTTCGACGTAGGCCTCGTCGGGAAAGCCGGCCGCCGCGCCGGCGCCCGCCTCGATCCGGACCTCCAGGCCGGCCCTGACCAGGGCCTGGACCGACGAGGGTACGAGAGACACGCGCCGCTCCCCGGCGCACATTTCCTTGGGAACTCCTGCGATCATCTGAGACTCCCCTCTGCGACGTCGGCGCGATCGGTCCGATATGTCCCGTCCGGTCGTTCATACGACATGGCCGTGTGGTCCGTCATAATCGGGATCATTCTAATCCGAAAGTACGGGCATGACAACCCGGACCCTCGCGACACCCGGTGGGCGCGATACCTGTTTACCGGAGCCGCGCCATCGGATATCATCGTCTTGTCGTCCGTCGCACCTCCAACCATCGAAAGGAGGGTGTCATGCGACGATGCCTGCCGCTTCTGACGCTTCTCCTGCTCCCGGTCCTCTCGTGCTCTCCGCTTGCCGACGACAAGGACGGGCTGGTGGATTTCACGGAGATTCCCGAGGACTGGGGACACCTCGTCGCCGTCACCAAGTACGAGGACACCGGCTACTACGAGCTCTGGTTCAGCAATCCGGACACCGGCACGCTCACACACGTGCCGCTGTACCGGGCCACCTGGCAGATCAAGCCGGACCGCGTGCGGACCCTCCCGCGCGGCGCGGCCATGTCGGCGCCGGCCCACATCCGGGGAGGCGAGTCGTGACTATCGAGACCTGCATGAGCGTCTTCAGCCGCCTGATGTTCGTGGCGGCGCTGCTGTGCTTCGTCCTGGCCGTCCTCGAGAAGATCGCCAACCTGAACGGACAGACGCTGAGCTTCATCGGCTACGAGCCCGGCCGCCTCTTCGAGTTCTCGGCCATCATGCTCCTGTTCGTGATCACGGTGACGCTCCGGCGGATCCGCAAGGAGCTCCAGGCGAAGAACTGACGGCCCGTCGGCACGCTCAGCTCAGTCCCAGATCCCCAACTCGGCCTTGACGTCGTCGGTGGCGTCCGTGCGCGGATCCCAGGGCGGGCTCCACACGAGGTCCACGAAGCAGGAGCGCACGCCGGGCACGGCCAGGGCGGCGTTGCGCGCGGCGGCGACGATCTCGGGGGCCATGGGGCACATGGGGCTCGTCAGGGTCAGGTCGATCTGGACGTTGCCGTCGTCGGACTCGAACTCCACGCCGCGCAGCAGGCCCAGGTCCACGATGGAGAGATTCAGCTCGGGGTCGATGACGGGCCGCAGGGCCTCGATGATGGTCGCCTGGCTCGGGGGGCCCACGTCACACCTCCGTGGTCGAGACTTCGGCCGCCCGCCCCTGCTCGCGCGCCTGCAGCGCCTCGAGTGCGGTCAGCCAGGGCAGCAGGGCGCACTTGACGCGCGCCGGGAATTTTCGCACGCCGGACAGCACCTCGAGATCGCCCGAATCCAGGTCCTCGGGCAGGTCGGCCACGTCCCCGCGCATGTGTGCGCGGAACAACTCGGCCAGGTCGGCGATCTCCGCGAGGGTCCGGCCGGTCGCCAACTCGGCGAGGATCGACCCGCTGGCCGTGGCGATGGCGCAGCCCCGCGTCAGGACCGCCACGTCTGCGATCCGGTCGCCGTCGAACGCGACCTGCAGCGCGACCTCGTCTCCGCAGGAGGGGTTCCGGCCCTCGGCCTCCAGGTCGGGCGCCGCCAGCTTCGACGCGCCGCGCGGACTGCGGTGATGGTCCAGGATCACTTCCCGGTAGAGATCGTCCAGGCCGCCGTTCAAGCGAAGACCTCCCTGGCGTACGCGATGGCGTCGGCCATGGCGTCGATGTCGTCGTGCGAATTGTAGAGGCCGAAGGAGGCCCGGGCCGTGGCCGTCACGCCCAGACGGGCGTGCAGGGGCTGGGCGCAGTGGTGTCCCGCCCGGACCGCCACGCCCCGGGCGTCCAGGAGCTGGGCGAGGTCGTGTGCGTGCACACGCTCGTCGTGGAAGGCGACCAGCCCGCCGCGACGGGCGGGATCATCCGGTCCGTGGACGGTCAGGTCGTCGAAACGGCGCAGCACGTCGAACGCGTAGCCGGTCAGCTGCATCTCGTGGGTGCGGATGCGCTCGAGACCGGCCTCGTCGATCAGGTCCAGCGCTGCGGGGAAGGCCGCCGCCGCCGCCACGTTGGGCGTGCCCGCCTCGAAACGCTGCGGCACCTCGGCCCAGGTGGCCTCGTCCAGGCCGACCCGGTCGATCATCTCGCCGCCGAACTCAACGGGCTCGAGACGGTCCAGGATATCCGGTGTGCCCGCCAGGAAGCCGAGCCCCATGGGCCCGTAGGCCTTGTGGGCCGAGAAGGCCAGCAGGTCCACGCCCAGGTCCGCAAAGTCCACGGGCAGATGGCCGACCGACTGGGCCGCGTCGGCGACGACGACGGCCCCCCGCCGGTGCGCCGCCTCGGCGATCTCGGCCACGGGATTGACGGTGCCCAGCACGTTGGAGACATGGGCCAGCGACACGATCCGCGTGCGGTCGGTCAGCAGGTCGGGCAGGACGCCCAGATCCAGCTCGCCGCCGGCGTCCACGGGCAGGTGGCGCAGCAGCAGCCCCTCGCGGCGGGCCAAGGCGATCCAGGGCACCAGGTTCGCGTGGTGTTCCATCTCGGTCAGCAGGATCTCGTCGCCCGGTCGCAGCAGGTGCTGCAGCCCGAAAGCCGCCAGGTTCAACGAAGCGGTGGTGCCGCCGGTGATCACGATCTGCTCGGGCCGCGACACGCCCAGCAGCAGGGCCACGCGCCGCCGGCAGGCCTCGTAGAGGTCGGTGGCCTCGGTGGCCAGGGCGTGCATGCCGCGGTGCACGTTGGCGTTGTGGCGTCGGTAATAGCGGGCCTGGGCGGCGATGACCGCCTCCGGCTTCTGGGTCGTCGCCGCGCTGTCCAGGTAGACCAGGTCCCGCCCGTTGACCCGGCGGCCCAGGACGGGGAATCGCTCCGGGAAGAGCCCGCCGCAGCGGATGCAGTCGCCCTCCTGGCCCGCACAGGGCTCGACGCCGGCCGGCGCCGGCAGACGGAACCGTTCGGCGCTCATGCCGCCGCCCCCTTCCAGCCGTCCAGCCGGGCGGTCACGAGCTTCAGGACGGATTCCCGCGTCCGCTCGGGCATCCGGTCGAGGGCCCCGGCCAGGAAGCCGTGGACCACCAGCCGCACGGCCGCCTCGGGCGCGAGGCCTCGGGACTGGAGGTAGAAGATCTGTTCGGGATCGACGGGCGCCACGGTGGCGCCGTGGCTGCAGGAGACATCCTCGTTGAGGATCTCCAGCTCGGGGATCGAATCGGCGCGACCGGTGTCGGCGAGCAGGAGGTTGCGGTTCTCCTGGAAGGCCTCGGCGCCGCGCGCCGCCTCCTCGATGCGGATCAGGCCGGTGTAGCTGCTGCGGGCGCGCCCGTCGGCGACGGCCTTGAAGTCGATGTCGCTCCAGGTGCGCCCCGCGAGGTGGCGGTGCCGGGTGTGGTGGTCGAAGCGCTGGTCGGCGGCGCCGAAGGCGATGCCCCGCATCTCGCTGCGCGCCCCCTCGCCGGCGAGGTCGGACAGCAGTTCGACCTTGGCGCGGCTGCCGCCCAGCGAGGCGAAGGTCGTCCGCAGGTCGGCGTCGCGCCCGGCGCGGGCCCGGGCCGTCAGGTGCCCGTGCACCCCCTCGGACCAGCGCTGCACCAGCACGTGGCGCAGGCGCGCCCCGGCCGCCGCATCGAGTTCGGTGCGGGCGACCACGCGCGTGCCCTCCCGGCCGCCCACGTGCTCCTCGACGAGGGTGGCCTCGGCGTCCTCGCCGACCTCCACGAGCAGACGCGGCAGCACCGCGGGCGCCGCCGCCTCCACGCGGACGTGCAGGGGCGCCTCGAGGGTCACGCCGCGCGGGATGCGGACGCGCACGCCGCAGTTCCAGAGGGCCCGGTTGAGCGCTCCGAAGAGAACGGGCGACCCATCGGCCTCGTCGCCGAGTTGCAGGTCCAGGTCTGTGGACGAGGCGATGGGCGCCACTTCGACGCCCGCCGCGGCGGCGGCGGGCGAGACGGTCACATGGGGTGCGGCCCCCGGTCTGAGCACGACTCGGGCGGCCGCGGGCCCCTCGTTCACGCTCGCGAAGAGTTCCGGGGCGGGAACGGCCGGGTCGCCCGGCAGCAGGTGCGCCGGGTTGGTGAAGCGCCAGAGGTGGCGCACGCGGTCCGGAAGAGCCGCGGTCCGGAGGTCGCGGTGGGCCGCGAGCCGGGCCCCGAGGAGATCGCCGCCCTCGCCCAGGAGGCGCGAGATCTCTGCGGCCCTGTCCTCGCCGGGAATCGCCGTCGCGGCGGCATGCATGACATCAACCAACGGAACCCTCCATCTCCAGCTCGATCAGCCTGTTCAGTTCCACGGCGTACTCCATGGGCAGTTCCTTGACGAACGGCTCGATGAAGCCGTTGACGATCATCAGCCGGGCCTTGTCCTCGTCGAGGCCCCGGCTCTGCAGGTAGAAGAGCTGCTCCTCCCCGACCTTCGAGACGCGGGCCTCGTGCTCCACGCGCACGTCGTCCTCGGCGATGTCCATGGTCGGATAGGTGTCCGAGCGGGCCCGCTCGCCGATGAGCAGCGCGTCGCATTCCACGTTGGTCCGGCAGCCGCGGCTGCCGCGCGCCATCTGCACCAGCCCCCGGTACGACGAACGGCCGTCGTCCTTGCTGATGCTCTTGCTGACGATGCGCGAGGTGGTGTTGGGCGCCGCGTGGATCATCTTGGCGCCGGCGTCCTGGTGCTGTCCGTGGCCCGCGAAGGCGATGGACAGGACCTCCCCGTGGGCGCGCTCGCCCTTGAGCACGATGGCCGGGTACTTCATGGTCAGCTTGGAGCCGATGTTGCCGTCCACCCATTCGACGACCGCGTCCTCGTGGGCGTGGGCCCGCTTGGTCACGAGGTTGAAGACGTTGGTGGACCAGTTCTGGATGGTCGTGTAGCGGATGTGCGCGCCCTTCATGGCGATCAGCTCCACGACGGCCGAATGCAGGGAGTCCGAGGAGTAGGTCGGGGCCGTGCAGCCCTCGATGTAGTGCACGCTGCTGCCCTCGTCGGCGATGATCAGCGTCCGCTCGAACTGCCCCATGTTCTCGGCGTTGATGCGGAAGTAGGCCTGCAGCGGGATCTCCACCTTGACGTTCTTGGGCACGTAGATGAACGAGCCGCCGGACCACACCGCCGTGTTCAGGGCCGAGAACTTGTTGTCCCGGGTCGGGATCACCGTGCCGAAGAACCTGCGCACGATCTCGGGATGGTCGCGCAGGCCCGAGTCCATGTCGCAGAAGAGGACGCCCTGGGCCTCCAGGTCCTCCCGGATCGAGTGATAGACGACCTCGCTCTCGTACTGGGCGGTGACGCCGGCCAGGAACTTGCGCTCGGCCTCGGGCACGCCGAGACGGTCGAAGGTGCGCTTGATGTCCGCGGGCACGTCGTCCCAGTCCCGGGCCTGCTCGCCCTTGGGCTTGATGTAGTAGTGGATGTCGTCGAAGTCGATCCCGCCGAGCATCTCCGTGTTGCCCCAGCGGGGCATGGGCTTCTCCAGGAAGATATCCAGCGCCTTGTGGCGGAGATCGCGCATCCACTCCGGCTCGCCCTTCTTGCGGGAGATCATCTCGACCAGCTCGTGGTCGATACCCTTGGGCGCCTTGAGGAAGTAGTCCTCCGGGTCGCTGAAGCCGTAGCGCTCGGTGTAGTTGTCGTTGATGCCCAGCACCTGCTGTCGGGCGCTCATGCCGCGCTCCCCTCGCCGACGGCCGCGGCCCCGGCCAGCCACTCGTAGCCGCGCGCCTCGAGCTCCCGCGCCAGTTCAGCCCCCCCGGAACGCACGATGGTCCCGTCCATGAAGACGTGCACCACGTCGGGTTTCACGTAGTCGAGGATGCGCTGGTAGTGGGTCACCATCAGGACGCCGGTCTCCCCCGCCGACGCCTTGTTGACGCCCTCGGAGACCACCTTCAGCGCGTCGATGTCCAGGCCCGAGTCGGTCTCGTCGAGCAGGGCGAAGGCGGGCCGCAGCATGAGCATCTGCAGGATCTCCAGGCGCTTCTTCTCGCCGCCGCTGAAGCCCTCGTTCAGATAGCGCGAGACGAAATCGCGGGGCACGTCAAGCTCCTTGAAGGCCGCCTGCATCTCGGCGCGGAACTCGCGGACGGGGATGTCCTCGCCGCGGCGCGCCGACAGTGACGCCCGCAGGAAGTTGGCGACCGAGACGCCGGGCACCGCCACCGGGTACTGGAAGCCGAGGAACATGCCCAGGCGAGCCCGCTCGTGCGGCGCCAGCCCGTCGACGCGGCGGCCGTCCAGGTGGATCTCGCCGCTGACGTCGTAGCCGGGATGCCCCATCAGCGCGGCGGCCAGGGTGGACTTGCCCGAGCCGTTGGGCCCCATGAGGGCGTGGGTCTCTCCGGCGCGGATCTCCAGATCCACGCCCTTGACGATCTCCTTGCCCTCGATGCTGGCGCGCAGGCCGCGGCAGGCGAAGACCGTCTTGTCCGATGTGCTCATCTCGTGTCTCCTCGGAGTGACGGCGCCGGGGCGCCGGTGGATTCATAGTTCGAGCAGCTTCGCCTCGGCGACGCGGGCCTCGCCGCTGATGTCGTCCAGATTCGTGGCCTCCAGCACCACGGCGATGCGGTCGGCGAGGGATTGCCAGACCGAGCGCAGGCCGCAGTCGTCCGCGTGGGGACAGATCGCGTCCAGCGGGTCGTCCGGCGAGCACTCGCTGCCGTCCAGCAGGGGCCGGCCGGTCGCGGTCATCACCTCGGCCACGGAGATGTCGGCCGACGGGCGCGCCAGTTCGTAGCCGCCGTTGCGTCCGCGGACGGTCCGCACCACGCCTCCCCGCCGGAGCTGGGACAGGAGCTTGGTGACCGTCGGCTGAGGGATGTGCTCCGCGCTGGCGATCTCGGCCTGGGTCATCTGGCCGCCCCGGCGCGCGAGGCAGGCCGCGATGCGCAGGGTCTGTTCGTCCGTTTTCATGATCTTCACGAGGCGCCTTCCGTCACGTGCCAGGTTTCGGGCATAAGATAAATACAAGTATATTTTTGTCAAGTATTACGGGCGAGACTTTCGCGTCTTCATAACTGGCTGCGATAATGGACGTTATCGTATTCCGCCAGAGGATCTCAACGTCGGGACGCGAAGGAACGGGCCTCTAGTCGCCGGGACCGTACTCGGGCACCCGTCCGCGCGCATGGTGGTACTTGGGGCTGTCCAGCTCCTGGGCCCGGCGCATGAATTCCGCCTCGCCGATCTCGGTGCGCCAGCGGCCGGACAGCTTGGCCAAGCCGATCCCCCCGAAGAAGATCAGCAGGACCGCCGCCGCGAAGACGACCGGACGCAACCGGCCGCGCCAGCCGCGGCCGGCGCGCACCGCCAGGGCTTCGGGCGCGGGGCACTGGGCCACGCATTCCAGACAACCGGTGCACTCCGGGTCGGCGACGCGCGTCTTGCGGTCCACGTCCAGGAAGGCGGGGCAGACCGCGGCGCAGTGCCCGCAGGCGGTGCAGTCGGGAAGACGTCGCTCGATCTTCAGCGGCGAGAGCGACGACAGCAGGCCCAGCAGCGCACCGTAGGGACAGAGGAAGCGACACCAGAAGTAGGGCACCACGAAGGACAGGATCACCAGCGCGCCGAGCACCTTGGCGGTCAGGGCCGACATCTGCGTGAAGAAGAGCAGCATCTTGATGTCGGCAACCTTGTTGTAGGGGGAATTCAGGAAGGCGGCGATCTCGTGCGGGGACATCTGCACGAAGACCGCGTAGACGAAGTAGAACGCCAGCAGGTACTTGAGCCCGCGCAGGGAACGATCAAGCCAGGTCGGCAGCTTGATCCGGCGTCGGAACGCGAGATGGGACAGGCGCGCCAGGGCCTCGGCGACCGTGCCCACGGGGCAGAGCCACGAACAGAAGGCCTTCTTCAGGAAAAGGGCCGTGAGGCACGCCAGGCCGAAGATGACCAGGCCCGCGGGATGGATCATGGAGAAGGTGCCGTCGGCCACCCAGTGCCGGAGGCTGATGAGGGCCGAGATGGGCAGGAAGCCCTCGACGCCGGGCGGGCGCACGCCGACGCGCGCCCCGTCCATCACCCCCCCCACCCAGTGGGCGAACTGCAGGCCGATGGCGACCGTCACGAGCAGGGTCAGGACCTGCACCGCCCGGCGCACGGCCAGGGGCCGCCGCGGAGGCGACCGGAAGATCCGGGCGCGGCGTTTCGCGCGGTCGAGACGCGCTGCGGGATCAGGGTTGCGGGAGGTCATGGGCGCCTTCGACGCGCAGGTCGATGTCGACGGTGCCGGCGGCCATGTCGGCGACCGACCGCTCGTTCAGCATGGACAGGATGCGCGTGCGCAGTTTCAGCCAGGCCGCGTGCATGGCGCAGGGATTGTCGTCGTCGCAGTTGGGCAGACCCAGGAGACAGCCGTGCCCCCAGTCCGCCCCCTCGGTGGGCGCCACGACCTCGGCAAGACGGATGTCGCTCCCGGGGCGCGCCAGGGCGTAGCCGCCGCCGGGGCCGGGGCGGCTGGAAACGAGACCGGCCTGGACCAGGCGGTTGAGAATCTTCGCCACCATGGGCAAAGACAGGCTCAGCTGCTTCGCCAGCGCCGCGTTGGGCACGAGGCCCTCCGCGCGGGCCAGCACGGTGACGGCGTGCAGCGCGTATCGCGTCTCGGTCTTGAACATGCCGGTCGGCCTCCCGGTGCGTGGCGTGTCGCCGATAATTCCATACCGATTGATAACTATTTATGCCCATCGCGTCAAGCCGCGCTAAGGAATGCCTACGAGGCCACTCTTGTTCATGGGAAGATATGCGTTATCATGGTCGGACGTGCGGCCGCCGCCAGGCTCCGACCCGGCGGACGACCGCCCCTCCCGACGTGTCGCGACAACCCGGAAGGTGAACGTGCGAGACATATTCCACCTCCCCCCGCTGAGGGCCCTGGCCTCCATACGGCTGAGCGTCGTCCTGCTGGTGATCTTCGCGGTCGCCATCGCCAAGGCGACCTTCCTGGAATCCCAGTACGGGGCCACAGGCGCCCGCGACCTGGTCTACAACGCCCGCTGGTTCGAGGTCGTCCTGGCGCTGTTGATCCTGAACCTCGTCCTGGTGCTCTTCGCCCGGGCGCCCTACAAGCCCCGGCAGTACGGGTCGGTGATCGTCCACGTGGCCATCATCTGGATCCTCGTGGCCGCCGGCGTCACGCGCTACTTCGGCTACGAGGGCGTCATGCCCATCCGCGAGGGCCAGGCGGCCGATTTCATGTACTCGCGCGAGCCCCACGTGCAGCTCGAGATCGACGGACGGACGGGGTCCTTCCCCGTGCGGCTCTACCGGCCGGGCCCCGACGGCAGCTCGGGCGGCCTGGACTTCGCCGGACGCGACTATCGCGTGACGGTCGAAGAGTACTGGCCGCACTTCGCCGAGACTCTGCAGGCCGCCGACTCCGGTCCGGCGGCCCTGCACCTGACCATGATCGGCGCATCGAATCCCGAGGACCTCTTCCTGGTGGCGGGCGAGCGCCGCACCTACGGCGGGCTCCGCATGGGATACGCGGACGAGCCCCTGGAGACGGCGACCGCCGGCGCGCGCTGGGGTCGCCTTCGCGTTCGCGCGGACGGTGAGACCGCCGACTTCGAGGTGCCCGACGCCCTGCCCGCCGATTTCTCCGCGGGCGACTGGCGCTTCACGGTCACGGAATTCCAGGCCGACTTCCGGGTGGGCCGCGGCACCGACTACACGGGCGATCTGGCCAACCCCATGGTCCGCGTGGCGGTCACCGCCCCCGACGGCCGCGAGGGCGAGAAGATCCTCTTCGCCTTCCATCCCGAATTCTCCATGGGCCACGGCGGCGGCGAGGAGGCGTTCCCAGACCTGGACGTCCTCTACCAGCTCTCGCGGGGCCTGGACTTCGGTCGCGACGCGGCCGGCGCCCTGGTCGCGCGGGCGTCCTCGCCCCTGGCGGCCATGGGCATGGCCGAGGGCGCCGAGGCCCTGGACCTGGCGGCGGGCGAGCCCTTCACGGTCGAGCCGGCCACGATCTACCGCAGCGAGGCCGACGACCTGTCCTTCATGCTGCGCGAGGAGCTGCCCCACGTCCGCCTGCGCCCCGCCCTGAGCACGGACGAGCGGGCCCCGGCGGCCGTGCGCCTCTCCGTGGCCGACGGCGACGGCGAACGGGCCGAGGCCATCGTGATCGAGGACGACGACCGGGGCGAGACGGTGGACCTCGGCGGGATCGACGCGACCCTGCGCTTCGGCGCCATCGTCATCGACCTGCCCTATTCGATCCACCTGGACGATTTCCGGATGCTGACCTATCCGGGCAGCCGCAATCCCGCCAGCTACGAGAGCCACGTGCGCCTCTACGACGAGGCCCAGGGCGAAGACGGCCGGCCGGTGCGGATCTACATGAACCACCCGCTGACCCACCGCGGCTTCAAGCACTTCCAGTCGTCCTACGATCCCGACGAGCTGGGCACCGTCCTGTCGGTGAACTACGATCCCGGCAAGATCCCGACCTACCTGGGGTACGGCCTGCTGACCCTGGGCTTCCTGATGATCCTGGCCCGCGACCTCATCTGGCCGTCGCGCCGGGAAAAAGACGAAAGAGCGAAGGACGAAAGGAGCGCGGCATGAATCGCCTCTTGCGCAGCGGCGGCCCGGCCGTCCTCCTCCTGCTCGGCCTGGCCCTCGCCCGGCCGGCGGCGGCCCACGCCGCCATCGAAGAGCGGCGGCGGCAGGACGGTTAGACGGTCCGACGGTCGGAAGCTGGGACGATCCGACAATGGGACAGTGGGACGGTGTACGGCAGGACAGTGGGACGGCGGGGCGGCGAGGACCCGAACGGTTGGGGAAAGAGGAGCGCGTTTTGCCGCGAACGGCCGTGCAGATCGTCGTGCTGG
>Ga0180435_10005550_pt1 | contig 12237 bp, 12 predicted proteins | sample SS_ome_3_FD_132467 | JGI IMG/M metagenome (GOLD analysis project Ga0180435, IMG submission 132467) | Hypersaline lake sediment archaeal communities from the Salton Sea, California, USA - SS_3_S_1 metaG | ecosystem: Environmental > Aquatic > Non-marine Saline and Alkaline > Hypersaline >...
AAGACGCTCGTCATCTTGCGATCGTTTATGGAGTTTTCTTTCATCATCACAATTTCTTCCTATGCTTATTTAGCTTCTTTCCATTTTTCCTTGTTTTTTGCTCTAATTTTTTTCGGACAACAGGCGTCACCCCGCTGGTTTCGGCAAATCTCCTCCGGGTCACGGGTAATTATTTTCTTTAATGCTGAACGATCATCTTTAATCTCACGTGACGTCACAAACGCGGCCTGAAGCCAATCCACAATCGGCTGATGCTGCGGTCGGGTTTTGTCCAGCCAATAATAGACCCAACGCCCTTGTTTGCGGCTTTTTAGAATTTCGGCATTCACCAATTGACTCAGGTGACGGGAGGCCGTCGCTCCCGAGACCTCTAGGAGTTCCGTAATCTGGCAGGCGCACAATTCTTCGTAGATGGATAAAGCCGCCACTATTCTCAATCGGTTGCGATCCGACAATGCTTTTAAAGTTGATAATTGGTTTTTCATAATCCGGTTCTTTATGATTTATTTAGCTAAATATCTAAATATAAAACGCCGGATTTGTCAACCCGAAACGCATCTCTACATAAAATTAGATTTGCCGCTAGTTTACCGCTCCAATAGGTTTTAGAAAAAAAGAAGAGATATTGAACTTGGATGGATAGAATTTTATGACTACGAAATCATCATGCACATCCAGACAAGAACAGCCGTGCCACTAAGCTTCGAGTAAACCTTAAACACATTATCGTTTAATATGATGAAGTTGCTTCCACCTTTAGAGCAAGAAAAAACCCGCCATTTTGCGAAGGAAAAAATGGATGTCAGCCATAAAAGGTGGATTACTAATATCGCAATAATTGTCATTATAGATCTCCCAATTTTTTCAATATTTTAAAAATGGAATGTTAGAGATTTATTAAGGCAGTGTTATTTTTTTACCAAGAAATGTTCAGTTCGTGAGTATATAAGAATAAGTCTAACTACCTGCACACTAAACAAAGCTTCTATCTAACTATTTTTAATTCAATTTTAACAATAAGTTAATGCAATTCAAATTAAAGAACTGTAGTTTTTTTAAAAAAAAGGAGGAAAGATAATGGATCACAAAGATAGAGACATTAAAAAAGTGACACAGGTAGATTTGATTTTTTTAAAACAAAAAGGATTGACCAATAAAAAAATCAGTAAAATGATGGGTATATCCATAAAAGAAATCGATCGCCATTTAGAACTGCAGCTTAATTCGCGTTTAGCTTCCGGTGTTTTTTAGAGACAATCTTTTCAGGTGCGGCATGGTTGAGGCCACAGCCAGCAAGTCCACTCATCTTCTAATTTATTTCTTACGATAATTACATGCCGGATTAAGGTGTTTTAAAAGAATAAGCAGTTAATTTTCACCAGATATTTCAGAAAATTGAGATGACTTTGTATTTATTTACAAAAACCTATCTTGACATTGCACTTATTTATAAGTAAGTGCTTACTTAATATGGCGGAGATTCATAATAAATACCAAAAAATCAAGTTGAATATTGGAGGAATGTATGACTCGCAAGCGCATGTCTGCGGAAAATCGTAAAAAATCAATTATCGAAGCCGCTATCCATGTCATATCGCGCCTAAACTATGACTGTGCGACCACGGCATTGATTGCCAAGGAAGCTGGAATAAATGAAGCATTGATATACAGTCACTTCAAAAGTAAAAAAGATCTTCAACTGGCAACATTGGATTACCTTCTGGAATACCGTATCCAGAAATATGCCTCCAATCCTGTTTTCCAATCACAAAATAGCAATCATAGCATTATAAGAGCTCTCATTGATCAGTATCTCAAAGAAACCCAGGACCCGGATGTGGATATGTTTGACTGCCTTTTGAAATCATTATTCGCAATTGATGATGAAATTAGAGAAAAAGGAAGGGACATCATTTCTACCATTCATGACTTCAATCGAAAAAATGTAATAGAAGATATGCATAGAGGCTTTTTGAAAACGGATATTAACATTGACATCATTGCATGGGAAATGCTCGGAAAAATTTTAATGGTATCCATTTTAGCGGTTATCGGTAATCTGCAACAATATGGCATAGACAATTTTAAAGAGTCAATTAACTATTTTGAGGAAGCATTTTTACATAAAAGGCCGGTTAAAAAAAACAAAACGAAATAGAGGAGTTCAAAAAAGTGAAATGCAAAGCGATATTCATTTACAACATTTGAAGGATCGGCGCGCAAAATTTTTTGAAGGAATAGCACGCTTCGTCATTCGATTCCGATACATGATTTCCATTGGTATGATTCTGCTGGCCATACTTCTTGGTATGCAACTGAAACATTTTACCGTAGATACAACCTCCGAAGGACTCCTTCATGAAGACGACCCTAAACGAATTGTTTTTGATCAATTTCGTGATCAGTTTGGCAGTTCTGAGGCCATTATTGCTGCAATCGGGCCTGTAGATGTTTTCAGCCAGGATCTGTTAAAACGCTTGAAGGAGTTTCACGAAGCATTGGAAGTGTCTGTCCCGCATATTGATGACATAACCAGCCTGGTCAATGCAAGAAATACAAGAGGGAAAGTTGGAGAGTTAATCGTTGAAGATTTTTTAGAACACTGGCCAGTTTCAGCAGAAGATATTCAAATATTAAAAAAACGGGCCCAACAGAATCATGTATATCGAAATATGCTGATCGATAAGAATGCACATTATACTGCCGTCATTCTCAAGACCAATCAATACACTTCTGAATTTCTAGCAACTAATGAAAAAGATATGGACGGATTGGAAGATGATGCCGATCCTATCCAAATAGTAGCCGATTCGAAAAATAGTTCCAAGCGCTTCTTCAGTGATAAGGAAAACAGCGAGACCGCAGCTGCAGTCAGAGCGATAGCAGAAAAGTTCAATACTCCTCATTTTCCTATTCATCTTTCCGGAACACCGGTAATCGGGGATGTTATAAAAAGATGGATGGTCAAAGATATGCGCAAGTTCATGATTCTGGCAATCATCATGATCGCAGCCTTCTTGTTTCTCCTGTTTCGGAACGTTTCCGGCGTATTATTGTCTCTCTTTACCGTTATTTTTTCTCTGGTATGCACCTTTGGCATCATGGCAATTTGCAGTGTGCCCATTAAAATTCCGACCGTGATGCTTCCTTCTTTTCTTCTTGCCGTGGGCGTCTGTGACAGCGTACATATCCTCGCAATCTATTACAAAAGGCTGAAACAGGGTGATTCAGCCGATGAAGCAATCATTTTCACGCTGGGGCACTCCGGCCTGGCAGTGTTACTGACGAGTATCACAACAGCCGGCGGCTTTCTTTCCTTTCTGACTTCGGAGGTGGCGCCCATCGAAGACCTCGGTATTTTTTCCGCCATTGGTGTCATGATGGCACTTCTCTACTCACTGCTCTGGTTGCCGAGCATGTTGAGTATACTTCGTACAAAACCCAAAGACAGAACTTCGGAACACCAACCTCAGTTCCTGGATAGGGTGCTTTCCGGGTTTGGAAACATAGGCACCGGAAAGCCCAAAACGATTTGTGTCATTGTGGCAATCATGATCATTTTATCTCTTTTCGGCGCCTCACGCCTGGAATTCAGCCATAGATCCCTGTCCTGGCTGCCGGAAGACTCAATAGAACGAATCGATACCGAATTGATCGATAAGGTACTAAGGGGCTCCCTTACGTTCGAGCTCGTTATGGATACGAAGAAAAAAAACGGTTTCTTCGAGCCCTCCCTGCTGAGTCGATTGGAACAGCTATCTGCCCGCTATAACAAATATAGAGATGAAAAAGTCTTTGTGGGAAAGACTCTTGCAGTTACAGATATTCTGAAAGAAATTCATCGCGCCCTGAATGAAAACCAGGAAGAATTTTATGGCATTCCAAAAAACCAGGACCTGGTTGCTCAGGAATTTCTCCTGTTCGAGAATTCCGGCTCAGACGACCTGGAAGATTTTGTCGACAGCCAGTTCAGTAAAGCTCGGTTCAGCATCAAAATTCCCTGGGGCGATTCAACTGCATTTGGACACCTTATTGGCGACATCGAGACACAACTGAGGGAGCATTTTCCGGGTGTTGACTATTATATTACTGGTAAGCCGATGCTGATGCTTCGCACGCTGAACGGCATTATCATGAGTATGGGGAAAAGCTACCTGTTGGCATTAACGGTGATCACGCTTCTCATGATTCTTTTCATCGGCGATTTGCGGTTGGGACTTGTTAGCATGTTGCCGAATCTGTCCCCAATTGTCATATGTCTTGGAATTATGGGCTGGATGAATATTCGTCTGGATGCATTTAACATGACCATGGGTGCCATTGCCATAGGGCTTGCGGTGGATGACACCATCCATTTTATGAACAATTTTAAACGATATTATGAAATAAATGGCAGCTCTTACGAAGCTGTTCAAAAAACACTGGCCACTTCAGGTCGAGCAATTCTGTTTACCACCCTTGTCCTTTCGTCCGGCTTTTTAATCTACTCCTTCTCATTTATGAAAAATCTTTACTACTTTGGCCTCTTCACGAGCCTTACACTTATTATCGCCTTGTTAGCCGATTTTCTGCTTTCTCCCGCTCTAGTCACTATTTTATACCGGAAGAGTGCATGAAATGTACTTCTGAGCTTTAAAGTCCGTCTACTCTTATTGATAACGTATTTCAGTTTTAGAAAAGCTGGTGATCTTCTTATACCCAAATCAGTAAGGAGGCATGATATTACAAAATAGTGTGAATTACGATGTTCTGGCGCCGGTTCATTTCCTCAGGCGGTCTGTATCGGTCTATCCTGAAAAAACAGCCGTTGTTTTTTATGGAGACCTGCGGTGCACCTACCGGGAATTCGAGACCCGGGTTCACCGCCTGGCAGCCGAGCTTATTTCTATCGGCGTGGGCAAAGGGGATAAAGTCGCCTTCATGTGCCCGAACATTCCCCCATGCTGGAAGCCCATTTCGCGGTGCCCAGGGACGGCGCAACCATCGGTGAAGCTTTAAGAAGAGGCATAAGATACCTTTCCTTGAATATGCATGGTGGTAAGACAGATTATCGCTTGAACATATTTTGTGTGTTAAGACAGATGCGCACCAGCATTAGCATCACGGGAACTTCAATCAATACTCCGACGACCGTGGCAAGGGCTGCGCCGGATGAAAGACCGAAAAGCATGGTTGATGTCGCGATAGCCACTTCAAAGTGGTTGGAGGCGCCGATCATGGCTGCCGGTGCGGCATTTTCATAAGACAGCTTCAGCAACCTGGCAGCACCATACCCCAGGCCAAAAATCAGCACTGTCTGTATGAACAGCGGGATGGCGATCCAGAGAATCGTTAAGGGGTTGGCGACAATTACGCCGCCTTTGAAAGAAAAGAGAAGCACCAGGGTAATAAGCAAAGCAATAATCGTTATGGGCGTGAGCACATGAAGAAATTTTTCTTTGAACCAGGTTTCTCCCCTGCCGGCAATAATCCACTTGCGGGAAAGGTAACCGGCGACCAATGGCAGCGCAACATAAATAAGGATGGACAAGAACAGAGCCTGCCATGGCACAGGGAGCCTCCCCACACCCAAGAGAAATCCTCCCAGTACGCCATAAAGTAGAAGCATGGTTAAGGAATTGATGGCCACCATCACCAGGGTCAACCCGTCGTTTCCCCTGGACAGATAACTCCAAACCAGCACCATGGCGGTGCATGGCGCAATCCCCAGGAGAATACAGCCGGCCAGGTAACTCCGCCACAGGGGCACTTGCAACATTTTCGTCCCTTCCTGGAGCACAACCGTGCCGGCGCCGTGATTTGCCCCGACAGGTAAGTCCAGCCCGAACGGCATCTTCACCAGATCGGTGGCATCCGCGCCAATGAAGCCGCGAAATAAAACACCCAGGAACAAAATTGCGATTCCATACATGGTAAATGGTTTTACGGCCCAATTGATAAACAGGGTCAGGTATCTCTCAAAGACGCTCGTCATCTTGCGATCGTTTATGGAGTTTTCTTTCATCATCACAATTTCTTCCTATGCTTATTTAGCTTCTTTCCACTTTTCCTTGTTTTTTGCTCTAATTTTTTTCGGACAACAGGCGTCACCCCGCTGGTTTCGGCAAATCTCCTCTTCTTTATGATTTATTTAGCTAAATATCTAAATATAAAACGCCGGATTTGTCAACCCGAAACGCATCTCTACAGAAATAACGGCATGTTTTTGTTCTAATTTCATATCCTTCTTTGAATATTTGTATGGAATGATAGAGATTTATCCGGGCAGTGTTGTTTTTAATTCTATTTTAACAACAAGTTAATGCAGTTCAAGCTAAAGACCTTTAGTGTTTTTTAAAAAAAGGGGAAAAGTCCGGATCGAGCCCGACGTTGACTGTCCGCGTGATGCGTGTTAGGGTTAACCGATGTTTGACCACCTGTTTACCCAATCCTGATGATCACGGCCGATTCCAGCACCGTAGCTGCGTCAAGTTTCGTCTGTTTGTCGGCGGCATCCAATCGACCGCATGGATGGGGGCAAAACAGTAAGGCAGAAATTACGGAAAGGAGGCGTCCCAATGAAAAGAGGAAGCTACAGTCCCCGGTATAACCCGGACAGGTTAAGGGAAATGATAGAAGAAGGCAAGTCGGCAAAAGAAATCATGAAAGCCCTGAAAATATCCCCCTTTACCCTCCAGGAACACCTGGTGATGCTCCAGAACCAGGACGAGAAAGTTTACATTATAAAGGGGCTTTTCAATGATCCCGAGGCAGAACCAGCCGTGAAAAAAGAAGGTCTGGTTTTCTCCAAGGAAATGCTGGAAAAAACCGGATTCACCCCTGGCGATGCCTTTGAAATGGAAGTTCAAGAGGATCGGATTATTCTAAAAAAAATCAAGGAGGACTAACAGGCAAAGGGGGCGACGAATAAAATGAATGACCAAGGATTTCAAATAAAAACCGCAAAAACATGGAAAAATTTAAGCAACCCGGTATTTAAATACGATATTCAGCCCAGTGTATTTTTTATTTCAGCCTTTTTGATTTTCGCCGGAGTAATCTTTACCCTGGTTGCCGGAGATTCGGCAGTCAGTCTTTTTTCGAGTATAAAAGACTGGATGTCAGAGTATACCGGGTGGTTCCTGGTTTTGACCATGAATGCCGTCCTCATCACCTGTGTCGGCATCATGGTTTCCCCTTTCGGAAAACTCAGGATCGGAGGGCATGACGCCGAACCGGAATTCGGTTACTTGAGCTGGTTTGCCATGCTGTTCAGTGCAGGCATGGGCATTGGCCTGCTGTTTTACGGCGTGGCCGAACCCATGTTCCACTACGTGGCCAACCCCCTGTCGGAACCGGGCACCATTGACAGCGCCAAGGCGGCAATGGAGCTGACATTTCTTCACTGGGGGCTCCATCCCTGGGGCATTTATGCCCTGATCGGTTTGGGCCTGGCGTTTTTCGGCTTTACGGAAGGGCTGCCGCTGTCCATTCGGAATGTGTTCTATCCGATTTTCAAGGAGCGCATTTACGGCAATATCGGCAATACCATCGATATTTTGGCCACGATTTCCTGCCTGTACGGTGTCGCGACATCCCTGGCATTCGGTGTTCAGCAGGTAAACGCGGGTATGGCGCATTTGTTCGATATCCCTCAAAACCCGACGGTGCAGGTGATTTTAATTGCCTGCATTACCGCCCTGGCGACCTGGTCGGTGGTCCGGGGTCTTGACGGCGGCATCAAGCTGTTGAGCAACATAAACATCTGCCTGGCCTTGCTGCTGATGCTTTTTGTCTTTATCCTCGGCCCCACCTTGTTTATTTTAAACGGGCTTTTGGAAAATATCGGCAACTATGCCCAAAACTTTTTTGCCCTGGGGTTCTGGAACGAAACTTACACGGAAGCCGGAAACTGGCAAAACGGATGGACGATTTTTTATTGGGCATGGTGGATCGCCTGGTGCCCGTTTGTGGGCATGTTCATCGCAAGGGTCTCCTACGGCCGGACACTGAGGGAGTACCTGGCCTGCGTCCTTATTGTTCCGACAAGCGTCACCTTTATCTGGATGACGGTCTTCGGAAACAGCGCCATCTTCATCGAACGGTTCATGATGGGCGGCATGGCCAAGGCCGTGCAGGAAAACATCCCGGTCTCGCTGTTTGTTTTCCTGGAAAACTTCCCCTTAAGTACGGTCACATCCATACTTGCCATCGTTGTCGTCATCTTTTTCTTTGTTACATCTTCAGACTCCGGTTCCATGGTTATCGATATTATCACCGCCGGCGGAAACCCGGATCCCCCGACACCGCAGCGGCTGTTCTGGGCCATCCTGGAGGGTACCGTGGCAGCCATACTCCTTCTGGGCGGAGGCATTGTCGCACTCCAGACGGCGGCGATCAGCACCGGACTGCCATTTGCCGTTATCATGTTCGGTATGTGTTTCGCAGTAATCAAAGGGCTGTCAACCCATTATAAAACCCACGGACATAAGTACTCGTAACCTGCAGAACCGTTTTTTAACATGAAAGATCAAGCAACCGATACTGACAGGAGAACGTTATGTTTACAAAGAAGACAAATACATTCACCATGCTGGTTTGCATTGTTTCACTGCTGTTGATCAGTCCGCCGGCGATTTGGGCCAAAGAAATTAAAACCGTCCGCCTGGCCTATGTGGAGTGGTCTGAAACAGTGGCCGCCACGAACATGGTAAAAACCGTCATCCAGGAAAAGATGGGATATTTCTGTGAGATTATCCCCATGACGGCAGACAAAATGTGGGAGGCTGTGGCATCCGGGAAGGTCGACGGCATGGTGGCGGCATGGCTGCCCACCACCCATGCCCATTATTACGAAAAGTACAAGGGCCGGCTGGAGGACCTGGGGCCCAATTTAGTCGGCACCCGCATCGGGCTGGTGGTGCCGGATATAACAGTGGGCCGTCAGACCGCCGCCTCAGGGAAGCGGAACAAACCCTACATCGAGGCTGAATCCATCGAGGATCTGAAAAAGTACAGGGACCGGTTCCGCGGGAAAATCATCGGCATTGACCCGGAGTCCGGCATCATGAAAAAAACCCGGCAGGCACTCCGGGAATATGGGCTGTACAATTACACGCTGGTCAGCGGCAGTGAAGTTGCAATGACGGCGGAACTCTCCAACGCCATCAGGAAACAGCGCTGGATCGTTGTCACCGGATGGGAGCCCCACTGGATGTTCGGCCGGTGGAAACTGAAGTTCCTTGATGATCCCAAGAATATTTACGGCGGCCGGGAAAAAATCCACACCATGGTCCGCAAGGGTCTGAAAGAGGATATGCCGGACGTCTACAGCTTCCTGGACAAGTTTTCCTGGAAAACCGGAGAGTTGGAACAACTGATGATCTGGATCAAGGAAGATGAAGGGATGTTTCCGGGGGAAAAGGCCTTGCGCTACATGCGCTATCATGAAGACCAGGTTGACAGGTGGCTGGAATAGCCCCTTCGGGCAGGTTCCGGGAGGCGGTGAACCGGCTGCGGGGAGATCCTTGCTAAAAAGCAGCTTTTTAAAATGCGTCTAAGGTTCGTTCGAGTGTGCGGTTCTTTTTTTCTTCTTCCTGCTTTTGAGCCTCCAGTAACTGATGAAGGCGGTTTGCAAAGACGATCATTATATAATATTCGGACTGCTCATATATTGAGATAAACTGGGTGACAATCAGCCGATCGCCGTTTCGCTCCCAGCTGTAAGTCTTTCCTTTGCCGTCTCGAAGGTCGACGACGCGGGGAGCACCGTATTTTTGTATCAGGGTGTCCAGGAGCGTATCGAGATTCCCTTCCGCCGTCATTTGGAACATCAGCGGCACTGACGCTTTATTCAAGAAGATGATTTCCACATAATTATAGAGCGCTTTTTTTTGTTTCATGTTGCGAAACGCCAGTTTGGTGGCAGGGTACTCCTTGCGAACGCTATCCTTGGGGTTGATACGATGGTTGAGACGATCCAGCTCGGGATAATAGGATTTCAAAAATCCGCTGTATTTGAGTTCGAGATCTATGGTGGTGTTCGGATTGACACCCGCGTTTCCTAACGTGTCGTTTAAGCGGTCGCGGACGTCTTTTGTAATCAGCGTGTTCGGGCCGATATCGAAGAGGGAGAAGCTCTCCGGGACATTCTCCCAAACGGGAGGGTGGGGTTTGTCCCGGCAACCGCCAACGGCTATGGCTGCTGTTGTAAACAGGATTATGAATATGCTTATCCGCATTGGTCCGAGTGCGATATGTTATATCCTTCATATAGGGGGCATCATGAACGCCCATAGGACTACCATAAATCAAGCAGCCGGTATATGTCAATGACCATTGAAGCCCTGCCGGCAACCTGCTTTTCTTCAATGTGTTTGTATCGCTGATGTCTGCACCTGTGATTTCCGGACAGCTCGCGCCAAACGGAACAAACATTGAAAAGTATTTTTCCCGATGGTGATGAACTGCATCCGGAAATGGCCTGGCTATTAATGCCCTTTTGAGGAAGGCGGTTTTATCGCGGTATTTGCCTAAATACATGGAATCAGGTAAGAGGCTGGTATTATGTTGAATGAAAAACGGTTCAATAATCGGAAAAGGTTGAGGCCGGAATAGAGAGGACGACAATGAGCAACCAGGCAAGTGAGGCTTTTAACACGGGAATACGTCTGGAAAAACAGGCGCAGTTCGAAAAGGCGAAATACACTTATGAAGATATCCTGCATCATGTCACCGACGAAACGGTGTTGGAAAAGGTTCGATACCGGATGGAAGATATCGACGCCCTGATTGAAGAAAAAGCTGTTTACCGGCGCATTGACGAAAACGCAAAACAGGTGCTTACGGATATCGGCATTAATATCATCGGGAACCCGACCCTTATGGATCTTCTTATGGAAGCCGATGCCGTGGATTTCGACAACGAAACCGCGCTGTTCATTCCATTGAAGCGGGACTATATCGATAACCGCCTTGAACAGGTGCCCCGTGACATGCCCGGAGACCCGGGAATGAACACGTTCGGCACCGGAGCAACATCGCCATTTCTAAAAAGGGACGGCGACGACGCCCTGCGTCCGGCCAACCGCGAAGAGTACGAAACGATTATGGGCACGGTGGCTGAACAAGACGATGTCGTGGGAATTTTCAGCCTGCCGGTGGCTTGCGACAAGAGCATCTCCCTCTTCCGGATCGCCGGGCTGATGGAGAAAAGCTACCCGGGCGTCAAGATGATCACCACTAACACGATGAGCGACGAGGAGGTGACATTTTTCAAAAACAAGGCGCACTGGGTCGACGGCACCAGCCTGATTACCTCCCTGGCGCCCATGAATAGCATGGTTGACCCTTTTCTGCGCAGTGCCCGAACAGGTAACAACCTCTTGCTGATCGACCAGAGCATTGCCGGCATCTCTGCCCCGGGCAGCCCCGAGGCGTTCCTGACGCAGAACCATGCCCAGGTCCTTTTCATGATGGTTGTCGCCCAGACGGTTAACCCGGGCGTCGCCTGCATTCATTGCGGCATACCAAGTGTGGTCGAGGCGGGCGGCAATCTGTCCTACAGTTCCCCTCATCAGACACTTATCAATGCCGCCTTGGCGCGGGTCAACACCTGGATTACAAGCTTTCCCTCCGCCCAGACCGGAGGCAGCACCAGCCTGAGCGATGTGACGTCCCGGGCGCTGTCCGATTCGGAACTGAGCCGCAATGCGTTGCGCAAGTATGGGGTGCATATTGTAAGGCACGCCATGGGCGCTTTAGGCAGCCTCAACTTTTTCAGCCTTGAGAAATTTTCAGAAGACTGCGAGCGCGAAAGACGGTCCCGTGTGGTATTCGACGCGATTCCAAAGGATAAAGGGGTCATACCCATGTACTTTCCCGAAGACAGCCAGGCTCTTGAGGGAATCCGCGAAATTGCCGAAAAGGGCAACCCGAAGGTTGCAGACCACACCCTGAAGAATGTGGATTCATTCCGCCGGTGGGAGGAGACCATCAGGCAGGCTGCCCGCAACAAACTCTATTATCCGCAGCTCAACGATATTGTCATCGATTCGATCCAATCCGATGCGTGACGCCGGCATCTCATTGGTACGTTTCGATGGAGCAGAAAAGGTTCAAATTCTCCGGCGAACGAGGCTGTGATCTATTCTGATCTTAAAACGAGATCCTGCAGAACAGACCGTAAGACTGCATATCGGTCCATTCGAAATTCTTTGCAACATTCTCGCACACGCCTCGCAGGAGAGCATCGGCCTG
>Ga0180435_10005551_pt1 | contig 12236 bp, 9 predicted proteins | sample SS_ome_3_FD_132467 | JGI IMG/M metagenome (GOLD analysis project Ga0180435, IMG submission 132467) | Hypersaline lake sediment archaeal communities from the Salton Sea, California, USA - SS_3_S_1 metaG | ecosystem: Environmental > Aquatic > Non-marine Saline and Alkaline > Hypersaline > Sediment...
ACCGATCCCTGACCTCCGACCCCCGATCCCCATGAAACTCGCGGCACGCATCGAGAACGTTCGCAAGGACTACGTCCTCAAGGGCGAAACCGTCCAAGCGCTCAAAGGCGTCTCGTTTGACGTGCCTGAAGGGGATTACGTTGCCATCATGGGACCGTCCGGTTCCGGCAAAAGCACGCTGCTGAACATTCTTGGCTGCCTCGACCAACTGACAGATGGGCGATTGATGCTCGGCGAGGAAGATGTCAGCGAATTGAGCGACGACCAACTCTCAGAAATCCGGGCGTCACGGATCGGGTTCGTTTTTCAGTCATACAACCTGATGCCGCATTTGACCGTTCTGGAGAACATCGAAGTCCCCCTGTATTACCAGAGAAAGCTGGGGACAGCGGGGCGGGCGCGATGCCACGAACTCGCTGAAATGGTCGGGCTAGGTGACCGGCTCATGCATCGCCCTCCGCAGCTCTCTGGCGGACAGCAACAACGTGTGGCTATTGCTCGCAGCCTGATCAACGATCCGGTCTTCATCCTGGCCGACGAGCCGACCGGCAACCTCGACACCGCCACGACCGAGGAAATCCTCAACCTGCTCGAACAATTCAACCGGTCCGGCAAAACAATCATCATGGTCACTCACGAAGACGAAGTAGCCGAAAAGACGCGGAGAGTTATTCGTCTCCGCGATGGGCTATTGCAGGTCGACGAGCGAATTCGAGACGTCGCAGAAACTCCAGAAATCCTCAACTGAATCGCCGAACTTCCCCATGTTTTGGCTACGCACCATCAAACTCGGCACGAAAAGCCTGCTGCTGCACCCGATGCGGTCGCTCTTGACCGTGCTCGGCATCTTCATCGGAGTTGCCAGCGTGATTTGGCTGTTGGCGATTGGCGAAGGCATCAGCATCAAAGCCCAGGAGCAAATCAAGGACCTGGGGGCCAACAACGTCATCGTCCGTAGTGTCAAGCCACCCGATCTCGATAGCACTTCATTTTTTCTTAGCTACGGACTGAAGCGAGACGACTACGATGTGCTGATGAAGACGGTGAAAACCATCAAGCACGCAACTCGGATCCGCGAACTACGACGCAAATTCCAATACGCCAACCGAGAAGTCGATGGCCGGCTAGTGGGGGTCGAGCCCGACTATGCCGACATCATGAAGCTGGAACTCGACCGCGGGCATTTCATCGCTCCGATCGATATGGAGTTGGAATCGAACGTCTGCGTGCTTGGAGAGGGAGCCGCGAAGGAGCTTTTTCCGCTCGAAGATCCCATCGGGAAAATCGTTATTGCACAGACCGACCCGTTCGTAGTGGTCGGAGTGATGAAGCATCGCGTGCCGATGGCGGGCATCGGCGGTTCGCTCTCGGCTCAGGATTTCAACAACGACGTCTACATCCCCATCACAACGCTTTGGGCGCGAATTGGGGACTATATTTACACGAGGCGAGCCGGTTCCCGTGAGGGTGAACACGTCGAGTTGAGCCAGGTTACCATTCAGGTCGACGCCTCCGACGACGCCCGTGAGAACGCCCAGCTTGTGCGTGATACGGCTGGCCTGGTTGCGCGCACGCTCGATCAGCGTCACGACGAAGATGACTACGCGATTGTCGTCCCTCGCGAGCTATTGGAGCGAGCCGAGGCGACACGAATGATGTTCATGGTTTTGATGGGGCTGATCGCGGGCATCTCGCTGCTGGTCGGCGGCATCGGCATTATGAACATCATGCTGGCGACCGTTACCGAGCGAATTCGGGAAATTGGCATTCGCCGCGCCCTCGGTGCGCGCCGAGCGGATATCATTCGCCAGTTCCTCGTCGAGACGGTGATCCTCTCGGTGGTTGGCGGCGTCACGGGCATTCTGGGCGGCGTTGCCTGCTTGCCTCTGCTAACGTACGCGCGAGATTTCGTGTTCGAATGGAAGCCTGACCTGATCGCCGACATGCCCGACGTGATTCGCGACGTCACCCCAATCATCGTGCCAGAGTCGATCCCACTAGCATTTGGAATTTCCGTGTTGGTCGGCGTGGTGTTCGGCATCTACCCCGCCCAACGCGCGGCCGCTATGGATCCAATCGAAGCGTTGCGGCGAGAGTGACGATTAGAGATCGGAGATCAGAGGTCGGGGATTTGCAAACTGCCGCTCGCGGCTTAGCCCAACCTCACGCCTCAGCCACCGGCCTCATCTGCACAACGCGGTTTGCAAATGGATCGAATCCTTTTGGACAGCGCTCGCACAGCTTCTCCAAATCGGCCGCCTTCGACACCTCGGCATACATCCGTGTTTGTGAAATCGACCGATCGCTTTGAACCAACAGGTCGGCTGCCACTGCTTTCGGATCGGACATGTCTTCCGGCGAACGTTGCCGTGACACACGACATCCGAGTACATCGGTCAACGCAACCTCGTCTGCCAACATCCAAGCGTCGAATTCGCGAATCGCCACGCCGAGCGCACGAGGGATGGGCCACAGTTGAGAATCTTGGGCACTCGATAAATCAACAATTCGATTTGGATATTTGTCCTGATCGATCACTACGACAACCGCATCGAAACCATTGCCTTCAGCATATTGTATCCACCGCAACGCACGCTTGAGGCATTTGCTTCCCTTACCTCTGATCGCGTGTGTGTGAAACTGTGGGTCACTCACCTTTTCCTGGTGGATCTCGACCTCACAACCCAGTAGCCGGCGTACAAGAATCGAGAGCGATCCTTCGGCGTGATTCGGCCCCAGTTCGTGTTTCCCTTCCGAGACAATCAGCACTTTCATCCGCCGCCACCCATGCCGGGCGTAGCCGATTGACTCAGAGCCGCGTCGCCCTCCGCGGTCCAAATCTCTCCCAAGGTGAACACATCGAGTTGTCGACGAACAGCTTCGCTCTCCGACAACTTCCGCACGCTGACCGAACCGTCGTTCTGCTGCTGACAGAGCGTGACTTCGTCTGGTTTGAACATGTCAACGACATAGGGGGAGTGCGTCGTCATAATTACCTGTGTGCGTGACTGTTCGTCCACCAACTCTCGCAGGATCGTTAGCACGTCCTGAAGTCGTTTTGGATGGATGCCGTTCTCCGGTTCCTCGACGAGAATCACTCGCGGCGGTTCGGGAAGGTACAACAAGGCAAGGTAAGCCAAGACAATAAGCATGCCGTCCGAGACTTGGGAAGCGGGGACGAGATCCGTTTGATTCCGAAAATGAAAATACAGTCCTTTACCATCCGCTCGCTCAAAAAGCGGAATCTGAGTCGAGTTGTCAGCCTGATCCTTGAATGCGGGTTCTGAAAGCAATCTGATTGCCAGAACCCGATCGAAAACACTCTGAAATTGTTCTTCCAATGCGGAAAACCGATCTCGATCATAACTGATAATGTCGTCCAGGAGAGTTACCAAGCCAAACCCGGATGTTTCCATCCGATACTGCCGAGCGGAATTGATGGCGGCGGGTAAGGCCAGTGTACCGGGAATCCAACGACAAAGGTGTACGTTCGCAAGTGAATGATGTAACAGATTCGCGGCATTTAGCTGTTCGGATGTTGGTTCAATGGAGATCTTTGAATCTTCATGCCATCGAATCCTATTTGCTCCTGACCAAGCGCCTCCAAACGGCTTCAAACCAATAGATTCGGCGCCAAGCAAAATCGTTTCTTCTGCAGAATGAGCCTGTCGATTGGGCCTCTGTGTCGAGGAACCAAAAAACTCACATTCAAGATGATAGTTATAGGAATGCTCTTCGGTTTTCACATCGGCGGTAAACTCAACGTATTGATCATGCCCGCCTCTCCAAACCAATTCACGGCCCTTCCAGAGTCCCACAAACGCGTCGGATAGCTGGTGATCCACACTTCGGCACAGTGCGGCGATGGCTTCAAGAATGCTGGTCTTGCCGGAATCGTTCGGACCGATGAGGACATGGATCGGCGTCAGATCGAGTGTCACATCCCGCAGCGCTTTGAAGTTCTGCACGCGAAATCGCGTAATCATCTTCCGTCCTCACGCAAAAACCAGAAAAAACGCGGCAACTTACGGCGACCGCTTCACTAACAACAGTTTACCTTGAATACCAGAGCCGCACCAATGGGGAAACGTTCGCGCCGCGACAATCTCTGAAACGATTTTCGATTGAATATTTGCAATTCGCAATTTGCAATATCCTCGACTATTGGGGATTAGCCAAAACCGCGATCAATCCGGCAATCATCTCTTCGCTGTGCAAGTACGACAAGCTGATCCGCAGCAGCGATCGGCCGTCGGGGACGGTCGGGGGACGGATGCCGGGAACGAAAAAACCGGCGTCGGCCAAACGTGCCGAAAGCTCCATCGTCTCGTCGGGGTCGCCAATGATGACCGGGATGATCGGGCCCGGCCCTTCGCCGACCTGCCAACCGTTTTCACGTAGCGTCGTTCGCAGTTGGCCGGCTCGCCTCAGCAGTTCGCGACGGCGGTGTGGTTCGTCGCGCACGATATCGAGCGAGGCAATCGCGGCAGCGGCCACTGCGGCAGGCATCGCCGTCGAGTAAACGTACGGCCGCGCGCGATTGACGAGATAGTCGATCAGTTGCTGCGACCCGACAACGAAACCGCCCAATGAACCAAGTCCCTTGCTGAGCGTACCGACTCGCGCCGTGACTGACTCCTCCACACCAAATTGTTCGCACAGCCCCCTGCCCCGCTCGCCAAAAACGCCGCTGGCGTGGGCTTCGTCGACCAACAGCATCGTGTCGTATCGCTCGGCCAGTCCGGCAAGTGCGGGCAGCGGTGCACAATCGCCATCCATACTGAATAACGAATCGGTAACGATCAACCGACGACGAAATCCGTTGGCCGCTTTCAAGCGTACCGCAACTGCGTCGGTGTCTCGGTGGGGGTAGATGAACACCTCGGCCCGTGAGAGCCGGCAACCGTCGATGATGCTGGCATGGTTCCGCTCATCGGAGAGAATCAGATCTCCTCGCCCTGCCAGAGACGCGATCGTACCCATGTTGGCCGCAAAACCGGTCGAGAAAAGCAAGGCTGCTTCGGTGCCCTCGAATTGGGCAAGGTGTTCTTCGAGTCTCTGATGCGACGTTGACCGCCCGGTCACGAGGGGGCTGGCTCCGCTACCCCAGCCCTCCTTGTCCGCTGCTACAACTGCCGCGTCCGCCAATCGCGAATCTCCCGCCAGACCCAGATAATCGTTCGAGCCGAAATTGATCAGGCCGCGCCCGGCCACCTCGATTATTGCCCCTTGCGGCCCAGCTTGGGTTTTGAGCGTTCGGCGCAAGCCGGCAGCATCAAGCTGCCGTAGCTCCGCCTCGATCCAGTTTGGCGAATGATCTTCCATGTACCCCATTCTACCGACCAAGAGAAAACCTGCTAAGCGGCAAGCCGCGTACTTGACACCCGGTCTGCGATTTGCTTCAATCGCGGCCGATGCGAACAACAAACCGGGAGTCGCTCGTCATGTCAAACGACAAAACACTCAGCCGTCGCACATTCGTCCGTGTAGCCGCCGGAGCCGGCTTGACCGCGCCGTATATCTTCCCGTCTCACGTGCTGGGAAAGGACGGCGGCACGGCTCCCAGCGAGAAGATCACGGTCGGCATGATCGGCACCGGCAGTCACGGCTGCCACCGAAACCTGCGAATGTACCTCGCCCAGCCCGACGCCAAGGTTCTGGCGGTTTGTGACGTCGACAGCAATCACATGAACCGCGGCAAGCAGATGGTCGACACCAAATACGGCAACACCGACTGCGCAACCACCAAGGACTTTCGCAACATCCTCGACCGCAAGGACATCGACGCAGTCATGATTTCGACTCCCGACCATTGGCACGTATTGATGAGCGTGATGGCGGTCGAAGCCGGCAAAGACGTACAGTGCGAGAAGCCGACGCTGACAATTGACGAGGGCAAGATCCTCGTTAAGAAGATCCGCGAACACAAGAAGATTTTTCAAACCAGCACAGAAGACCGGTCCCTACCGGTCTACCACCGCATGGCCGAGTTGGTTCGCAACGGGCGAATCGGCAAGCTGGAGCGGATCGAAGTCATCCTTCCTAAGCCACCTCCACGCCCGGGCGACCCCACGCCTCAACCCGTGCCGCCGGAACTGGATTACGAAATGTGGCTCGGCCCGGCGCCCTTCAAGCCATACACAAAAGACCGGGTCCACTGGATGTTCCGTTGGATTCAGGATTACTCCGGCGGGATCATTCCCGACTGGGGCACGCACCTGTTCGACACCGCCCAATGGGCGAACGATACCGAACGGAGCGGCCCGATCGAAATCGAAGGCACGGGCACATTTTGGGACGAAGGGCTGTTCGATACGGTCAAGGATTACGACGTGACGTTCAAGTACGCCAACGGCGTGGTGATGACCTGCAAGCCGGGCAATCCAAGCATCAAGTTCATCGGCAGCGAGGGCTGGGTTGGCAACGTCGGCTGGATCGGTCGGCTGCAAGCCAGCAGCGAAGAAATCCGCACGTCGGAGATCGGCGACGACGAAATCAATCTGTTCACCGAACCGAAAGGCGAGCACCGCAACTTCCTCGATTGCGTGAAAAGCCGAACGGATCCGTATTTCCCTGTCGACATCGGCCATCGGGTTTCTACGGTTTGTCACTTGGCGAACCACGCGATTCAACTCAAACGCAAGCTGCGTTGGGACCCGGAGAAGGAAATCTTCCCCGGCGACCAAGAAGCGAACGCCCTACTCTCACGTGAGATGCGTGATCCCTGGAAACTGCCGACGTAACTCGCAGGTGGATTAAGTCGCTCCCCAAATCGCTGCTGAACCGAAGGCGATTGTGCCAAATACGGCAACGGAGAGAACGACCAGTATCACGCCGATCAGGTTGAGCCAGAACCCGGCCTTGATCATGTCGGCAATTCGTAGTCGGCCGCTGCCGTAAACGATGGCGTTGGGCGGCGTTGCCACCGGCAGCATGAAGGCACAACTGGCGGCGAGAGTAGCGGGCAGCATCAAAAGCAGCGGCGAGCAGCCCAACTGCTTGGACGTCCCGGCCAAAATCGGGCAAATCATGTTCACGCTGGCCGTGTTGCTCGTCAGTTCTGTCAGCCATGTCATGCCGAATGCGACTACCGCCATTTGACCGAGTTGTGGAATTGCGGCCAAGACGACAGCCATCCGCTGGCCGAGATAGACATCCAGCCCAGTTTCCGTCATGCCCGCGGCGAGCGCCAGACCGCCGCCAAAAAGTAACAGCAATCCCCAGGGTATGCGGCGGGCGGCCGTCCACAGTAGGAGTGGTCGCCCCGATTCCGTGCCCGAGGGAATCATGAAACAGAGGATCGCCATCAGAATCGCCACCGCGCCGTCGGTAACCGCCCCCTTCTCGTAACCCAACAATGGCGACCAGCCGAAACCGGCAACCGGTTCACGGAAGATCCATAGCAGCGCAGTAACAACGAAGATGACGGCCACGCGCCGTTCGGCCTTGGTCATTCGCCCCAGGCTGCGAAGTTGCTCGGTTGCAACGCTTCGCCCCTTTGAAAAGGGCGCCGAGGAGAGTGGAAAAACCCAACGCGTGAGCAGCAACCAGGCAATTGCCAAAAACACGATCGTGAGTGGCAGAGCCAGCACCATCCACTGGAAGAAACTAATTGGTGGATGGTCGGCGAATTGTTGTTCGAACTGCGCCTTGAAGGCGATGTTCGGCGGAGTTCCGATCAGTGTGGCGACACCGCCGATACTGGCGGCATAGGCGATGCCCAACAACAACGCGACGCCAAAACCCTCTTTAGGTTTCTGCGGTTGATAGCCCCCGGCTTGGTCGGCCTGCCCCAGTACGCTCACAGCTATCGGCAGCATCAACATCGTGGCAGCCGTATTCGAGATCCACATCGAAAGCCCCGCCGTCGCCGCCATGAATCCAAGCACGACGCGGCGTGGGTTGTCACCTAAAGCGGCCACCGTCGCCAACGCCACGCGCCGATGCAAACCGCTCTCTTCGACAGCCAGGGCAATGAGAAACCCGCCCAAAAACAAGAAGATCACATGGTCGCCGTATGCGGCCGCCACTTCGCGCGACGGCAGAATCCCAAACGCTGGAAATAGCACCAATGGCACGAGCGCCGTTGCCGCCAGCGGAATCGCCTCCGTCAGCCACCACACGGCCATCAGCAGCGCGGTCGCCGCCATGGCCGAGAGACGAAGTTGTTCCGCCGTGGAAAGCGCCGAATCAAGCGTGAACCCCCAATGCGGCCCCGTACCAACGATCAGCGCCGACACGGGCCCCAAGATCAATCCCACGCGGGCGACCTGCCGATTACCTTGCGGTTGATCTTGTGGCATGGAAATGGCCCCAACACTTGCAACCAACTCGTTCAACCGGCACGCACACGAGGCGGCCGGGAAAGTGCGGCAACGGCGGAAATCGCAACCGAAGCGTCAGCGAGGGACGAACTGCGAACGAACAGTGTCCCTCGCTAACGCTGCGGGTGACTATCCCAGCAACCTCCGCAGGTGATGCAGTAACAGGACCGATCGACAACGCAAACACGTCGCCTGCGGCGACCGGCTGAACGACAACATCACCGCGCGCGCCAGAAACTCGGCATGAACAATACCACAATCACGAAGATTTCCAACCGGCCGATCATCATCAACACGGTGAAGAGCAAGTAGGCAACACCCGAGAACTGGGCGTAGTTCTGTGTCGCCCCCACGATCCCCAGGCCCGGGCCGATGTTGTTGAGCGTCGCCGAGACAGCGCTGGCCGAGTCGATCAACTTGTGTTCAACGTGCTCCGGACTGCTGCCCCACGTTGCGTCCGGTTCGATCGTCAACACGAACGCCCAACTGGTGGCAAATAACACGGAGATGATGCCGAAATAGACCAGAATGTTGAGCCGCAGGTTGGGGTCATCCACCGTCGTGCCGGCAATCTGCAGCGGCCGAACGACTGACGGATGAAACGAATGCTCCAACTCTTGTCGCAGGATCTTGACGAACAAAATGTGACGAATCACCTTGAGTCCGCCGCCCGTGCTGCCGGCGCAACCGCCGATGAACATCAGCACAAACAAAGCGCCGCGGGCGAAACTGTTCCAGGTATCGAAATCGGCTGTACAAAAACCGGTCGTCGTCATGATCGAGATGACTTGAAATACGCCGTACCTGACCGAGTCGCCGATGCCCCCGAATCCTTCGTCACCGCACCACATGCCGAATGCGATGATCGCAGTGGACACTCCGACAATGATGCCGATGTACGTTCGCCATTCGACGTCGGCAGTCATCCGCTGCGGCTTGAAAATCAGCAAGAAGTAGAGCAGCGTGAAGTTCGTGCCGGCAAGCAACATGAACACGATGATGATCGTATCGACCAGCGGGCTATCGAATGCGCCGACACTGGCGTTGTATGTGCTGAAACCGCCGGTCGCCATCGTACCGAACGTGTGGCAAAGGGCGTCGAAGGGGGTCATCCCCGCCAGCAGAAGCAACACGGCTTGCACGGTATTGAGAATGCAGTAGACAACCGCGAACGTCCAGGCCGTGTGCTGCATCCGCGTTTGCGAACCATCCTTGCTGGGACCCGGCATTTCCGCCCGCATCAGCGCTTTGCCGGCGGACCCCTGCCCGAGGATCGCCACAAACAACACGATAATACCCAATCCGCCCAAAAAGTGCGTGCTGCTACGCCAAAACAAAATGCAATGCGGCACAAGGTGCGGATCTTCAAGATCGCAAATCACCGTCGCGCCGGTCGTACTGAAACCCGATTGTGCTTCGAACAGCGATGCAAGAACACCCATCCGCTGCCAACGGATCCGGTAATGGTCGCGGCGATCGTTCGGCCCTTCCTCATCGCTTGGCAAGACGATTGCCGCGCGATACTCGTCGTCTTCTTCGACAAGCGTTTCGAGTTTCCTTGCCGCATCAGAGATTTCGCTCTCTTTGGCAAGAGTTTCCTCGTTCAACCCGATTGCACCGGAATCCAACAGTGCGGCAAGAATTGCGTACGTCTCATCCTCAAGCGGCCGGTGGTTGTCTCCAAAAATTTGAACGTCGTGGTGCTCCCCCTGCGTCGGCTCGAAGATGCGAATCGCCGATCGGTATTTCACACCCGCCAGATAGTAGGGCAACGCACCGAGCACGGTCGCCAGCACCCACGACAAACCAACGACCGCCATCGCCTCTTTGCGGTAGAGTGTGCCGCTGTCGTTCTTGGCTAGCCACCAAAACATGGCGGCGACAACAAGGCAGATCACCATCGACGCCAGCAACGCCGTAAACCCGCGAGTCTCGAATTGCTGCAACTCGGCGGCGCGTTCGTAGGTGCGACGCCCTAGCGCGGGCACGGCCCACGGCAGGCTAAAGAGCATGGTCCCCGCCATTAGCAGGGCGACGATGCCGAGCAACTTCGAAATCAGGCGGAGGTTCATGAGTTATTCGAACAATTGCAGCGTGGCGTCGGTGGCGGAACTCTCGACCAGGGCAATGACCGTATCGCCGGCCTTGAGTTGATCGTCCGCACCAGGCACGGACACATATTCCGATCGAACCACCGCGGCAATTAAACACTGCTCCGGCAGGTCCAAATTAGCAAGCGTCTTCTTCGTCGCGGGTACCTCTTCGTTCACTTCGACTTCCATGGCCGAGATCGCCCCGCCCGGCAACAGCGTGCGCGAGACAACTGAACCGGTGTTTAGAAAACCCAACACCTGTTTGGCAATTACGTCGCGCGGGCTGACCACTCGATCGATGCCCAATTTACCAACGACATTCGCGTAGTCTGGGCGCTGCACAATCGCCATGATAGTTTTCGTGCCAATCTCTCTCGCTTCGACGCCCGCCATGATGTTGTTTTCATCGTCGCCCGTGCAGGTGACAAACACGTCAGCCGTACCGACCCGCTCCTCTTCGAGTATGGCACGGCGAGTTGCGTCCGCCTGAACGACGGTCGAGTGCTTGAGGTGATTAGCCAGAAACTGACACCGATCTGGATTGGCCTCCATCAACATCACGTCGAACCGCTGACCCTCGAGCGTACGAGCAAGGTGATAACCGGTCTCGCCACCACCCGCGATGACGATGCCCTGCTTCGGGCCGGCGCTTTTCTGGAAGATGTCGCGCACGTCGTCGAGGTCTTCATGCCGACCGATCAACGTCACTCGATCGCCCAACGTGATGATGTCGTGTGCGCCGGGGATCCACATCTTTCCTTCCCGGTAGATTGACCCGATTCGCACTCCGCGCGGCAACTCAAGCGAACGTAGCGGCGTGTCGAGCACGGTCGTCTTTTCGCCAACCACGAGTTCAAGCACTTCCAATTGCCCGCGGGCAAAATTTTCGACAACGACCGACCCTGGGTTACGCACGCCACGAGCCAATTCCATGGCCGAGAGGTGTTCCATACTCAGCAACCGATCGATACCAAAGTGCTGCTGATAGTCGAACGTGCTCAAATCACGAAAGACAGGGGCGTATACACGGGCAACGGTTCGGCGTGCACCCATCGCTTTGGCCATACTGCCGCCAACGATATTCGCTTCGTCATAACCGGTCACGGCCAGGCACAGGTCAGCACCCAGCACATCGGCCTGAAACAGCACGCTCGATTCAGAGGCCGATCCCTGGATAACGCGCACATCCAGTTCGTTGTTGATCCGCCGAGCGTGTTCGACGTCGTTTTCCACAACGGTCACACTATGGCGATGACGGCAGAGCAGGTCGGCGATCGATGTGCCGACGGTCCCACCACCGAGAACGACAATTCTCATGAGTTGCTCGCTTCTTTCGTCACTTCGGGCGACTTGCCTCCGCAACGATATGCGTTCAGTCCCTCAGTCGGAATCTGTAACTCTTCGATCACGCGCCCCCCCAGAATCGTCTCCTCGACGATCCGCGGTACATCATCGACATTTACGCGACCATACCAGATGGCCTGCGGATAGATGACCACGGTCGGCCCCCACTCACATTGGTCAAGACAACCAGATTTGTTTGCTCGAACCAACGGGCCGGCTTTGACCCGCTTCAATTCCTCACGAAAAACGCGCACCAAATCGCCGCTGCCGTCGGGATCGCACGATTCCCGCTGACTGGTGGGCGGACGCTGGTTGCCGCAAATGAAAACGTGGCTGGTGAACTTCGGCATCGTCTCTTAAAGCGCAATGGTAACGGCAAAAAGCACGGCGAACACGACTAACATGAAACCCGTGATCCAGACCACCGTGTGAACGGCGTGCCGAAGGATTGGTTCCATTAGTTCGTGCCGCGTCG
>Ga0180435_10005554_pt1 | contig 12236 bp, 14 predicted proteins | sample SS_ome_3_FD_132467 | JGI IMG/M metagenome (GOLD analysis project Ga0180435, IMG submission 132467) | Hypersaline lake sediment archaeal communities from the Salton Sea, California, USA - SS_3_S_1 metaG | ecosystem: Environmental > Aquatic > Non-marine Saline and Alkaline > Hypersaline >...
AAAATTCATCATTCACATAGGTATGAATGGTAACCATGGCAGAGCTGTCTCTTTTGTGCAAGGTGAAATCGTTGAGGGCAAATTGGGCGGCTCCGAATATGGGTTGATCCGAATCCAATTTGAGCATGGTCCGTTCAGAAATGTGAAAGCGATTTTCCATCAGCGTTTGAACGGCTTCCCGCACCAACTTTTTTTCAATGGAAGCTAAAAACCCTAAACGACCCAGATTAATCCCCATGATGGGGGTTTGCAGGGAGCCGACGAGTTGAACGGAGCTCAGCATGGTGCCATCTCCACCCAAAGTAATCAAGCAATCTGCATCAAAGGACTCTAGTTCGGTAGCGTTTTGAAACCGGAAATACTTTTGCGGAAGCGAAAGATGACCAGATGTCAAATCTGCCCAAGGCCCATAAATGGCAAAGCTCGTTGGGTAGAATGCAAACGCTTCAAATAACGCCTTCACCACCGGATAGTCTTCAGGCTTGATGGTTCTTCCATATATCGCGATGCGCTCCATGTCAATAGCTACTGGTTAAGTGAATAAAGAGGCCCGAATTGTTATGAACCCCTCTACTATACTGGATTTGAAATAAAAAGTTCTCATATGCTAAGACATCAATTCCTATGCCATAGCCTAAAATCCACTCATTGGGCATGTCGTTACTTGCTTCCAAAAAGGGTTGTTCCACGTATCCCCAATCTACAAATACATTGATAAATGACTCCAAAGGCATGCATTGTAAGGGTTCAATGAACATCAGGGGACCCCAATTCCAGTCATAGGATAACCATCTCCATTTGAAATCTGTCTTTCCAAGGATATAATTCGGTCCGTCGATGACATGATATTCATAAGATCTTGGAAAAATGGCTCCATATCCCATGCCCCGGGCATTATAAAAAGGCAAGTCCGAGCCCCCATCTAAAAAGTATCGTCCCGACAAACGAACCGAGACACTGCTATTGTAGCCGGTGGGTTCAAGGTACTGTCCATCCAGAACCAAATGTGTGGTGTTTAAATCATCCCCCACCAAGAGCCCCTGGACGGTGAGTTGCGTTTCTAAAAGCCAACCCTCCATGGGGTAAATGGGGCGATCACGGAATTCTCCTAAATAGCCGATCGTCAGTGACAAGAATTGCTGTTGTGTTTGCCCATTCTTGAAAAACGTTGGGTTTTCGAGAAGTACCAAAGAGTCAATGGAACGATCAAAGTACGAGAGCTCTGCGTTCCAAAACGACCGAAATTGAGGCCGGAAGCGCATTCCGGCTGTGGCTCGGAAGCGCTGCAAGAGACGCTCACCATCTTCTCGAATCCAAACTTGTCGATCCTCCAGGGTTTGAACAGCCAGCCCCGCTTGTCGAGCATATAAGAAATCGACATAAGGTTGCCACCGCAATGCGGCTCCCCCATAGGGAAATTCATAGGAGACTTGTAATTTTTGATTGAATCCAAATTGAACCGTGGACTTCAATTGATCGGCCCGGCCGCTAAGGTTGTTGTGATAAAAGGTCAGGCCATAGTTGAGTCTTCGGAGCGATGCATTATGGGTTACCCACCATTCATTAAAATTGCGGTCTGCGAGTTCCAGAACCGGAACCGGCAAGGTATAAAACGCCTCCGTCAATTCAATGATGAGCCGGTGCCGGATAGAATCCCGATAGACCCAAACATTGTTAAACAAACCGGTATTCAACAGCAGGTTCCTACATTCTTCCCGAAAAAGAACCCAATCCTCAATAGGAACCCCCGCCGGTGTCGGCACCTCTCTTAAAATGTAGGCCTCTTTGGTTTTTTGATTTCCTCGGATGTCGACAGAATCATACATCCAGACGTCTTCCCCCTTCTGGGCCATAACAGAGGAGCCGTTCAGCAATAGACCTGCTAAAAATAAGAGCGCTACAAAGTTGCTGAATACAGAAAAGAGACAATGAGGGGCCATACATTTCCCAAAAGGAAGTGTTTATTCGTCATCAAAGGCGTCTTCCTCAACGATTTTTTCGTCGATCAACACCTTCCGGGACTGTTGAAGCTGAGATTCCGGGACTAAAACATAAACGGATCCCAAAAACGCGTAGGCGGTATCTTTTTTATTGATGGTCACTGCGGGAATATCCTGTTGATGTAAAGCGGAGGCAATCAAGCTTGCCCGAATTTCATCTTCCGTACTGATTAATCTTATCCATTTTACTTCGCTCATAGCTTATCGTCTATTCAAGTTTTTCAATATACTTAAGGCTCAAAAGATACTAAGAAATCAAATATCCTAAAGGGGGATTGACGAAAATCAGTCTGGTTTAAAAATCAAAGCAGAACTGTTGATATCAAATCGCATATCTGCCTCTGTAAAACCCTCCCCTTTGACCATTTGTCCCAGAAACCGGCCACATTGCCCGCAGGACACCTTCCGACCTCTGCCGCCTCCTTCTTCTATCGAAAGGGCATTTGTTTGTGCACCATCAAAACTGGGCCAGCCGGATCCGGAGTGAAACTTCTGCTCTGATCGAAAGAGTTCCTGCTTGCAGTTACGGCAATGATACATGCCCGTGTCTTCCAGCATGTAATAATGACCCTGGAAAGGGATATCCATTTGATGAAGGGAATCTTTTTTCATAAGGCTCTATTGATGATCAACAGGTAATTGTAAGGATGAGCGTAAAGCACGGTCTCTCTTACCGTTCTTCTGCCAATACGGAGATCGTTGACTCGACATTAAGGTGGCCATGGTACTGATTTCTTTTCCGGACCGGTCGCTCATAGTTTCCTGCCACTCGACAATCCTGTGTGGAAAGGCAGCTTCAAAGGTGATCCGCAGACTTCTGGAAAGCTCACTATAATCGACAACATATTGCATGCGACCTCCTTCCAACTCTTTCAATTGTGCTTCTGCCTGATAGGCTTTTATCGGATGATGTCGCAACCGAATGAAGGAAGAAGCAGGCAAGATTTTTATCTTTCCCAAAGGCAGCGCGTCTGACTGAATTCGCAATAAATTCCATAATCCATCTTCCAAATAAACGCCCTTTAGCTCACCGGAGACATCTCCCTCGGATTCAAAATAACTATAACCCTGATACCGATAGTCATACTCAGATTCCTGATTGAGTTGAAAATACGTTTGACCGCACCATTCCTGAGCGGAAAAGCTCGTCTTCAGGGTCGTTGAGGGGCTTTCCAAAGCTATCGGATGAAAGCTCGACATCATCGTTGAATAAGGATAAATGCCCGTATTGAATTTGCGCAGAAAATTTAGTTTCATGACGCTGACCTTATCCGCACCGGCTTTTTGAGGTTGATCCAGTTTTACCTGCTTGGACTTACTGAAAGGCTCCGTGACAAAGATCAAAGTGGCATGGCCTTCATGAATGTCGCCATATCGGGCTTGTTCCAGCCGGTACGTATTCAGCTCCGCTTCTCCATTGTACCAATAGTCTGAAAAAGAGTCATTGAGGCTCACCGGCTGAGCCTTTCCGAGCGTTTCCTCGGCAGGCGCAGGCTCACTTTGTTCACAAGCGATCAGAAGCGGAAGCAGTAGGAATAATAAAACTGGGCGTCCCATATTCTTTTTGTTATCTAAAGCCTTACGGCAAAAAAAGTTTAGAAATTATCCATATGTCCTTACCACACATAGGCAGCATTGAGCATCAGATTGCGACCGGCCGCCACAATTCCGGAGGAATAAGGCCGATACCTTTGGTCGCTTATATTTTCAAGAGAAACACCTAGTTGAAGCGGCCCCCATTGTTTTCGAATGCTCAAATCAACCCGATACCAAGCCGGGCTGTAGGGTCGGCCCAAAGCATCGGAAGCGTAAATATGAGGCTTTCCCACTTCAGAGGGAGCCATATCTTCAAAGGGCCGTTCCCCATTGAACAAACACTGCACCCTGGCTGTCCAGCCGGACCGCTCATACACGGAGGAGATACTCCCAAACAAAGGAGCAGCATGGCGCAGCGGCTGAAGGCTGCCTTCTTCATCGGAGCGTCCATATTGATAACTTAATCGCCCACTCAGTCGGATATGTTGGCTTACTTGAGCACTCAATTGCACTTGGCCCCCTACAACATATCCGGCCGCGACATTTTGAATGGCCTGGACCTTGCTGAGGGTGCCATCATATATAATGCTGTCCTGACCATTCAAACTAAAATCTCTGCGCACCATGGCATTGTCCAGCCAGGTCGCAAACAAACTGACTTCACTTTTCCACCAGGAACCGGCACTGTACGTAAGGCCCCAATCTAGGCTATAAGCATATTCCGCCTCCAGATTGGGGTTGGGAACCACAACTGCTCCGGGTTCAGAGTCGAATACTTTGGCGATATCATCAATATTGGGCGCCCGAAAACCTGTAGAGAAATTGGCAAACCACCGAAGTTCTTTTCGCACTTTTTGTACCCAACCGATGGAGCCTGAGAAGCTGAAAAAGTCGAGACGTGCTTCTTCGAAAGGAAGCTGTAGATCCAAATTATTGAGTGGCGCAAAAATATAATTATAGTTTGCCCTGAGCCCCATATTCAGATAAGACTCCGGGCCGGCTTCCCAACGCGAACTTAAATAGGCTGCCGTTGAAGCCCACTGTGCTCTATTCGGATATCTCGTGTTGATGGCTCGTTGCATGCCTGTGCGTATGTTCTCTTCCCGGGCTTCAGAACCAATGAGGTTGTAAACAGCATCCAAGCCATAGAAAAGTTTCCACCGTCCGATTCGCTTATCGAGATCCCAATTCACGCTGGGTGCCCAGACACGTTCAATTCTTGCCCTTAGGTCCTCAGACTGCCAGGATCGGTCATAACGGCTCTCTTCAAAGTATTGATGTGCCAGCCGCATGCTGAAATGATCATACCAGGAAGTCGCAACAGGAACACTCAGTTCCACCCGATTCAAATTCCATATTTGTGGTCCATAATACCACTCTGCGGACCGGGGGTTGTCAGCTCGATATTGGATCAAACGATCATAGCGCGGAATATCTCCTGTTTGCGAGAACATGCTCGAACCCTCTATAAAGACTCCGTTTTCCCAACGATAAGACAATTTTTGCAGGGCACTCCACTGTTGGTAAGCCGTAGATTTTTGCACTTCCGGATCCTCATTTTGAATCATACTGTCCTGACCGTTCACGCGCGCCTGAAACTCAGGACGCAAATAGGTGTCCGGTCCCCAACGGCCCATGCGCAAATCACCAAAATCACTATAACTCAAGGCGGTCACGCCTTCCCAGGAACGATTGCCATAATTTACCGAAAGGTGTCCGGTTTGCTCTTGGTTAGCGCTGCTGTATCGAACAGCCGCTTTACCATTGATTTCCCATTTACTTCCAAATCGCGCCGGACCTTCCAGCGTGTGAAAGTCCATAACACCTCCAATCGCATCACTTCCGTAAATGACAGAACTGGGCCCATACAGCACTTCAGCCTCTTGTACAAACTGGGGGTCCAGAGAGATAATGTTTTGAAGATTGCCGGACCGAAAAATGGCATTATTCATTCTGATGCCATCTACGACCAAAAGCACTCTGTTCGTTGAAAAGCCGCGAATCATCGGGCTTCCACCGCCCATCTGGCTCTTTTGAATATACACCAACCCATCTCCGCCGATTAGGTCAGCAGAAGTTTGAGGTTGCTGTAAGAGAATTTCTTTTTGATCTACCTTTTGCACAAATGAGCTGATCTCTGCCCTTTTCTGTTCCCAACGATTAGCAGAAACGACCACCTCGTCGAGCGAGAAAGAGTTGGGCTCCATTTGAATCTTTTGATCGGTTGTGGGTATGGCAAAAGCGATGGGCAAATAACCGATCTGTCGGGCATACAGACTATCGTAGGCGAGCGGCTCAGGAAGTTTGAGAACACCTTTCTGATCGGCTGTGGTTTTAAAGGACAGATCTTTGCTGTACACCAAAGTAAAAGATAGCGGACTTTGAGTGCGGATGTCTACAAAAGTGAGGGTCTGTGCTTGTAAAGAAAGGCAAGCAACAAACAAGATGGGGGTCACAAGGGTTAGAAGTCTGAACACCATAGAAAAATAAAGATATGAAGAAGCATTTCAAAGCAGAGGTAGAAGGAAAAGTGCAAGGTGTTGGCTTTCGAAAAGCGACCTTAAATCGAGCCCGGACGCTCGACCTTGTAGGAATCGTCAAAAACTTAGATAACGGAAACGTATACGTAGAGGCTTCCGGAGAAGGTAAGAATATTGAAGAATTGATCAACTTCTTGCAAAAAGGACCGGCACTCGCAGCAGTCACAAGTGTCCGTAGCGAAGAATTGGATCAATTTACCCATCCCCGAACGCGTTTTGAAATCACCTACTGAGGCCTCTTTAGACTTACTGTTTCCACTTGATATTACACCCACCGCTCGGAATTTGCTCTTCCGGCATAGGATCACCATTTAATAAAGCATCCAAAGCCTCACGTATATCCTCTCCGGTGACGGGCGTACCGCTTTTGGGTCTTGAGCGATCTAATTGTCCGCGGTAGACCAGCTGCATATTTTCATCGAAAACATAGTTGTCCGGCGTACAGGCGGCATCATAGGCTTTGGCGACTTCTTGCGTTTCATCATAGAGGTAAGGAAACGGATATCCCTCTTTTTCCGCCACTTCTTTCATTTTATCCGGAGCATCTTGTGGGTAGTTTTCCACATCATTAGAAGAAATGGCCACAAAAGAAATGCCCTTTTCTTCATAATCTTCTGCCAGACGAACGAGCTCCTGATTGACATGAATGACATACGGACAGTGATTACAAATAAAAAACACCACCGTGCCTTTAGGACCTCTCACGTCCTCCAGGCTCAGGGTTTTTCCGCTGACCGTATCCATTAATTCAAAGTCAGGCGCTTCGGTGCCTAAGGGCAGCATGCTGCTCAATGTGTATGACATAGTGTTTTATTTTATTGACAAGAAGGATCAATGCCCAGCACATACCGCTCAATCACTTGTAAGCTGTCTGCGACTTCTGCACCCATAAATCCTTCAATACCATCATTATTCAAATGTTTCTCAGCCCAACGGGTGAGCGGTTGCGCCAGCGGCAAATAAGACCAATGCCATCGTTCCAGCTCATAACCAAACGGACGATGCGTCCCTTTATCGGTATACACCTGGCAAAAGCCATATGAAGGTGCATGAGTCACCAGCCAATCATACAGGCGCTTCCCTTCTCCTTCTTCAAACCACTCATTATCGAATGAGTTCAGATCAATATCCGTTCCCCAGTGGTGCCGACTGGTGCTGGGCATGGAAGAGTACCGCAGTATTTTGGCTGCGCGCTCATATGGGTCCGGAGTCGTTTCGTTGAGGCGTTCACCGTTTTCTACCGCACGTTCACCGGTCCATTTTCGCTCCCAAATTCCCTTTTGATAATCAAAATTTCGTGTAGCGGAGCGAATCACCAGCTCAATCCCTTCTGCTCGCGCCGCGGAGTCCATTTGCCGAAAAGCATCATAGGTCTCCACCCTCAATAACATTCCCGCACGATCTGCATACTGGGTGTCAATGGCCACAAAACGCTCATCTTCTTCCGGTATAAACTTGCCCGTGACATACGCCAGAGTGTCGGGATCGCCCGCTTTTACTTGAGCAGTCATTTCATCGTCCACTTCCTTGTTTTCTGTGGACTTTGCAGACTCAGAGCAGCTAAAACAAAGAATCAGAAAGGCTGCGAATAAGCTTACATGCTTCATAGATGTGGGTTTTTCAGCCTTACGGCAAAAGAGCTATCGAGAGTACAAAGTAAAGAAATCCTTTGAAGACCCCTTAGGGAAAGTCGGCAGATTCTCAGGTGTATAAAAAGGCCCATAAAAAGAAACCACCCAAACCCCTAAGGGCTCAGGTGGTCCGTTCACGGATTGTACATTAAGGTCAACACGCTTTCATGAAATGAATGCGCTCCTTGACGTTTTGAATCAGGTTTTGAATCACCAGCTGATGAAAGGGTTCAGGATTGCCTTCTACCTGAACGGCTTCCAATGCCCGAAAATATTGCAATCGGGCAGTAGCGTCTCCTTTCAATATGGCAATCGGATACCCATGCATCGACAAGATAAGATTCATGACCAGGCGGCTGGTGCGACCATTGCCATCGACAAAAGGATGAATGGTCACCAAACGCTCATGCATTTCAGCCGCTAAGACCACAGGGTGAATCTTGTTTCGATAGGTTTCGTAAAAGAGAAAGTAATCCTCCATCAACTTAGGCACCAAAAATGCTTCGGGAGGCCTGTGTTTTGATCCTGTAATCTGAACAGGAACAGAACGATAGCGACCGGCATCCTCCGTACGAATACCTCTCAGAATTAAAGCGTGAAAATCCAAGAGCACCGAGGGGCGAAAATGGATTTTTTGCTTTACGAAATCAAACATGAGCTCTATGGCCTCCGTATGGTTGATGGCCTCGAGATGCTCCTGGACAGATTTACCGCTGATGGTTATACCCTCTTGAATGACCAGCATGGTCTCGCTCAGTGTCAGCGTATTGCCTTCAATCTTGTTGGATTCATAGGTATACGCCAAGTTGTACTGTTCATCGACTTTAGATTGATGAAGGTCATCCTCTTTCAAGAGCTTTGTATACTGATGTTTGAGTTCATCCAGCTCAGCAATCATGTCTTCTGTGGTTACGCTTATGCAAAACTGGTCCTGCAACTTTTTTTGCATCAGGTATTGAATCCGGGGCTCTGTGAGCAGAAGTGCTTCATAGGCAAAATGCTCATCCTTAAGGACATCAAAGATTCTTTCTGCCAGCTGCTGTTTTTTTAGATCCGCAAAGGGGATTTTATAGCACTGCGCTAATTGCTGAATTTGATCATCTGTAGGGATACGGCGTCCCTTTTCGAACTTACTTAAAAGAGCAGTATCAATATCGGTTTGCACCATCACTTCCTTTAGGGTGAAGTGGGCCTTTTGGCGTGCTTGAGTCAATATGTCTTTCAATGCAGTATGCATACCCTAAAGATATAAATATTGACAGGGTTTGTCAACAGAATTGACAAATTTTGTCAAAAATTATTCCAAAGAAGCGACTTCCATCCACGGAAGCAGGAATCATCAGGGGTGTTTACAATTGATAACCTATTTTAAAGAAGATGTTTTTGGGCGTTTCATAGCCGACACCCACAACCCAATGGAAGAATTGGCCATAGAGCCCGGAGGAAAAGGCAAAAAAGTTATTGAAATTGTCCTGTGGAAATGGTTGCAATGCAGTAATTCGGATTCCCCAAACCCCCAATAGATTTATGAAGTACCTATTCTTTGAGGCTTTAGAAGTGAAGTAGATGCGGGGACCAGCTAGTAATTGGATGAATTGATCTCTATACGTTTCTCCGGAAAGGAATTCAGCATCAATAAAGTTTGTAGTAAAGGAAGCTTGTCCCACCAGGCTGATGTAAGAATTCAAGCTATAAGAGGGATGAACACCTATATGCACGCCAAAGCCATTATCGAGAATAGGAAAAGAAGCTCCACCCATGATTCCTACGGATGTTCTTTGTGCCTGCAGCTGCGAAAGAAAGAAAGTGCAAGAGAGAAAAAAGAGTAAGTAAAATTGTTAATCGTTTCATCATTTATTTTTTAACGACAGGAATATATAAATCTACAATCGCCTTTTGATCAGGGTTTTCCAAAAGGTTGTTATGGTACACTTCAAAAGGATCTTTGCCGGAAGGTCGATAGCCTTGATCATTCATCCATTGGTACATCAGCGTCCATGCTTTTTCGAATTCTTCCAGATCCAGGACAAAATGGCCCTTGACATGCTTACCTCCTCCTACTGTTCGCCTATAAAATTTTTCAGGCAAATAATCGAACCCCTCACAAAGAATGCTGGCGGAGAGGCGAACATTCGCTTCTTCGGTATCCGTGAAACTATCTTTATAAATGGTCAGCATTTTGCTTTCTTCTGTGAGGATGCCGGCTTGTTCTGCCCAGGAACTGATGCTTCGGTAGGCCGGTGTCAATTGTTCCGGTCCGGTGCAATCCAGAGATACCAGCTTCATTTCCGGAAGATCTTCAAGAATAATGTTCATGTGGATGTACTTTGCTTTTTCCCAAGGTAATACTTCTTTCTCAGCCAAAAAGAGACCCGGACCAAAAGAATCAGCGCCGGCACTTCAATCAAAGGCCCCACCACTCCGGCAAAGGCCTGTCCTGAGTTCAATCCAAAGACCGCAATCGCTACGGCAATGGCCAGTTCGAAGTTATTCCCGGCCGCGGTGAATGCCACAGAAGCGGTTTGATCGTATCGGGCGCCCAACCATTTGCTGAGACCGAAAGCCATGAAAAACATGAGGACAAAATAAATCAGCAGAGGAATCGCTATACGCATGACATCCATAGGCAGGGTCACGATCAACTCCCCTTTCAGGGAAAACATCACGACAATCGTAAACAATAAGGCGACGAGGGTGAGGGGTGAAATGAAAGGCAGAAAGCTTTGCTCGTACCAGCTTTTGCCGTAAAGGCGGACTAAAAGAATCCTGGAAAGCAGACCTAACAGAAAAGGGATACCTAGATAGATCGCGACACTTTCTGCGATGGTGGCGATGGAAATGTCCACGAGCGCCCCTTCCAACCCCAGGAGTGGAGGCAGGACGGTGATAAAGACCCAAGCGTAAAAACTGTAGGCAAACACCTGAAAGATGCTATTGATGGCGACGAGGCCCGCACCATATTCGCTGCTGCCTTCCGCCAGATCATTCCAGACCAAGACCATGGCGATGCAACGCGCTAACCCGATCAGAATAATACCCACCATATATTCCGGGTAGTCTTGGAGGAATAGGATGGCCAGAACGAACATCAAGAGGGGGCCTATGATCCAGTTCAGGAAGATGGAGACCGAAAGAATTTTGACGTCTTTGAAGACGGCAGGTAATAATCGATAATTGACTTTGGCTAATGGCGGATACATCATCACAATGAGTCCGATGGCGATTGGGATGTTGGTGCTGCCCTGACTGTAGGATTCAATTTGTTCCGGGAGGGAGGGAATGAGGTAGCCAAGCCCGACGCCGACACCCATGGCCAAAAAGATCCAAAGGGTGAGGTACTGATCCAGGAAACTAAGTCTTTTCACGGCTTTGGAAGTTGGGAGAGTTGATGAAATATATAGTACCACTCTCCTGCAATTTGCAGAGAGCGATGGTGATAAGCTTCTTCCGCGCGCGGCGTCCCATCAAAAGCTTTCGGGTCTTCATAGGTCAAGGGAAAACGGGCCTCTGCGCCCGGGACTACGGGACAATGTTCCTGAGCATGATCGCAAGTCATGATGGCCGCGAATTCCGTTTCGGGCAGCATGAAATGCCCCAGCGACTTTGAAAACCCCAGGATAGGAGCTGCATTGGGTGCGTATTTAATCAAGGAAAGGGCATTGTGGCCTTCCGAAAGGGACTCAACCCGGAAGCCCTGCTTTTGAAGTGTTTCCAACACAAGAGGATAAACCTCTGTTGTTTCCGTCCCGGCAGCATAGGCGGTGAGGTGGTGGATTCCGAAATGGTGCGCCCAAGTCTGCGCCCATACCTGCGACAAAATGCTTCTCCGAGAATTATGGGTACAAACGAATAATAAGTGGATGTCGGAATCGGCTTGTATTTTTTGCTGCAGGAATTGGATGATGGCTTGCAGTGCCGTCATCCTTTCCTCAGGAACCTCCGGGAAGGACCTTTGCGTATGGAGTATTTGGGGGTAGAGCGCCATCGAATCTCTGGATTTAACAACAATTGCCCGAGCCACAAGAGTTGGATACCGTATTCAGCTCCAATTCCGGGATGCCGCAATTTTCTTTGGCCAGACAGTCCGTGTGGCGGGGAATTAAGGTGAAATGTTTTCCGTTGAAGTCTATCCCATAGTTCTCGACGGTTTGCCCTTGTACTTCCACTTCCACGGGACTATCCTCCATGGGCAGTGTGCGTTCAGACAATTCGATAATCTTCAGCATTTTATCCGCGCCCAATCGGTGATCCACATCTTCGGCCGTCCATAATTGCAGGCTTACCCTGTTTTCTTTGCGAACGGTCCCTCCGCAGTCGATGAAGTGTTTGGTAACCCAGCCCACTTCGGTGAGATGGGCGTGTGCCGGTACAAAGGTTCCTTCAGGCATTTCGAAAAGAACGCTGTCGATTTTGCTGAGGGCGGATTTCAACTCAGATAGTGTCATGATACTTTGATTTTTTAGATGAAGCCTCTGAAAGGCTTGTGTTTACTGCATCTACGTAATATTGCAATATTACAATGAAGAGGT
>Ga0180435_10005556_pt1 | contig 12232 bp, 13 predicted proteins | sample SS_ome_3_FD_132467 | JGI IMG/M metagenome (GOLD analysis project Ga0180435, IMG submission 132467) | Hypersaline lake sediment archaeal communities from the Salton Sea, California, USA - SS_3_S_1 metaG | ecosystem: Environmental > Aquatic > Non-marine Saline and Alkaline > Hypersaline >...
AGAGGGGGACACCGCGGGCGCTCAGCTCGGCCGCGCGGGCGTCGATGGCGGCGAAGTCGCCGAGCGACTCGAGATTTTCCGTCTCGTGGGGATCGAGCGTCGTGCCGAACTGCCCGGTCACGTACTGCAGCAAGCCTGCCAGCAGCGCGATGAGCCGGCCGCGCGGTTGCGCGGTCGCAACACCACCGGCGACCGTCAGCGGACGGCGCGCCGCGCGTAAGGCCTCCGTCAACTCACGGAGCGTATCCACCCGCAGGCCGCTTGCGCGCGCCGCCGCTTCGATCGGCACTTCGGGCACCGCTTGCCGCACCGGCTCCGGCAAGCGCGCAGCCGCGCCGTCGAGGGCGAGCACGAGGAAGGCGAGCAGTGCCGCTTCGCTGCCCGGCGTGATCGCGTGGCGCTGCGTTGCATTGCAGCCGGTCAGTGTCAAGCCCGGTTCGAGGTGCACCCACGTCGCCCCCGCCTCGCGTGCCGCGGACCACTCGGCGGCGTAGGTGACCGGATCGAGGAAGCTCTCGAAGAGGTCGGCGCCGAACGTCAGCACGACGTCCGCCGGAGCAGCGCCCGCAAGCCGCAGACCGGGCAGATCCGACCAGCCGAAGAGCGTGTCGTAGGCGCCGCGCAAGGCACCATGGTGGAAGCGCTCGAGTGCCGGGAAGAGCTCAAGGCGCCGGCGGTCGGCGAACTCGCGGCGCACGGCCGCCAGCGTGCCGGTGGCGTGGTGCCCGATGTAGGCGCCGGCCGCGGCCCCGGCGGCGTTCCCGGCGCGGTCGTCGCGCGGGTGGGCGAGCGCATTGTGCACCCGCGCGAGCGCTTGGGACCAATCGAGCGGGGTGAGCGTTCCATCCGTCTGCCGCTCCAGGGGGCGCGTCACGCGTTCCGGGTGATAGAGACGTCCGAGCGAGGCTTGGCCGCGGATGCAGAGGCCGCCGCGCCCGATCGGGCTCTCGGGATCTCCCTCGAGCTTGATCGGGTGCCCGGCGCGCAGTTCCACGCGCAGGCCGCAGGCCGCTGGGCATTCGCTGCAGTAGGTGCGCATGAAGCGCGACTGATCGGGGGGGAGCGCATCGGGATCGACGCGCAGCCGCGAGATCAGCTCCTCGCGGGCGGCGACCGCGTCCCACGGCGCGGCGAGTGCGCCCGAGGTGAGTCCCAAGAGGGTCAGGAATTTCCTGCGCTGCATGACGGCTCTCTTCTACTTGTGGCAGACCCAGCAATCGGTCGGTGCCTCGCGGTCGCGATGGCAGGCGACGCACCATCCCATTTTGAGCGAGCGCACCTGGCGGATGCGCGGCTGATACTCGACGTCTCCGTGGCAGGTGCGGCACTCGACCGCGGCGCGGATGTGCGGCTTGTGCGCGAAGTAGACGTGCCACGGGACAGCGTGCACCCGCTCCCAGACGATCTCGCGTTCCTCTTCCCAGTATCGCGTCAGCTTCTGAATCTCTGCCCGGTCGGTCGCCGCGCTCGCGTGGCACTCCATGCAGATCTCGACCGTCGGGATGCCGGCGTGCCGCGAACGGTCGGCCGTGCGGTGGCAATGGTTGCACTCGAGCCCGACCGTATCGATGTGGACCGGGTGGCTGAAGGCGATCGGTTGCGCGGGCCCGGTCGCTTCCGCGTCGCGGAAGTGAGCGACCAGGAAGAGCAGGGCGCCGAAGAAGAGGAAGTAGGCGACGAGCGCACTCAGCCAGAGCTTGGCGTTCATTGCGCGCCTCCTTCCTCGCCGGTAAAGGCGCTCGCTTCGATGTCGCCGACGACCTGCTGCAGCAGGAAGAGCGCGGCCGAGCGCGCCTCCCGCGGCTTCAAACCCTGATCGGGCATCGGCGGATACTCGGGGTTGATGCGCTGCGGCGCGAGGATGTACTCCGCCAGGGCGATTGGGTCGTTGGCGTACTTCGGCACCGTCTCGTTGTAGGGCGGGCCGACGACGACGCGATCAAAGGCGTGGCAGGAGGTGCACTTCTGATCGAAGATCTCCTCGCCGAGCTGTGCATCGGGCGGTCCGGCCTGGTACTGCTCTTCTTGCGCGCTGACGAGCAGGTCGTATTCCTCGCCTGCCTCGTCGGCGACGCGAGTGAGGACCTCGCGCGCGGCGTGATGATGCATCGCGCGGCCCTGATATGTGAAGAGGCCGAGCAGACCGAGGGCCAGCGCCAGCAGCAGGCCGCCGTAGCGCGCGTGTTGATGGCGCATCATCGCCGCCGCGAGCAGCGCCGCCACAAGCAGGAGTGCGAGCATCACGGCTGCCGCGCGAAAGACATCCGGGGCGAGCGCCTGCAGCGGCGCGGCGTAGAGGTCCCAGATGAGCAGCGGCGCCATGGCGAGTGCGCCGGCGAGCGCCAGTCCAAAGCCGAAGCGCTGCACGCGCACTGCATCGTCTTCATCGTCGAATGCCGGGCGCTCCGGCCAGCGGAAGTAGGCAACCAGGATCAATGCCCCGGTCAGGACGAGGGCGCAGGTGACGAAGAGCTTGAACTGCAGCACCGCCTGGATCGAGAAGAGGAACGGCACCGGCAGCGACATCAGCGGCCACTTCTCCGGATAGATCAGGAACGTCAGCGTTGCCAGCAGGTGGAAGCTGCCGCCGAGCAGCAGCAGCAGACCGGGCAGTCCGAACAGCGGCCGCAGGGTACGCTGGTAGGCGGCGAGCAGGACAAAGGCGAGGACGAAGAGGATCCCGACGCGCAGCAAGTAGAGCCCGATTGCCACGTCGGCACCCCGGAGCGTCTGTCCGAAGAGAAAGAGCAGCGCCGCCAGCGGCAGCAGGCCGAAGATGAACCAGTTGGCCGGGGCGGCGGCAACGAGATCGATCAACCTCTGCGCCACGGGCCGCCGCCACCCCTGCGTCACGAGGGCACACGCCGCGCTGACCAGGAGCACGCCGCCAAAGGCGAGCACGAGCAGCGTGAGCAATCCGATCAGCGCTTCCGCCAGCGGAAGCTGCTGCGGCAGCGGCGTGAGCGCCAGGCGCTCGAGCAACTCCATCGAGATTTCCTTCCCTCTCTAGGGCCTACATCCCGATCGCCCCGTCGGCGATCAGGAGCGCCATGATCGCCAGGGCGAAGGCGTTGATCCGTATGAAGCTGAGACGCAACCAGCTCTCTTCCACGCCATCGGCGCGCAGCAGGCGCAACGAGCCGGCGGCAAGCACCAGCCCGGCGGCGCACAGCACGAGGAAGAGCGCCCGGCTCTGCAGCAGTCCAAAGAGCGGCGCGAGCAGCGGGGCGGTGGCCGCCGCCACGATCCAGGTGAACGTCAGGCGCCGCAGCGCCGGCTCGCCGAGTCGCCGCGCCGGATGCGGCAGTCCGGCGCGGCGGTAGTCGTCGCCATAGCGGAGCGCGAGCAACCAGAAGTGTGGCACCTGCCAGAGGAAGAAGACGAGCATCAGCAAGTGCAGTGCCTCGGCACCCGGCGCGCCGCCGGCGGCGAGCCAACCGATCGCCGGTCCCAGACTGCCGACGAGCGCGCCGGGAATCGCCGCGAAGGCGGTGCGTCGTTTGAGCGGCGTGTAGAGCCCGTTGTACCAGACGATCGCCAGCAATCCGGCGGCAGAAGCGGACCCGCCGCCGGCCCCGAGGAGTGCCAGCAGCCCGACCGCGATCGCCGCCAGGCCGATGCGGGCCGCGTCGCGCGCCGCGAGCCGTCCGCTCGGGACGGGCCGGGCGCGCGTACGCTCCAAGCGGCGGTCGAGGTGCGCTTCCTGCGCCTGATTGAGGGCACTGGCGCCGAGCGCCAGCAGCCCGGTGCCGGCGCTGACAAGCCAGAGGGCAGTCTCCATTCCCCCGCCGGCGAGCCGATAGCCGGTCGCCGTCGAGAGCGCCACGAAGAGCGCCAGTCGGGGTCGGGTCAGCGCCCAGACCGCCTGCATCATCTCGACTCCAGGGTCTTCAGGTACTCGATGATCTGGCGGACATCGTCGTCCGTCAGCTCCTGCGGCACCGGCATGTTGCGTTCAAAGCCGGCCACGTACTCGGCGCTCGGCTCGAGAATCGCGCGGCGCAGGTAAGCCTCGTTGGCGATGCGTTGCTCTTCGTTGCCGTCGACGATGACCGTGCGCTCGCTGCCGTAGAGGTCCATGAACGGCGGACCGATGTCGGCCTCGTCCGTCAAGCGGTGGCAATCGAGACAGCCGTGCTTGTCCATCAGTGCGACGACCGGGGCGGTGACCGCCGAGTCGCCGGGCGCGGCGCTGTACCAGGCCTCGAACTCGTCTTCGCCGAGGACGATCACCTCCGACATCATGTAGGCGTGCTTCTGGCCGCAGTACTCGGCGCAGTAGATATCGGCCGGGCCCGTCGACTGCGGCTTGAACCAGAGATAGGTCTCGCGCCCCGGGAGGACGTCTTCCTTCACGCGGAAGGCGGGGATGAAGAAGCTGTGGATGACGTCGGCCGAGGTCATCGCCAGCTTGATCGGCCGGTCGATCGGCACGTAGAGCTTGTCGGTCTCCTTGCCGTTCTCGTAGCGGAACGCCCATTCCCACATGCGGCCGGTCACCTTGACGAGCATCGCGTCTTCAGGTGTTCGGCGCAGCAGACGGAAGTCCTCGAAGCCGAAGTAGAACATCAGCATCACCAGCCCGACCGGGATCACGGTCCAGATGATCTCGAGTGGCACGCTGCCCGAGATCTGCGCCGCGCGCGGATGGCGGCTGCGGCGGTAGCGCACGGCAAAGACGATCATCAGGGTCGTCACGAGAACCAGGAAGAACGCGGCGACCGCGACAATGAAGAGAAAGGTCGCGTCGACCGATCCGCCGTAGCTGGTTGATTGGCCGTACATCCCTAGTACCTCATCGCAGCTCGGTGTCCGCGAACGTCAGGACCAAGATGATCGTCAGGGTCAGCAGCGCCACCATCAAGCTGACTTTGAAGATCCAGGATTCGTATTTGAGGTGCATGAAGTAGAAGAGCACCAACGACCCCTTGATCGTCGCGATCGCGATCGCGGCGAGCGCGCTCCACTGGCCGAAGTGCAACCCGGCGGCGGTGACCGTGACCGCGGTCAGCACGACGAGCGCGAGCCAGATCTGCAGGTACTTCGCATAGCTGACGAGCGGCTTGTGGGTCGTGCCTTCGAGCGACGTGTCGGGGCCGCCCGGGACCTTTGCCGTCTGCGTGCCTGGTGCTTCCACCGCCATCTTCCGTCTCCTCGGCCTTCCCCCGCTTCCTCGGGCTCAGAGTTGCCCCGTCTCACCCGGGCCGGCATCCGCCTCGTCGCCGCCCGCCGGTTGCGATCCCCGCGCCCGGCCTCTATCCTTCCCGCGGCGGCTTCGCCTGGCGCGCCCCGCCAACGCGCTCCGCGGCTAGGAAATCAAGTAGAAGAGCGGGAAGAGAAAGATCCAGATGATGTCGACCAGATGCCAGTAGAGCCCGGCGCTCTCCAGCTTGTTCCCCTCGTCGGCGAAGAGCCGCCGGCCAATCTCTTCCTCCTCGACCCCCTGTGCGTCGAGCCGGCACGTGCGCCGGGCGAGGATGTGCCAGATCGTGACCAGCACGACGAGGCCGGCGATCACGTGCAGCGCGTGGAGCCCGGTCATGCCGTAGTAGAGCCCGTAGAAGATGTTCTCGCCATTGGTGTGCTCGAGCAGCTTGTCGGACATTGGATAGATGCCATGCTCGATCTTGTGGCCCCACTCGAACGCCTTGTTCACCAAGAAAACGAGGCCCAAGAGGACCGTCGTCGCCAGAAAACCGAACGAAGCGCGCCGCTTGGCGCGTTCGAGGGCGGCGATCGAGAGCACCATCGTCAGGCTGCTCGTCAGCAGGATGACGGTGTTGACGGTGCCGACCAGCGGATCGAGCGTCGTCGCCGCGTAGTGGAAGTCCTCGGCGAAGCTACTGCGGTAGACGGCGTAGAGCAGAAAGAGGCCGCCAAAGAGCAGCAGCTCGGTGAAGAGGAAGAGCCACATGCCGAGACGGGCACCGACGGTGTCGCGCTGCTGCAGGGCTTCGGCCTCGACCGCGCCGCTCATCGCGCCACCTCCTGCGTATGGTCGTAGGGTTCGGAGACGACCCGCGGCAGCTCGGCGAAGTTCTCGAGTGGGGGCGGCGAAGCGGTGTGCCACTCGAGCGTCGTGCCGCCCCACGGATTGGCCGGCGCCCGCGGCCCGTTGCGGGCGGCGCGCATCAGGGTGCCGGCGAAGAGCAGCAGCCCGGCGAAGAGAATCCAGGAGCCGATCGTCGAGATCATGTGTCCCGTCTGGAACTCCGGAACGTAGTCGTAGTAGCGGCGCGGCTGACCGAGCCAGCCGAGCACGAGCATCGAGAAGTAGAGCAGGTTGAAGCCGACAAACATCAGCCCGAGCGACGTGAAGATCGGCCGGTTAGGGTAGAGGCGCCCGAACATCTTCGGGAACCAGTAGAGAAAGGCCGCCATCAGGCCAAAGCCGGCCCCGCCGAACATGACGTAGTGGAAATGCCCGACGATGAAGTAGGTGTCATGAACGTGCACGTTGACCGAGAGCGCACCCTGCATGATCCCGGTCAGGCCGCCGATCATGAAGAGGAAGATGAAGGCAAAGACGAACGCGAGCGGCGGCTTCAGATCGATCGAGCCCTTGTAGAGTGTTGCCGTCCAGTTGAAGACCTTGATTGCGCTCGGAATCGCGACGAGGAACGTGAGCAGCGAGAAGATCCAGCGCGAGGTGTCGCTCATCCCGCTGGTGAACATGTGATGGCCCCAGACGAGGTAGCCGAAGAAGGCGATCGCGAGGCTCGAGAAGGCGATTGCCTTGTAGCCAAAGATCGTCTTGCGGGCGAAGGTCGGGATGATCTCGGTGACGACGCCCATCGCCGGCAGGATCATGATGTAGACCGCCGGGTGGGAGTAGATCCAGAAGAGATGTTGGTAGAGGAGCGGATCCCCCCCGCGGGCGGGATCGAAGAGGCCGAGACCAAACATCCGCTCGAGCATGACGAGCAGCACCGTGATCGCGAGCACCGGGGTGGCGAGGAGCTGGATCCAGGCGGTGGAATAGAGGGCCCAGATGTTGAGCGGCATGCGGAACCAGCCCATGCCCTTGGCGCGCAGGCGGTGGGTCGTGACGACGAAGTTTAGCCCCGTCAGGATCGACGAGAAGCCGAGGATGAAGACCCCGAAGACGGCGAGCGTGACGTTCGTGGTCGTGCGCAGGCTGTAGGGGGCATAGAACGTCCAGCCGGTGTCGGGCGGGCCGCCGCCGGTGAAGAGCGCGATCACGGCCAGGATCGCCCCGCCGATGTAGCAGTACCAGGAGAGCAGGTTGAGCCGCGGGAAGGCGACGTCGCGAGCACCGAGTTGGAGTGGCAAGAAGAAGTTGCCGAAGATCGCCGGCAGTCCGGGAATGATGAAGAGGAAGATCATGATCACGCCGTGCAGCGTGAAGAGCGAATTGTAGAAAGTTGCGCCGACGATCGTGCGCCCCGGCGCGATCAGCTCGAGCCGCATCGTCAGGCCGATCAAGACCCCGATCGCGACGAACGAGAGAATGCTATAGAGGTAGAGGAAGCCAATCCGCTTGTGATCGATCGAGAGGATCCAGGAGAGGATCCCCTTCTGATGGTCGCCCCAGATCGTGTGCGTCGCCTCGCGGAACGAAGCACCGGTCGCGTGCGCGGTCATTTCCCATCCTCCCTCCGCGCGCGGCGCGAGGAGATGATCAGCCAGAGTACGAAGGCGGCGGCGAAGACCATGATCATGATCCCGGCGACCTTGAGGATGTTGAAGACGTAGGTCTGTCCTTCGGGATCATAGCTGAAGCAGAAATAGAGCACGCGATTGATCGTCGGGCCGACCTTGCCTGCGGCCGCCTCGTTCAGCGCCATCTTGATGTCGAAGGGGAGGAAGGTGATCCCGTGCAGGTAGCGCGCGATCTTGCCGTTGGGCGAGAGGATCGTCAAGACGCCGGGGTGGGTGAAGTCCTTCCCGGCGGGCACGTAGCGAAAGCCGACCGCGTCGGTCAAGCGGGCGATGGCGGCCGAATCACCCGTCATCCAGCTCCAGGCCGCCGGCGGGAAGTCGCGGTTGAAGGCTTTCAAGTGGTTCGTGCGCTTGCGCCGGGCGAGATCGGGCGTCTCGGTCGGGTCGAACGAGATCGTCAGGACCTCGTAGTCGACGCCCGGCTCGAGCTGCATGCGGTCGAGCGCATCCACCAGGCCGTTGAGCAACGGGGAGCAGATTCCGGGACAGCGGTAGTAGACGAGCGTGAGAATCGTCGGCTTGTCGATCAGCGCTCCCAGCGCCACGTGCTCGCCCGTCTCGTCGTAGAATTCGAGCTCGAGCGGCACGAACTCGCCGAGGTGCTCGTCGACCCCGACCTCGGTTGCAGCTTGGGGTTCGGGGCCTTGGAGCTGCTGGCCGCACGCGGGCCCGGGCAGGATGGACAGGAGCCCCAGGGTCAGCCCCAGGGCGACTAGCGCTTTGAGAACCCACATGCGATCGATCCCCCTCCCGGCGGCAAGCGCGCCGGCGCACTCGCGGGCCAGAGAATAGCGAGTGAACTCCTTGCTGTGAAGCACGTAGCGCCTGGCACGGGCTGCAAGTGGCGGTCGTATCTCGACGGCTGCCGGTTAGTTGCATTATGGTGCCTGCGCGCGGGCGCTGAAAGCGTGATGGCTCGCCTTGGTGTTGACTCTGAGTACTGGATGATACAGAATATCAGGCGCGATGCAGCCACAGAAGGAAGACCAGCAGGTCGAGCGCTTTCGCGCCCGCTGCCGTCAGCGGGGACTCCCGTTCACGGCGCAGCGTCGCGCGGCGTACGAAGCGCTGCTGGCACGCGACGACCATCCGACCGCCGAGCAGGTCTTCGAGGCGGTACGCGCGACACTGCCCGACGTCTCGCGCATGACCGTCTATCGGACGCTCGAGTTGCTGGTCGATCTCGGTCTGGTGCACAAGGTCTGTCACCCGGGAAAGGTTGCCCGCTACGACTGCAACCTGCACCCGCACCATCATCTTGTCTGCGTGCGCTGCAACCGGCTGGTCGATTTCGAGGAGGCTGCCTTCGAGGGCCTGCCGTCGCCGCGCGCCGCGCGGCGCCTCGGGTTCGAGGTCGATGACTACACGGTCCAGTTTCGCGGCGTCTGTGCCGACTGCCGTCATCACGGCGAGCGGCGATCCGAGCAGGCGTCGCGGAGGAGGTGATCCTGAAGCGGGGTGCGCCGCATTCCGCTGGATCCAAGGGAGGGATGCGATGAAGAGGGATGAAAAGGACAAGCAGAACAAGAAGCAACTGACGACGTCCGCCGGCATCCCGGTCGGCGACAATCAGAACGCCTTGACCGCCGGCCCGCGCGGGCCGCTGCTCGTACAGGACTGGCAGCTGTTCGAGAAGCACGCCCACTTCAACCGCGAGCGGATTCCCGAGCGCGTGGTGCACGCCAAGGGATCGGGCGCATACGGCACCTTCACGGTCACCGGCGACATCACGCGCTACTCGAAGGCGAAGATCTTCTCGGAACCGGGCAAGCAGACCGAGTGCTTCGTGCGCTTCTCGACCGTGGCCGGGGAGCGCGGCGCGGCCGACGCGGAGCGCGATGTGCGCGGCTTCGCGGTCAAGTTCTACACGGAGGAAGGCAACTGGGATCTCGTCGGCAACAACACGCCGGTCTTCTTCGTGCGCGATCCCTACAAGTTCTCCGACTTCATCCACACCCAGAAGCGCGACCCCGAAACGAATCTGCGCAGCGCGACGGCGATGTGGGATTTCTGGTCGCTGTCGCCGGAGAGCCTGCACCAGGTGACGATCCTCTTCTCCGACCGCGGCCTGCCCAAGAGCTACCGCCACATGAACGGCTATGGGAGCCACACCTACAGCTTGATCAACGCCTCCAACGAACGCTTCTGGGTGAAATTCCATTTCAAGACGATGCAGGGGATCGAGACGATGACGGAAGAGGAGGCCGGCCATCTCGTCGGCGTCGATCGGGAGAGCCACCAGCGCGACCTCTTCCACGCCATTGCCAACGGCGACCATCCCAAGTGGCGCGTGATGATCCAGGTGATGCCGGAAGCAGATGCCGAGAAGACGCCCTACAACCCGTTCGACTTGACCAAGGTCTGGCCGCACGGCGACTACCCGCTGATCGAGGTCGGCGTGATGGAACTCAATCGGAATCCGGAGAACTACTTCGCTGAAGTCGAGCAGTCGGCCTTCTCGCCGGCCAACGTCGTTCCGGGGGTCGGGCACAGCCCCGACAAGATGCTCCAGTTCCGCATCTTCTCCTACGCTGACGCGCACCGCTACCGCCTCGGGGTCAACTACGAGAGTCTGCCGGTCAACCGGCCGCGCACGGAGGCCCACACCTATCATCGCGACGGGGCGATGCGCTTCGATGGGAATGCGGGCGGCGCGGTCAACTACGAGCCGAATAGCTTCGGCGGACCGATCGAGGACGCGGCCTTCAAGGAGCCGCCGCTGAAGATCTCGGGCGACGCCGACCGCTACGACCATCGCCAGGGCAACGACGACTTCACGCAGGCCGGCAATCTCTACCGGCTCCTCCCGCCCGAGGAGCGCGAGCGGCTGCACGCCGCGATCGCCGGCGCGATGCGGGGCGTCCCGCAGGAGATCATCGACCGCCAGCTCGCCCATTTCGCCCAGGCCGACCCGGCCTATGCAGAGGGCGTGCGGGCGGCGTTGAGATAGAACGATCGCAGAGGAAAGGAGGCAGGTTCGATGACGAAACCGGAAGGTTGCGTGCAGCCGGCCGGAGGGCCGATCGCGGCGCAAGCAGCGCCGCCGCAGGCCGCGGCGGAATCGCAACAGGAGGTGCGGACGATGGTCATGGCGCGAGTAGGCAAACCGGCACCCGATTTCGAGGCGAGTGCCTATGTCAACGGCGGCTTCGAGAACGTCAAGCTGTCGGACTACAAAGGGGAGTGGGTGACGCTCTGCTTCTATCCGGGCGACTTCACCTTTGTTTGACCGACCGAGCTGGCGGCAGTTGCCGCCAATCATGCCGAGCTCGAAGGGCTCGGGGTCAAGGTCCTGGCGATGAGCGCCGACAGCCGGTTCTCGCACAAGATCTGGCAGGAGGAAGAGCTCTCGAAGATGGTCGACGGCGGCGTGCCGTTCCCGATGCTATCGGATGCCGGCGGTCGCATCGGCCAGGTCTACGGCGTCTACGACGAGGAGGCGGGTGTCGACATCCGCGGCCGCTTCCTGATCGACCCGGACGGCGTGATCCAGGCGATGGAAGTGATGACGCCTCCGGTGGGGCGCAACTTCACCGAACTGGTGCGCCAGATCCAAGCGTTCCAGCTCGTGCGCAAGACCGGCGGCGCAGAGGCGACGCCCGCCGGCTGGACGCCGGGCAAGCCGACCCTCAAGCCGGGCCCCGACCTGGTCGGCAAGGTCTGGAAGGTCTGGAAGCCGACCAAGGAGTAGGTGCCGCTGCGCCCCTCGCGGAGGGCGGCGCGGAGACGAACGACGCGCGGTCGCTGTCGCCGGCAGAGATGCCGGCAACAGCGGCCGTTTGCGTTCGGGTCGCTGTTCGGCGTTACCAGGTCAGCGTGCGGACGTCCGGGCCGAAGAGGGCCGTTTCCATCTGCGCCGTACTCGCCAGGCGCACACCCGCGAGCAGATCCTCGGCCTGCATTCCGGCCGCCTTGAGGCAAGTCGGACAGGCGAGCACCTGGCCGCCATCGGCGATGAAGGCGGCGAGCATCTCCTGAATCGACTGGCCGACCAGGCCGTGGCTGTGCGAGGGGCGCTCACGGTGGGCGTGGTAGATGCCGCGCACGTTGAGGAAGACGGTCACGGGCGTATGGCCCTGCTTGAGCACCTTGTCGTGCGCGAAGTGCACCGCCATCGCCGCACTCCAGGTGTCGTCGGTCGTCAAGTTGACGAAGAGCCCGGGCTTCTCGTCCGGAGATGCCGCGAGCTGCGGCACGACGAGGGCGGCGGCGAGCGCGAGGATCAGAATGACGGTCGAGAGACGTGAGATCCAGGTCATCGATGGGCCTCCTTGGGGCGGTTTGGCTCTAGAACAGGGGACTCGTTCGCAGGGCCAGTTTGCAGGCCGGATCGAACCATCTCAAGCGTGAGGCTGCCGGCCGGCGAATCGCGGATCGGAGGCGGGCTGCCCCGCCGGACCTCAACTCCCACCCCGGCGCCGGTAGAGCAGTCCCACTGCGCGCAGGGATGTTCCTCCCAGCATCCCAACCCAGGAGGGCACTCCGAGACCGGCCGGCAGATAGCCGCAGACGAGCGCCAGAGCGCCAACAATGAGGCTGTAGGGGATCT
>Ga0180435_10005558_pt1 | contig 12231 bp, 10 predicted proteins | sample SS_ome_3_FD_132467 | JGI IMG/M metagenome (GOLD analysis project Ga0180435, IMG submission 132467) | Hypersaline lake sediment archaeal communities from the Salton Sea, California, USA - SS_3_S_1 metaG | ecosystem: Environmental > Aquatic > Non-marine Saline and Alkaline > Hypersaline >...
CCCATGCTGGGACCGATCCGGCAGGCGCTGGCGCCGCTGGAGCAAAAACAGGTGGGGGAAGGATTATTGCTGGTGCGCTGACGTCCTGTAGGAGGCGCGTAAGTGGCGACCGAATGTTCCGGAATTGAAAAAGGCCGCCTTTCGGCGGCTCTTTTCGTCGCCGCTTACGCGCCTCCTGCACCTGGCACGGCCGCGGGGTTGCGTCAGAAAACAGATCGCCGCTCATGCGCCTCCTACAGTTCCACGCCCTGGAAGCGGGGCATGATGTCGAGCAGCTGCTGCAGGCGTTGCACGGGGTCGTCCATTTCCAGCAGGTGTTGTTTCTCGATACCCGCCAGGGGCAGCAGTTCCGACAGGCGGTAGCCGACCCAGGACGCATCCTGCAGGTGCTCGGGGGACGATTGCGGGTAGTTGGCGCCGACCTTTTCCATGAAGCGCGCCAGCACGTCGCTGAGTACCGAGTAGGCCTCCGGCACAAGCTGTTCCGGCGGTTCGGGCAGCAACGCGGCCTCGGCCACGAACAGCCCGTTGTCCTCGCGCCAGACCGTCTCGGTGCGAAAGCGGTCGGTGCCGATGGTGGTGACGCCGAGCAGTCCGTCCTCCAGTGTGTACCAGTCCACGATCTGGGCGTAGGTTCCCACCTGGGCCGGCTTGACCGGCGAGACCGCTTCTTCGCCTTCGCGGATCAGGCAGACGCCGAAACCCGTCTCGTCGCGGGCGCAGTCGCGGATCAGGGACAGGTAGCGCTGCTCGAAAATTTTCAGCGGCAGCACGGCGCCCGGGAACAGCACCGTGCGCAGTGGAAAAAGTGGCAGCTCAAACGTCTTCATCGCCCTGCAGGGCCCGGCAAAAACGGGCCGGCACGTTTTCGAAACCGCCGTTGCTCATGAACACGACGTAGTCGCCCGGCCGGGCGGCTTCCAGCATCTGTTCCATCATGTCGGCGCTGCGTTTGACCACGCGGCCGGCTCCTTCCAAAGGCGCCAGCACTTCCGCGGGGTCCCAGTCGATGCCGTCACCGGTGAGCAGCCAGACGCGATCGGCCGGCATCAGCGCCGTCGGGAGTTCGTCGGCGTGCGCGCCCGACCGCATCGTGTTGCTGCGGGGTTCCATGCCGACCAGGATCCGGGCGTTGCCGACGTTGCGGCGCAGGCCCTCCAGGGTCAGTCGGATTGCCGTGGGGTGGTGCGCGAAATCGCTGTACACCCGGATGCCGCCGCCCTGGTGGATCAGTTCCATGCGGCGCTTGACGCCGGTGAACCCGGCCAGCGCCTCCACGGCCTGCCGGGGTTCCACGCCGGCCGCGGTGGAGGCCGCCACGGCAGCACAGGCGTTCATCGCGTTATGGCGCCCCAATTGGCCCCAGGCCAGCGTGCCGATGGCTTCGCCCCGGTTCAGGAACTCCAGCTCGGAACAATCCGGTTTCAGCGCGCGGACCTGCCAGTCCGCGTTGTCGTCCTCGGAGAACCGCTCCAGCCGGCTCCAGCAGCCCATGCCCAGCACCGCCTCGAGCCGGTTGTCCGCGCCGTTGCTGATGATCGTGCCCTTGCCGGGAATGGTGCGCACGAAGTGGTGAAACTGCGTCTGGATGGCCTTGATGTCGGGGTAAATGTCGGCGTGGTCGAATTCCAGGTTGTTCAGGGTCGCGATGGCCGGGCGGTAGTGCACCAGCTTGGCGCGCTTGTCGAAAAAGGCCGTGTCGTATTCGTCCGCCTCGACCACGAACAGCTCGTCGCCGTCGCGTGCGGAATAGCCGAAGTTCGAGGGTATGCCACCGATCAGGAAGCCTGGTTTGCGCCCGGCCGCCTCCAGGATCCAGGCGATCATGCTCGCGGTGGAGGTCTTGCCGTGGGTGCCCGCGACCGCGATCACCTGCTTGCCGCGCAGGTAATTCTGCCCCAGCCAGCGCGGGCCGGATTCGTAGTCGATATCGTTGTTCAGCACGTACTCGACCGCCGGGTTGCCACGGCTCAGCGCGTTGCCGATCACGACCAGGTCGGGCCGCGCGGCGACCATGCAATCCGGCTCGTAGCCCTCGTGCAACTCGATGCCCTCGGATTCCAGCTGCGTGCTCATCGGCGGGTAGGTGTGCTGGTCCTGGCCCGAGACGCGGTGGCCCGCCCGCTTGGCGAGCAGGGCGACGCCGCCCATGAACGTGCCGCAGGCACCGAGGATGTGAATATGCATGTGGCTATCCGAACAGCGCTTTCAACAGGATGAAATTCAGGGCGAAGATCGACACGGCGACCAGCACGCCCAGCCCCATTTTACTTGAGAGGGCATGACGATAGATATGGCCGTCGACCGCCAGGCTCCAGAAGAACAGCAGCAGGTACATGGCCGCCAGTTCGGCCTGCGGGCGCTCGGGGTCGATCAGGCTGAGCAGGTAGATGGAGGCCAGCCCGAACAATACCCCGGTGCCCGAAATCGCGGACAGGGTCTGTTCGATGCGCGCCCCGAAGCCCTTGGCCGAGAGCAGGGCGGTGATCACCCCGAACTGAACGCCGATCGCCAGCAGGCTGCGCCGGCCGTAATCGGGTTCGCCGAGAACCGCGCCGGCGAGGAATCCGCCGGCCAGGTACAGCGCGGCCAGCAGCACCATGAAACCGCGGCTCGGCGGCAGGTCCTGCGGACCCGAGCGAAAGCGGAGCATGTCCAGGAACGGGAGGATCAGGCGAAACATCGGCGCATGGAGTCTCGGTTGATGGGGCTGCGGCGGGTTGTGTCCGCCAGGGCCGTCGAGCGCTTGGCGCTCGACGGCCCCGGGCAAGGGGGAGCGGGCGCCGGCTCAGTCGTCGGTGTTGATCTGCAACACACCCTTGATGCGCTGGAATACCTCCTCGATCGTACCGTCGCCGAGCACGCGCGAGAGAACGCCTTTCTGAGCGTAGAAATCCACCACGGGCGCCGTCTGCTCGCCGTACACCTTGAGGCGGTTGCGAACCGTTTCCTCGGTGTCGTCGCTGCGGCCTTCCAGCGCCGCGCGCTTGGCGATGCGTTCGACCACCGCGTCCTCGTCCACGTCGATCTGCAGGGCTTCGTCCACCGGTTGGCCAATGCGTTCGAGCAGGGTGTCGAGCGCCTCGGCCTGTGCGATGTTGCGGGGAAAACCGTCCAGGATGAAGCCGGCGCCGTTATCGCCGCTCGCCAGGCGCTCCTCGAGCAGGCCCAGCACGATATCGTCCGAGACCAGTTCGCCACGGTCCATCACTTCCTTGGCCTCCTGTCCCAGCGCGCTGCCGGACGCGACGGCGGCGCGCAGCAGGTCGCCGGTGGAAATGTGATCGAGTCCGAGCTCCTTGACGATGAGCGCAGCCTGTGTGCCCTTGCCGGAACCCGGTGCGCCCATGATGACAATTCGCATTTGGTCGTTCCTGTCTAATAGAATAAGGCGCTAACGCTAACCGTTCGCCCAACGCAAGTCAACGCGACGCCAGCCGCTGGCTGGCGGTGTGGCGAGCCAGCTTCCTGCGCGCGCCGAACGCCGCAGTACCAGACACCCAATACGATACCCAAGGAGCTTTGAAGCCATGAAGAAGAACCTGCTCTACGCGCAATCCGGCGGCGTCACCCCGGTGATCAACGCGACGGCATGCGGCGTGATCGAAACAGCCCGCGCACACGGCGACAAGATCGGCAACGTCTATGCCGGCAAGGACGGCATTATCGGCGTGCTGAAGGAAGAACTGATCGACACCGCGCGCGAGAACAAGACCGCGATCGCGGGTCTGAGGCACACGCCCGGCGGCGCCTTTGGCTCCTGCCGTTACAAGCTGAAAGGCATCGAGGAAAACCGGCGCGAGTACGAGCGCCTGATCGAGGTGTTCCGCGCGCACGACATCGGCTACTTCCTGTACAACGGCGGCGGCGATTCGTCCGATACCGCGCACAAGGTTTCGCAGATCGGCAAGAAAATGGGCTTTCCGGTGCAGTGCATCGGCGTGCCCAAGACCATCGACAACGACCTGCCGGTGACCGACAACAGCCCGGGCTTCGGTTCGGTGGCCAAGTACGTGGCGGTGTCCACGATCGAGGCCAGCCTGGACGTGGAGTCCATGGCCTCCAGTTCGACCAAAGTGTTCATCCTCGAGGTGATGGGGCGCCATGCGGGCTGGATTGCCGCCGCGGCCGGCCTGGCCCAGCGCGAGGAAGGCGATCCGCCGCACATCATCCTGTTCCCCGAGGTGCCCTTCAAGCAGCGCGAGTTCCTGAAGAAGGTCAAGCACTCGGTGGAGAACTACGGTTACTGCACAATCGTGGTTTCCGAGGGCGTGCGCGACGGCCGTGGTCGTTTCCTGGCCGACGCCGGCACCCGCGACGCCTTCGGGCACGCGCAGTTGGGCGGCGTGGCGCCGGTGGTCGCGAACATCGTCCGCGAGAAGCTGGGCTACAAGTACCACTGGGCGGTGTCCGACTACCTGCAGCGCGCGGCGCGTCACATCGCCTCGAAGACCGACGTCGACCAGGCCTACGCGGTGGGCGTCAAGGCCGTGGAACTGGCCGTGGAAGGCAAGAGCGGCGTGATGCCGGTGATCAAGCGGGTGTCCAACAACCCCTACCGCTGGAAGATCGGCGAGACCAACCTCGGCCGCGTCGCCAACGTCGAGAAGATGATCCCGAAGAGCTACATCACGGCCGACGGTTTCGGCATCACGCCGGCCGCGCGCCGCTACCTGGCCCCGCTGATCCAGGGCGAAGACTACCCGCCCTTCGACAAGGATGGCCTGCCGAAGTACGTGAAAATGAAGAAGGTGCTGGCCCGGAAGAAGCTGGACGACTTCGAAGTTTGAGCGGATCGCTCGTACCCGGGGGCGGGATTTCCCGTTTCCCGGCTACCGGGGCGTTCAAAAAGGTTTGATTTAACTCACCAATTCGGGAGTTTAAGGGCCGATAACCGCCGTTTCTTTGGTACCATTCCCCGGATTTTTTCCAGAATCAACAGGAGATTCATCTATGAACAACGATACAGCGCTTTGGCTGGCGCTCGGGTCCGCGATCCTGGCCGTTATCTACGGCCTGGTGACGACCAAGTGGGTCCTTGCCAAACCGGCCGGCAACGAGAGAATGCAGGAGATCGCGGCAGCGGTTCAGGAGGGCGCCAAGGCCTACATGAACCGGCAGTATTCCACGATCGGCCTGGTCGGCGTGATCCTTTTTGTCGTGGTGGGCTTCTTCCTCGATTGGGCCACCGCCATCGGCTTCGCGATCGGCGCCATTTTCTCGGCCCTGGCGGGATACATCGGCATGTTCGTATCCGTGCGCGCCAACGTCCGCACCGCCGACGCCGCGCAGGAGGGCCTGCAGCCCGCCCTGAAGATCGCCTTCCGTGGCGGCGCCATCACCGGCATGCTGGTGGTCGGCCTCGGCCTGCTGGGCGTTGCCGGTTACTTCTACGTCCTGCAGTCGATGGGCGCCAGCATGGAACACGCGCTGCACGCCCTGGTGGGCCTGGCCTTCGGAGGCTCGCTGATCTCGATCTTCGCCCGTCTTGGCGGCGGCATCTTCACCAAGGGCGCCGACGTCGGAGCGGACCTGGTCGGCAAGGTCGAAGCCGGCATTCCCGAGGACGATCCGCGCAACCCGGCCGTTATCGCCGACAACGTCGGTGACAACGTGGGTGACTGCGCCGGCATGGCTGCCGACCTGTTCGAGACTTACGCCGTGACCCTGGTTGCCACCATGCTGCTGGGCGCATTGGCCGCAGAGACCTTCGGCGCCAACGCCGTGATCTACCCGATGGTGCTTGGCGGCCTGTCCATCATCGCTTCCGTGCTCGGGACCTTCGTGGTCAGCGCCAAGGAGGGCGGCAAGATCATGACCGCGCTGTACAAGGGCGTGATCGCGTCCGGCGTGCTCGCTGCGATCGCTTTCTACCCGGTCACGACCATGATGATGGGCGAGAACGCCACCAACCTGTACTTCGCCGCCCTGATCGGCCTGGCGCTGACCGCCGCCATGGTGTTCATCACCGAGTACTACACCGGCACCGAGTTCAGCCCGGTCAAGAAGGTCGCAGAGGCTTCGACGCTCGGTCACGCGACCAACATCATCGCGGGCCTCGGCGTTTCCATGAAGGCCACGGCCCTGCCGGTGCTGGCCGTCTGTGCCTCCATCTGGGGCGCTTACGAACTATCCGGTCTGTACGGCATCGCCATCGCTGCGACCACCATGCTGTCCATGACCGGCATGATCGTGGCGCTCGACGCCTTCGGCCCGATCACGGACAACGCGGGCGGCATCGCCGAAATGGCCGAGCTCCCGCCGGAGGTGCGCAAGACGACGGACGCGCTGGATGCGGTGGGCAATACCACCAAGGCCGTGACCAAGGGTTACGCCATCGGTTCCGCCGGACTGGCGGCACTCGTGCTGTTCGCCGACTACACTTACAGCCTGGGCAAGGTCCCAGCCTACGCAGGCATGACCTTCGACCTGTCGAACCACATGGTCATCATCGGCCTGTTCATCGGTGGACTGGTACCCTACCTGTTCGGTGCCATGGCGATGGAGGCCGTGGGCCGCGCGGCGGGCGCGATCATCACCGAGGTGCGGCGCCAGTTCCGTGAAATCGACGGCATCATGGAAGGCAAGACCAAGCCCGATTACGCCAAGTCGGTCGATCTGCTGACCAAGGCAGCCATCAAGGAGATGATCATCCCCTCGCTGTTGCCCTTGCTGGTCCCGATCCTCGTCGGCGTGGTGCTGGGCCCGCAGGCCCTGGGTGGCCTGCTGATCGGCACCATCGTGACCGGCCTCTTCGTGGCTATCTCCATGACCACCGGCGGTGGTGCGTGGGATAACGCCAAGAAGTACATCGAGGACGGCAACTTCGGAGGCAAGGGCACCGAGGCCCATGCCGCGGCGGTCACGGGCGACACCGTGGGCGACCCGTACAAGGACACGGCCGGCCCGGCGATTAACCCGCTGATCAAGATCATCAACATCGTCGCGCTGCTGATCGTGCCCCTGATCTGATCGAAATCGGTCGACCCGAACCAAGGCGCCGGATTCCCGGCGCCTTTTTTTGCGCGTCGAAACCGTGATCAGCCGCCGCTGGTGATGTACTGGCGCGCCTCGTCCGCGAGGGCCTCTTCCTTGAGACCCAGTGCGTCCATCAGGCGCCGGGACAGTTCCGGGTAGTTGGTGCGGTCGAGCAGGTTGATCGAGTCCAGGCCGCACAGTTGGCGCACGAGGTCGGCGGCCGCGCTGGTGTTCGCGGCGGGCCCGGACACGATGCTGGCCCTGAGCGCGGGGCCGAAGGCAGTCTGTACGCCCAGCACCGCGTGCGGATCCGAGGCGCAGAGCACCGTGAAAAGGGTTTTATCCGACAGTTCCCTGACCACGGTGGCGCCGTTGTAGGGTTCCAGCGGGGAAGCGCCCGATTCGGCTACGAGGACGTCGGCGTTGTGGGCTGCTACCTTCGAAATCATCAGGTCGAAGGCCTCGCGGTAGGTGGATTCCTCGCACACGGTCGACGGCAGGCCGGCATCGACGAAATCGATCACGTAGCTGGCTCCGGCATCACGAAACTGCAGGATGTCGCGGTAACGCGCCGAGCCGGTCAGCTTCGCGGCGGCCACGTTCAGGCCCATGTATTTCAGGGCGCGGATGATGACCCGTCCCGCGGTCGTCTTGCCGGACGACATCGAGGTGCCAATCAGCAGAACGACCGGGATTTCCAGGGGCCGCGGTGCGGCTGGGATCACGAACTCCCTCATCGTGACCTTGCTCCCGCCCCGGATCGCGTGGCCCACGTACTGCAGGTGCATCATGTTCGGGAACATCGGCGAAATCGACGTCGACTTGCCCAGCAGGCCGGCGCTGGTCAGCGCCTCCATCCGGCCGTCAGCTCCGACGGCACGCCAGTCGCCGACGCCTTCGAGCGTCGCCGCACGACGCCCCAGCGCGCCGACCAGGAGATCGCCGCGCACCATGTCGGTCATGCGCCCGCTCTTGGTTTCGCAGCGGTACAGACGGTTCTGCTCGCCCACCACGCGGCCGACCACGAAGTCGCCGGTGGCCCAGTGCTCGCGTTCGAGCGGTCGGCTCTCGAACGGCTCGGTCCACAGGTTCGAACAACGGGCCACGGAAGCGAAAAAATAATGCGGCTTCATGCGGCCTCCGTCGATGGTTCGGCCAGTGGCGGGGCCAGCAACAGCAGGGCGAGCAGGGCCGCGCGGTCCAGGGTGGGTTGCAGCAGCAGGTGTTCGTGGCGGGCGTGGGCGCCGTCGCCGACCGCGCCCATGCCGTCCAGCGTGGCCGTGTACAGGCTGGTGAAGTTGCCGTCCGAGCCGCCACCCGCCATGCCCTCGTCCAGTTCCATGCCCAGTTCGCCTCCCAGTTGACAGGCGAGCCGCCACAGGCGGCGGTTGGCGGGGGTATGCTCCATGGCCGGGCGACCGAACAGGCCCTCGACCCGGATCGAGGTGCCCGGCGTGACCGGTTCCAGCCCGCGGATGGCCGCTTCGACCCGTTTGGCGTCTTGCCGGGTAGCCACGCGCACGTCCACGACCGCCTGGCTGCTGGGCGCGACCACGTTCGGGCGCAGCCCGCCGTCGATGGTGCCGACGTTGACGGTCACCCCGCGGTCCAGATCGTTCAGGGCGAACAGTTCCTGGATCACGTGCGAGAGTTCCAGGATGGCGCTCGCGCCGGCGCCCGGATCGAGCCCGGCGTGCGCGGCCTCGCCGCTGACCGTCACGGTGAAGCGGCCGATGCCCTTGCGGGCCGTTTTCAGCTTGCCGGAGGGGCCGAGCGAAGGCTCCAGTACGAACACCCGGTCCATCAGCGGCGCCAGCCGCTCGATGTAGCGGCGGCTCTCGCGGCTGCCGATTTCCTCGTCGGAATTGAGAAAGACATGGGGCGCCACCGACGGCTCCAGCCCGAAGTGCGCGAGGGCGTCCAGCGCCATCAGCGCCTGCACGATGCCACCCTTCATGTCGTAAACGCCGGGTCCGTGGACCGCGTCGTCCCGGGCCTCGAAGGGCATGTCGTCCAGCGTTCCCAGCGGCCAGACCGTGTCGTAGTGGCCCAGGATCAGCTGCGCCGGACGGCCCGCCGCCGCGGGCCGCGCGTGCAGCATGCCGCCGCTGCTGCGCCCGGGCACGCGCCTGACGGCGAAGCCGCGTTGCTCCAGTTCGGTGGCGATGATCGAGCGCACCTCGGCCTGCGATTCCGGCACGTCGGAGGGGGATTCGGCACGGGTCAGGCGCGCCAGCAGTTCCAGCATGGCTTCCCGGCGGTCCTGCACAAAGGTCCGCAGGGCGACCGGGTCGGGGCGCTCCGCGCTGTTCATTTTTTCATGCCCGCAGGGAAGGGGAAGGAAAGGCTGTCATCGATGGCGGCGAAGCGCCCGGGGTTCAGGTATGCCAGCAGGGGCGAGGCGTGAATCTGCGCCTGGTCGTCGCCGTCGTCGCAGCGCAGGGCGTCCTCGGCCACGTGGGCGGCCACGACCCGGCCGGCCACCAGGCTGTTGACCCCGAAGCCGTCGACGATGCGTTCGAGTTCGCATTCGAGATAGGCGCAGCAGCCCTCCACCAGCACGCCTTCGATGCGTCGGGCCGGGAAAACGGGCAGGGCGGCCAGCGCCGGCTTGTCGCCCTCGCCACAGCGCGGAGACGCGGCCAGGCTGGTTTGCACCAGCTGCGAGGGCCTGGGGTAGCTCACCGTGAACACGCCACTGCGGCGGATGTTGGAGTAGGTGCCGTGACGCGGCGTGCAGACGAAACCGAAGTAGTTGTCCCAACCGAGCGGAAAGGCCATATGCTTGGGCGCCAGGTCGTAACGGCCGTCCTCTTCCGTCGTGCCGACGAGCACCAGTGGCGCCACCCAGAAAAAGCGGTCCCAGATGGCGTGAGCCGTGTCCAGTTCGACCAGTTCGTGTCGCGAGCCTGCCTGCATCGTGCGTCCGGATTCCGGCGCTACGGCCGGGTTCATTGACCCATGCTCCACATTACGCCCCGCTCACCTGGTGCGCCTTGACCTGGAACAAGACTCCGGAGGCCACAATATCCGGTAGAATTCGGCCCCATGGAATCCATACGCGTCGTGCTTTGCACCTGTCCCGACGAACGTGTCGCGAGCGAACTCGCGACCGGCCTGGTGGAATCGCGGCTGGCGGCCTGCGTGAACGTCCTGCCGCGAATCCGGTCTATCTACCGCTGGCAAGGCGACGTCCAGGACGAGGCCGAGTCGCTGATGGTGATCAAGACCGGCGAGACGCGTGTCGCCGCCCTGCAGGGCTGGCTGGTCGAGCACCACCCTTACGATGTGCCGGAGGTGATCGCGCTGCCGGTGGAAGAGGGGCTGCCCGCCTACTTCGAGTGGGTGGCCCGGGAAACAGAGCAATGAAAACAATGGAAAAGTTCCTCCGGCGCCTGTTGCCGGCCGTGTTGCTGGCCCTGGCCGCGGTTCCGCCGGCCCAGGCGATCGACTTCGACGACGTGCGCGACTTTGAAGAAGTCTTTGTAATTTCGGCCCAAGCGCCGGGCCGCGACCGAGTGCTGGTGCGCTGGGCCATCGAGGACGGCTATTACCTGTACAACAACAAGTTCCTGCGTTTTCGCTCGGCTACGGAAGGCGTCGTCCTCGGTGAGCCCGAGGTGCCGCCCGGCAAGATCGGTTTCGACGAATTGCTCGGCCAGGACGTCGAGAAGTACTACGACGAACTGGCGGTGACGATCCCGCTGGTCTCGGTGGCGCCGGGGGTGGAGGCCCTGGAACTGGACGTACGTTCCCAGGGCTGCCTGGAGGACGTGCTCTGTTATCCGCCCAGCAACCAGAAAATCACGGTTGCCCTGCCGCCGGACCCGGCCGCTGCGGGGCTGGATGCACCCGGCAGCCCGTTGCTGGGAGGCTATAAGCCGCCGGCGCTGAGCGCCGAGGACGCCTTCGTTTTCGAATCGATTGGGCTCGACACGGAGACGGCGCTGGTGCGTTTCACCGCCCAGCCCGGCTATTACCTCTACCGTGACAAGTTCGAGTTCGACGTTTCCGGCCTGGCCGGGCTGGAAATTCGCGCGGTGGAACTGCCGGACGGCGTCATCAAGGACGATCCCGAGTTCGGGTCGGTGCCCGTTTATTTCGGCCAGGTCGAAATCCCGGTGAAGCTGGACCGGCCGGCCGGCCCGACGGCCGAGGTCTCCCTGGAGGCGAAGTTCCAGGGCTGCCGCGACGGCGATATCTGCTACCCGCCGATGACCCGGTCCGTGACCTTCACATTACCCGGCTCCGACACCGCGACGGGCGGTATGGAGCGCGAGCCCGCTCCGGCCGGCACCGCTGCCGACGCCGCCATGACGGCGCCCCCGGTTTCCGAACAGGACCAGCTGGCCGGCCTGTTGACCAGCAACCCAGCCAAAGCCATCTTCGCGTTCTTCATCGCCGGCCTGCTGTTGGCTTTCACCCCGTGCGTCCTGCCGATGCTGCCGATCCTGTCGGGCATCATCGTCGGACAGGGCGACCGCATCACGCCGGCGCGCGCCTTCTGGCTCTCACTCGTGTACGTGCTGGCGATGGCCGTTACCTACACCGTGGCCGGCGTGCTGGCCGGCCTGTTCGGCCAGAACCTGCAGGCGATGTTCCAGAATCCCTGGGTGATCAGTGGCTTCGTGCTGATCTTCATCCTGCTGGCCCTGTCGATGTTCGGATTCTACGAGCTGCAGCTGCCCGGCCGGCTGCAGACGCGGCTGGCCGAGGCCAGCAACCGCCAGCAGGGTGGCCAACTGGCCGGCGTCGCGGTGATGGGCTTCCTTTCCGCGCTGATTGTCGGGCCCTGCGTGGCGCCGCCGCTGATGGCCGCGCTGATCGTGATCGGCAGTTCCGGTGACGCCGTGCTGGGCGGCGCCGCGCTGTTTTCGCTGGCCATGGGCATGGGCGTTCCGCTGATCCTGTTCGGTGTCTCGGCCGGCAAGTTCGTGCCTCGCGCCGGCGCCTGGATGGAAGCGGTCAAGGCCGTGTTCGGTGTGGGCCTGCTGGGCCTGTCGATCTGGATGCTCGAGCGGATTCTGCCCGGTGGCGTGATCATGGCGCTGTGGGGCGTGCTGGCGATGAGCTGCGGCGTGTACCTCGGTGCGCTCGAACCCGTCGGCCTGGGCGCGACCGGTTGGCGCCAGCTGTGGAAATCCCTCGGGCTGGTGCTGCTGCTGGTGGGTGTGTTGGAAATCGTCGGTGCGGCCGCCGGTGGTGACAACTGGCTCAGGCCGCTCGACGGACTGCGCGCGCCCGCCGGCGCCG
>Ga0180435_10005560_pt1 | contig 12230 bp, 19 predicted proteins | sample SS_ome_3_FD_132467 | JGI IMG/M metagenome (GOLD analysis project Ga0180435, IMG submission 132467) | Hypersaline lake sediment archaeal communities from the Salton Sea, California, USA - SS_3_S_1 metaG | ecosystem: Environmental > Aquatic > Non-marine Saline and Alkaline > Hypersaline >...
AACCCAAAGGCGGGAGAGTGGAACGCTTTGTTTTCCCGGACGGGCCTACACTCCGGGATTGGAGTTTGGTTTTGGACTTTGCTGAAATCTTATAACGGTGGAAACAAAAACAGCGACCTACGACGCAACGGAAAAGGTACTTTCTGTTTTGGGGCAAAGAAGACTGTCGGGTGAAGCGGTGATCCTTGAAATCGACCTGCCTGTAGGCGATAACCGTTTGATCGGAGACCTGAGCATTAAACCGGAATTTAACGCAAGGACGGTATATGCAAGCGACTATATTATAGAAGACTCCTGCACATTGGAGGGATTGGAAGTGGAGTTTGAAGGTGCGATCTACTGCGAAGGCGAAAAGGCCGGGGATGCAAACATAGATATTGACGCACTGAAAAACTACCTCGCACAATGTTACAAAACATAAACTTATAAACGATGGTCTGGACGCTGACCATCATCAATCTGATCGGGAATGCAGGCCTGACGGTCTTTGTTGCCCGGGAATTAAAGCAAACAACCCCCGAATGTGAAGTCGTTCACCCTAAAGACAACACACCGGAGGCTGTTACCCCAAAAGAGATTCAACACCAAATTTAATGTCAAACCCTATTTTAAAAAGTAAGACAAAGTTATGCAAACAGAAGAAAACATTCAAATTATTCCTGCGAGTGCAGCAGAAGTGATCGAGGCCCAGGAAAAGGCCAGTTATGACATTCAGATTGTAACGGCAAAACGGTTTCCAAGGGACGTGAAACGATCAAGAGACAATTCGATTGCTATTGCAACGATGGATGAGGATACTGCAAAAAGCTGCGGTTATGCGCTCCCGCGTGGAGGGAAACCCATTCAGGGACCATCTGTTCACCTGGCCCGTATCCTGGCTCAAAACTGGGGAAACATCCGGGTTGAATCGAAAGTTTCTGAGATTACTCATAATCAGGTAGTAAGTCAGGCAGTATGCTTCGATTTGGAGAATAACTACGCGGTAAAGGTAGAGGTTAGAAAAAAGATCGTTGGCAGCAAGGGGCAGCGTTATAACGACGACATGATTACCGTAACCGGAAACGCTGCCAATTCAATAGCTTTCCGAAACGCAGTATTTGCTGTAATTCCTAAAGCGGTAACCGACAGTGTTTACAAAGCAACCCGAAACCTGATTGCCGGAGATTTGAGCAGCGAAGAAAAAATGATTAAAAGGAGAAATCAGGCGGTTGAGTATTTCAAGGATAATTACGGAGCAACAGAAGAGGAGATTTTGCAAGTCCTTGGAGTGGGTTCCATGAATGCGATTCGTCAGGATCAGATTGTTTTGTTGCTCGACCTTGATCAGGCGATTAAGGATGGGGATACCACTCCAGCTGATGCATTTGGAAGACTTTCAGAATCGGACAAGAAGAAAAAAGAAGCTGCGGACAAACTCAAAGAGGGCGTGAAGCAGAAGATTCAGGAGAGTGTGGCGAAGAAGAACGAAGTAAATCTTCAAAACCATGGTCAATCTTAATGGAGAACCAGCCATCCGGGTATACGGCCACATCCTTCAGGAAACGGAGTTGGCCGTGCTCTTGAAAACCGAAGAGGGGGACCTCAAATGGATTCCCAAAAAGGTGAGTAAATACGTCGATACAAATAAAAGCCTTCTCGTACGGGATTGGTGGTACAACAAACACTTTAAAAACGCTTAATCATGACATTTAGTACATATAAACCGCAAACCAGACAAGACTGGTTGAATAAACGGAGCCAGTTTCTTGGAGGTTCTGAGATCGCAACAATATTAGGCTGTAATCCATATCAGACAGCTTATCAGCTATGGGAAATTAAAACCGGGAAAGCTCCCAAATTCGAAGGAAACCAATTTACTCACTTTGGTCATCTTTTGGAGGATTCGGTAGCCACCGAGTTTGAGAACGAAACCGGACTTAGAGTGATCAAAGCCTCCGCAAAAGATGTGATTTACATTCATCCCGAATATTCGTTCTTAGCCGGTACCCCGGACCGATTCTATACTACGGAAGCCAATCGCGCCGGCAGAGTCAGCGAGAGTGATAAAATGGTACTGGAATGTAAAACTACCATGAAGGCCATTGATCCTGAAGATATCCCGCTTCACTGGTACACACAGGTTCAGTATTATATGGGATTGACCGGGAAACAATCAGGGGCCATCGCCTGGTTGAGCGCAAATTTCGGATTTAAATTCGATTTTCTGGAACTGGAATTTGACAAGGATATGTTTAAGCTGATGACCGATGCAGCGGTGGAGTTCTGGAAAGAAAACATATTGAAAGATACACCGCCGGAAGCCCAAAACTGGGAAGATGTGCAAAGGCAATTTCAAAGCCATACTGCCGGGAAAGTGTTTGAAGCCCCTGAAAGCCTGATGGAGATCCATTCTCAGCTTAGCGAATTGAAACAACAGAAGAAAGAACTGGAAACCTCTATCAATGAAAAAGAAGGTCAGATCAAGTTATGTTTCCGTGATGCCGAGGCGTTGACCTTTGGAGGGAAAGTGATCAGTACCTGGAAAGCCCCGAAACCTTCCATGCGGTTTGACGCAAAGGCACTGCAGGCAGAGATGCCAAACATTTACAGCAAGTATTTAAAAGAAACACCGGGATCCAGAAGGTTCCTGCTAAAAGTATAATAATATGGACAAACAACTTTTTAAAGACGTAGCTCCCGATCACAGAGAGCAGTATATCCGGGATAACTGCTACAAGATCATTGATAATCACCATTACACCCGTAATCTGACCGAAGAAGAGATTCTGGAAGCCAAAGAGGATCTCTTCCAAGCCTCTCTCATGATTTCGAAAGAAGAATCGGAATTGAAATCGATAAGAAAGGAATATCAGGAACGGTTAAAAAAGCTAAAAGGCGAAAAGAATGAATTGTTGGAGATGCTTCAATTCAAAGCCAAAAGCGAAAAAGGGACTGCTTTTGAATTCGATTATCAGGACGAGGGCATGATGTCCTTGTATGACACACAAGGACGCCTGATCAGCTCACGCCCACTGGGACCAACAGAACGCCAGACCTCAATTTTTACGATTAATAAAAACGGAACAGAAGATTAAGCTATGAAAGAAAAAATTGAAATCAACGTAACAGGGGGAGTGAAAACCCTTGAGATTTTGGAAGGACAAGCTTTGCCAAAACGGGAGCAATTAAAATTGAATATTTCGGGGATTATTGATACCCCTGTACGATTTCTTAAAAAACGTGTGGATACGATTGAGCAAAAGCAGTGTCATGTATTGGTGGACCGGAATAAAATGACGATTGCTCTAAATCTCGACGAAACCAATTATTTCAAAGGTTCTGTTATTGGAAGCCTGGAAATTCATCCGGATTTTGAAAAATGGGAAGTGAATACCGGCCAGCAGTGGACTAACAAGGCTTTGTCTGAATTCATCAAAATGAATCGTTCAAGCTTCTCGGATATTCAAACGGCCATGAAGCTATCTTCTGAATTGCAATCCCTAAAGATTAAAGCGGACAAGGAGATTGACAGGGAGAATGACAACCGGGGTAATGTAAAAGAAATGATTGTTCAGCGGGTCATTCAGATGAATATTCCGCAATCGTTTAAAATTCATGTCCCCATCTTCAAAGGCCAGCCTAAGGCGGAATTGGAAATTGAGATTTACGTCAATCCAAACACTTTTAATGTGACGCTGATCTCTCCTGAAGCCATGGACGTAGTTTCTAAAGTAAGAGACACAGCGATTGATGAACAACTTAAAGAGGTTGAGGCAACCTGTCCGGACATGGTGATTATTGAGCAATAACACCCCGTGTAGAATTTAGTATCCAAGGCCGGGAATTGGGGCCCGGCCTTATATGATGGAGTGGCGGAATTGGTAGACGCTAATAGAAATTGATGACGGTCTAACTGAGTAAAATCAGACGTGTTTTGAAAAGGACAGTTTCATGCAGGTTCGAATCCTGCCTCCATCACACCAAAAGAGTTCATTGACATATTGTAAACTACGATAACCCGGAGGGCAGATCCGGGCGCCAGGCATGAGGCGTGTTCATGCCACTTATTTGTGAGAATTATTATCAAAGAATGGAAAGTGATTTTCCGGCTACCATACCGGCACTTTTCAGGAGGTGAGATTTCCGGCCACCATGCCGGCACCTCCAAAATATATCGAAGCTTGTTGAACGGCAAGTAAAAACCGTTCGCTTAACCAATGTGAGCGTTTACGGCTTTTGCTTGGTAAAATGTAAAATAGGTTTAGGGCAGGTGCTTGGCTCCCCTGCTAGGTTAAAAAAGCCACTGGTCCGGCTTGCACATGTTCCGCAAGACGTGGAGAAGTATAGTAGCCACGCAGGGCGATTCGGTTCGCCCCGGACCCCGATTAATTTTTCGTTTAGATTGGCCGTGATATTCCGCCTACCATAGTGGCACGACCGCAGTTTAGTTCAGATTTAGAATAGGTAACCGCTTTAGTTCAGTGGGTAGAACCTTTGGCCCCGGTTCGAGTCCGGGATGCGGTTCAAAGTATTAACCAAAAAAAGGAGGAGGGTTTATGAATACAATTCCAATAACAGATTTAATTGCTATGCTTTTTGTGGGATTTATGGTTTGCGCCCTGGTCTATTGGGTCAAAAAAGAGATCCGGAAAGAAGCCGACCGGATATTTTCAGCCTATGACGAAAGCGACGAAGAAAAGGACCACACGGTTCACAATTGCAATCCAAGCGAAGCCGACCACGGGCACTTTTTTTGAAAAATTTTTTACATCAACAAAAAGGTTAACAAAATGGGAGTTATGATAAAATTAAACCGAACGGGGTAAAATCAGGCAAACTATGGCAAACTACAAAACAGGCTTTGCTTATTACAGTGTTGAAACTGACCGGTATCAGGACATAAAAATTAAGCGATTAAAAAAGGATTTTGGACCAGCCGGGATTGCGGTTTATGATTATTTGCTATGCGAGATATACAGAGTAAAAGGTTGTTTCCTTGTGTGGGATGAAAATACTGCCTTTGACGTGGCCGATTACTTTGGGATTAAAGAATCATTGGTTAATGAGATTGTAAACTACTGCGGTGTTGTGGGCCTTTTTGATAAAGGATTGCTCACTCGTGGGAGGATATTAACCTCATTAGCGATTCAGAAACGATATCTCGATTGGAGCAAAAAAGCTAAACGAACCAATTATTCAATCCCTGAAAATATTCAACTTCTGGAAGAAGTGATCAAACTTCCGGAAGAATCTACCAAACTTCCGGAAGAATCGCTCAAAACTCAGTCAGTTTGCGACAAAGTAAAGAAAAGTAAAGTAAATATTGATGGGTGTAACGCGCGTGAGGAAGATCCTTTGGTTTCAAAAACCGCAAAAGAGGTCTTAGACTATTTCGGGTTTTCCGAAATGAATGATTTCCCCAGGTTGCGCGATGCGACCACGATGCTGAACGTTTTAAAGTCCACAGACCGCCTAAATCGTTTCATAGAGCAGTTTTCAGCCTATCGGGAATATAAATCCTTAACTCAGGAGAGAACGCACGGATTTAAGGCTTTTCTGGGCTCTATTGAACAAAATTTTGAAGATGGCGGGTGGAATTCCAACAACTGGGCGAAAAAACTTGAAAAAGAGAGGAGGCCAAAAAATGAAAAAAATCGGGGAAATCAGGGAAAATCCAAACCTTCCCGAATCGAGGATGCCAAGGAAAGCTTCCTCCGCAGGGCTGCAAACCTGTGACAAACGGGAAGTGAGCCTGAAAAAGGCGTGCCCGGATGCACAAAGTTTCCTGGCAAAATGCAATCCGGACTTTCTTTCGTTGCGGTACATGGGAGTAAAAACCGCCATGCAGGCGTATCAATCCAATGTGCTGAAACTCTCGGAACTGGCGAAATTCTACAAGCAGGATCTCCCTCTTCTAACCATTGAGGCGATGATCATTGTGCTGAACGATTTCGTGAACGTCCGGGAGGAGGGGAAGATGTCGGACCGGCAGATCCAGGAGACGGCAAGGTTGCTGTACAGCGACTTTTATTTCTACAATCTGGCCGAACTGACCCTTGTTTTCAACCGTCTGAAAACCGGGCATTACGGATCATTCTTCGGACGGGTGGACGGGGTGGAAATTCTGCGCGCTTTCCGGGAATACCGAAAGGAAAGGGGAGATGCTGTTTTGAAAGCAGAAACCCCGGATCCTATGCCGTTGATGGACCGGGCAAAAGGGATTTTAAAACTTTTAGATACCAACCCAAAAGAGTAAATGACAAGTTAGACAAAATGAAGACAACGAATTTAAAACCGGAAGATTTTAAAGCGGTTGAAACGCCTGCCGATAATTGCACCGGGTGTTTCTTTGACGAACAGGAAGAGCTGTTCGCATGTGAGCATTTCCCAATTGGCAAAATCGAAGGGGCCCAGGGGAAAAATCATTGCGATGGCGTAGTTTTTAACCTGAAAAACGAAAAGCTATGGGATGCAGAACCAGAGAAGTAAAGATCGTGCCGGAAAGCAAGTACGAACCTTTCAAAGAGGGGCACTACAATACCGATGAAATCTGTATGAATTACAACCTACTGACCGGGTATTGCACGGCAGGCCCTTATAGCAGCAACAAGCCGATTGCGGTTCCAACGCTGCGAAAGACTATGCAAGGCGAGCTGATGCTGGAATGAAAAAGCCCGCCAAACGACGGACCTTCACCACCACAAACTTAACAAAATAAATCCGTACCATGGCAGCAAAAGAACTGGAAATTTACATTGCAAAGCGTTATGACCGATGGCTGGACTACGCTCTTTTTCATTGCTCTCTGGCAAAAATTGAAGAACAGGCAAACGATGTTTTAAACGAAGTTCTTCTGATGCTGATGACCCGAAATGAGGAATCCCGGCTGCTTGATATGCTTTCCCGAAAGAAAAACGGTTACACGGAGTTGGATTTCTTCATCCTGAACATGATCAAGATGAATGTTTTTTCTCCTACGTCTCCTTACCGGTACAAGAACCGGCCAATCAAAAAAGACGGGAACGTGGACTTCACCCGGCTGGACATCCTTGATGATGAGGATTCAGATATTGACCGCTCCGGGGAGATCCTTGAAAAGTTTAACCGGGTGAGAAATCTGCTGGATGATTTACAGCTGTCATCCAAAGCCCGTGAGATCTTCGAATTCAAATTTTTCCACGGAAATAACTTCAGCGAATGGGGAGGAAATGAAAGCCCGGCAGAACTTTACAGCATTTATCAGGGCGTTCAAAAGCTATTGAGAGAGAAGCTTTGCAACACACCAAAAGAGAAAAAAGAACAACAGTTGAGTTTATTCTAACACAGAAAAGTTATGTCAACAAACGAAGAATATTTAGCCTTTCTGAAAAAAAAGGCCATCATCTCAGAATCGTTCGGGTTTGAACCGGTCTGGCTGCCGGAAATCGCGAAACCTCACCAAAAAGATATTTGCGACTGGACGGTCCGCGGAGGAAGGAGGGCCATATTTGCAAGTTTTGGATTGGGTAAGACCTTTATGCAGTTGATCAATGCGGTAAATTGCATCAAAAAAGAAAATAAACCGTTCCTGATCGCCTGCCCGTTAGGGGTGGTTGGGGAGTTTAAGCGGGATAATCAGAAGTTGGGCACAGGTTATGAGATCCAATACATTACCGACACGGAAGGGATTGAATCGTATGAAAACAAAATTTACCTCACCAACTACGAAAGGATCCGGAAAGGGGACATTGACCCTTCGAAATTCTCCGGGGTATCGTTTGACGAAGCATCTATTTTGCGGAACCTGAAAACGGAAACCACCAACTACATCCTGAGCTATTTTAAAAAGGTCCCTTACCGTTTTGTGGCCACGGCGACCCCTTCCCCGAATGATTTTATTGAACTGCTCAATTATGCCGATTATCTTGGCGTAGCTTCCAGGGGGCACTTGCTGACCCGGTTTTTCAAACGAAATTCCACCAAGGCCGGCGACCTGCAGCTATTGGAAACGAAGAAAAAAGAATTCTGGCAATGGGTGAGCACATGGGCGGTTTTCATTAATAAGCCTTCGGATTTGGGGTACGATGACATCGGATATGACCTGCCGAAACTAAATGTGATTGAACATTGTGTGGAATATCAGCCGGACGGTCAGATAACCGACAAATACGGTAACGCAGTTCTTTTTAAAGACAATACGAAGAGCCTTGTTGACGCTTCAAGGGAGAAACGGGACAGTATCGAGGTAAGGGTCAGGAAAACCATTGACATTATCTCTCAATCTAAAACTACCAAGAAAGAACAATTTTCAATCGGCTATCTAGATGTCGTAATTGGTGGGATTTACAAATACCCATCGTCAGAAACGCTGTTCCGGTTGGAGGAATGTAGTCATACGCAAGTAGTATTAACCAACTTGAAAAATAACCTCCCTCATGTTGTCACTGACAATGTTTTTGCGGATTTAAAACTGGTTGCGGGTGCTGAAAATTACATTTTCTGGCACCATCTGGAAGATGAAAGAAGGGAGCTTGAATTTCAACTCAAGTGGTTATCCAATCGAAGTGTCTTTGGAGCACAGAAAAACGAAATCAAAGAGAAGAACCTGATTGATTTCTCGAACGGAGAATTTCAATACCTGACCACCAAGCCTGAAATTGCCGGGAGCGGTTGTAACTTTCAGGGATATTGCAATAATGCCATTTTCGTAGGGATCAACTACAAGTTCAATGATTTCATCCAGGCGGTTCACCGGATCTATCGCTACGGGCAAGATAAAGAGGTGAATATCCACATTATCTACACCCAGAACGAACAGCATGTTTTGCGGACCTTAAACGAGAAGTGGGCCAAACACAACGAACTACAACAGGAAATGATTTCACTTGTAAAGGAATACGGACTAAACACCGATTTAATCAGGAGCCAAATGGAAAGACAGGTATTTAACACAGGAGACAAAATACAAATTGGCAATGCCACGTTGTATAACAATGATAACACGGTCGTTTTAGCGGATAAAAAAGAAATCAAAGACAACTCCGTAGACTTGATTGTGACATCGATCCCGTTCGGGGACCATTACGAATATTCCGATTTTTATAATGACTACGGGCACAACAACGGGAACTTGGAGTTTTTTAAACAGATGGATTTCCTTACCCCAAATCTGCTCCGGGTGCTGAAGCCGGGCCATATTTGCGCTGTACATGTAAAGGACCGTATCAGATACAGCTACCAAAACGGCACTTCGTTCACTACAATTGAAGATTTTAGCGGGGAAACCGTCAGGCATTTTGTTAAGCACGGATTCTACCTGATGGGTAAAATTACCGTAACCACCGACGTCGTGGCTGAGAATAACCAGACTTACCGGCTGGGATGGTCGGAGCAATGCAAAGATGCAACCAAAATGGGAGTAGGATTGCCTGAATACATTCTTTTATTTCGCAAGGCCCCTTCTGAACTCAACAATGCTTATGCTGACGAGCCTGTGAAAAAAGAGAAAGATGAATACCCGGTGGACCTTTGGCAGCTCGACGCCCATGCTTTTTGGCGTTGTTCGGGAAACCGGCTGGTCAACGTGGAAGAACTGGCAAAACGCGACCTGAAACAGGTGGTGAGGACCTGGAAGAAATATCAGAAAGAAGGGCTGTATGATTTTGAGGCACACAAAAAACTGAGCCGGGAACTGGACCAAAATAGCAAACTAAGCCGGAAGTTTATGACCGTTCCCCCCATCTCAAACAATGAGTTTGTGTGGGATGATATTCAGCGGACCAATACCCTGAACGCGAAACAGGTTTCCAGTAAAAAAGAGAAGCACATCTGCCCCCTGCAGTTAGAAATTATTGAACGGCTGATCAACCGTTTTTCCAACGTTGGCAACGTGGTTTTGGACCCTTTTGGCGGGTTACTCTCAACCCCTTATCAGGCCTTAAAAATGAACCGGAAAGCGATAGCAATAGAGCTTAACCCGGAATATTACCGGGACGGCCTGTTCTATGTGAAATCAATCCATCATAAGATCAACACTCCAACCTTGTTTGATCTGATTGAGCATGACGCAAAAGCAGGATAATGAGCGACACACCCCCTCACGTGACCGAGATTCAGGAATATTTCGAGGCGAACGGAACCCCAACCGGCCCTGTTCGCCTCGATCCGGCCACCCTAATCACGGATCCTGAAAAGTTCGTGGAATCACACCTCTCTATCTTGAAATGCAACCCGGGGAAGCGAGCCTATAAGCCATATTATGACAGGTTGCTTGCTTTTTATTTAATAGATAAAAAACAAAAGTTATGAAAGTAAAAGAATTAATTGAAAAACTGCAAAAAGCAGATCCCGAGATGGACGTTGTATGTACTTCCAATAGCGGGGAGTATTCCTACGGGCTTGTCAATACTGCAAAAGAAAAGGTATTGACTTTCTATGAAGATTGTGACGACCCAGACGATTCGTATCAAAAATTATGTTTTGTAATAGATGAAGAGTAGGAACCTTAAAATCAATATCATGAGTAAAATCGAATGGACCCAAGAAACATGGAACCCAATAGTCGGATGTAGCAAAATTAGTCCAGGTTGTGAAAACTGCTATGCCGAGAAGATGGCGTACAGATTGGCGCATGCACTTGCAAGCAATGATACTTCTGATACATGGAGCGCTTACGTAGATGTTATTGGTATTGGGCAAAAGAAAAATGGAGTCATCCAACTTGCACCTAAATGGAGCGGTCAAACTTCCATGGTCAAATCTGCATTTGAAAAACCCTGCCATTGGAAAAAGCCCCGAATGATTTTCGTTTGCTCCATGGGTGATTTATTCCACGAATCAGTCCCTTTCGAATGGATTGATACCGTGTTTGGAGTTATCGGAATGCACGACCACCACACTTACCAAATCCTGACCAAACGACCAGAAAGAATGGTTGAATACTTCGAATCAAGAGGCTTTAATGAGAAATTTGCAGAGGGCTATCCTCATGTATGGATCGGCGTAACCGCTGAGAATCAAGAGCAAGCTAATAAGCGAATCCCGATCCTGCTAGACATTCCAGCTGCTAAACGTTTTGTCAGTATTGAGCCGATGTTGAGTAAGATTGAATTGAGTGATATAATAGAAAGTGATGGAAGTCACTATGTGAATTATTTGACAGGTGAGCAATCTGGTGTGGATGGAGAAGGTACTTATTGCGATTGGCATCCTAATAAAATAGATTGGGTAATCCTCGGAGGAGAAACCGGCCACAAAGCCCGCCCCATGCACCTCGATTGGGTGCGCTCGGTTCGGGATCAGTGTAAAGAGGCCGGGGTGCCGTTTTTCTTCAAGCAGTGGGGAGAATACAAAGAAGTTTCCTTAACTCCTGAACAGAGGATTAAAGAAAAATACATCGTACTGGGGAATGACGGAAAAGAGTATATAATAGCAGGTGAACATTTATCTCCTGTATATATGCAGAAAGTCGGAAAAAAGAAAGCCGGGAATGAATTGGACGGCAAAGCTTATCAGGAATTTCCAAAAACAGAGCAATCATGAACAAATCAACCCAAGAAATCCCGGCTCTTCACCTGAATCTAACTCGTAAATGGTTCGACATGATCCAGTCGGGAGAAAAGCTCGAAGAGTACAGAGAAATCAAACCGTTTTGGAATCGAGTTTTCAAAGACGGGAAAATTAAGATCAAAGGAAAGTATTACCACCCCTCCGATGTGACTATTTGTTTTTCCAATGGCTATGCAAAGAATAGATCACAGTTTAGGATACACTGTAAAGGGTTGAGAGTCGGGCTAGGGAAATCCGAATGGGGAGCAAAACCAGATAAGCAATATTACATTTTATCACTCGGCGAAGAATGGCCGTTTTAACACACTTTAATTATGAATGATCTAAAACAAAAACGAAAAGACCGCATTAAGCAAATGAACGTCTTTCAAAAACTAGCCATCTTTTTAGGGATGTATCGGATTTGGTATGAACCCAGGGAAAAACTACCACCACTACGATGCGAGAAGGTGGTGGCATGGCACCCGCTCAATTGGGTGTTTGTCCTGATTATATGGCTTGGAGTAGTGTTAAAAACAGCTTTCTGGGATTTCTGGGCAGAAGGAGTTGCAGGGAGTTTTAAAACGACGAAATGGGGGTGAAAAAATAAGCGCATGGTTCAAACTTTGCGCTTCTTTTATTTTAAAGATTGAGATTCTATAGACTTATTTTTTCAAATACTCTTTTACCTGCCCGGTGAATCTTTTTTCTGTTTGTTGTATATC
>Ga0180435_10005561_pt1 | contig 12227 bp, 9 predicted proteins | sample SS_ome_3_FD_132467 | JGI IMG/M metagenome (GOLD analysis project Ga0180435, IMG submission 132467) | Hypersaline lake sediment archaeal communities from the Salton Sea, California, USA - SS_3_S_1 metaG | ecosystem: Environmental > Aquatic > Non-marine Saline and Alkaline > Hypersaline > Sediment...
AGCCCCACATAAACGGTGCGCCCCTCCTGGATCACTCCATTGAGCAGCGAGCGCTGATCGATCCGGGCCACGATCTCGACCCCGCTGCAGGCAACCACCGCGAGCCAGGTGAAACCTTCCCTGACAATCGTCCGCACCGTTCCCGGCAATCCGGCCATCGTGTGCGGATGGGTATTGTCCGGAGCCAGGCTGATATCCTCCGGACGCAGTGCGATATGCCCGCTGCCGTCAAACGGTACGCCGCGGTGACGGACGGCCGCGTGCGTGAGCTCCCGCAAGCCGTTGTCCGGAGTTGCCGGGAAAATGTTTTTCATACCCACGAAATCGGCGATAAAGGTAGTGACAGGACGATGGAAAATATCCGCGGTATCACCGATCTGCTCAATTTTCCCCTCCCTGATCACCGCCGCACGGTCGGCAAGGCTGAGCGCATCGACAAAGTCATGGGTAACCATGAAGAAAATTGCCTCCGTGGCCTCGTGGAGGCGTTTAAGATTACGCCGCAGCCCTTCCCGGAACTGCGGATCGAGGGAAGAAAGCGGTTCGTCGAGCAGCACGATTGCTGGTTTGCAGGCCAGGGCCCGGGCCAGGGCGGTGCGCTGCTTTTCACCGCCGCTCAGGTTTTCCGGGTACCGGTCTGCCAGTGCGGAGATATCGAGCATATCCATCAACTCGACCGCATAGCGTTTGCCTTCGTGGCGGTCGATGCCGTGATAGCGCTGGCCGTACACGATGTTGTCGAAGACGCTCAGGTTCGGAAACAACGCATGATCCTGGTAGACCAGCCCCATGCTGCGTTTTTCAGGGGGAAGTGCGGTAATTGAGCGACCGTCGACAACCACGGTCCCGCTATCGGGTCTCACCAGGCCGGCAAGTGATTCCAGCAGCAGCGTTTTCCCTGATCCGGTCGGCCCCATCAACGCAAAAAACGAACCCGATTCGACCTCCAGGGTCAGCGGGCCCAGCCTAAAGGCCGGCAGCTTCAGGCGCAGGTCGGTGATTTCGATCATCGCTGCCTCCTGTCCGGTTGGGAGACCACTCTTAAAAACAGGAAGAAAACAAGCGATACGAGGATCAACAGCACCGCCACCGGCTGCGAATAGGTCAGGCCGTACGCGGTAAACCGCTCGTACATCAACACCGGCGCCACCATCGGATGATAGGCGACGATAACGATCGCCCCGAATTCACTCAGGGCCCGGGCCATGCACATGATCATCCCGACGAGCAGATAGCGCCAGGTCAGCGGCAGCAGGATGCGGAAAAACGTCGCCCGCCGGTCCGCTCCAAGGGATCGGGATACGTTCTCGTAGCGTTCGGGAACCCCTTCGATTCCAGCTTTGACGGTATTCACGAAAAACGGCATACCAACGAACACCAGAACCGCCACGATGCCGGTGACAGTCCCCATCAACGTGATGCCGACGGACTGGAGCAATTCACCGAACGGATGGTTGCGGCCGGCTACCGACAGCAGCACGATACCGACCACCGGGTGCGGGATCATGATCGGCAGGTCGATGATGGACTCGACCAGCTTTTTCCCGTAAAACTGCTTGCGGGCCAGCACATAGGCCAGCGGTGTACCGAACACCAGCGCAATACAGGCTGCCATCGCGGACGTATAAAGCGACAGGCCGATCGAACGCAAAACCTCGCGGTCTTTGAGCGTTTCGAGAAATACCGACCACTCCGGGGCCAGCAGCGCGTGCGTCAGCGGTCCGAAGATATAGAGCAGGACAAGGCCGGCCGATACCAGAACCCAGGCCCTGAACGCAAAATCGGGCAGGCAGCGCAGCCCGGTCAACAAAGCGCCGGTCTGACTGCGCTGCTGCACTTGGTTCACCGCCTACCCCTGTACCTCGACGAACGCCTGAATCGCGCCGGGGAGGATCTTGAACATGTCCTCGGACGGCACCCGGGCCGGAACAAACGGAGGTTGCCCCATTTCTTCCAGGATTTTCAGGCCGCCTTCGGGATCGAGCATGTATTTCATGAATGCTTCGGCGGCTTCCTGGTTCGGTGCATCTTTGATCATCGTGATCCCGTACGTGATCGATTTTCCGATCCGGTCGATCGTCGTTCCCGGTTTCGTTCCGGTCACGGTCACTTTCGCCTGCTTGTAAAATGGTGTCTGCTCGTAGCTGCTCAGGTTGATGTGATCGTCGAGCGTTATATACTCAAGCTCGTGCTGTACCGCCACCGACAGGTACTCCCACGCATAGTCCATATTGCCCGACTGCAGCAGCGAAATCAGCTCGACCGATTTGGGACGGACATTTTTCTCGGGGCGATTTGCAATCAGCGCATCGTATAATCCCGGCCTGTCATGGTATTTCTCCGCCAGCTGCAGGACCATCAGGCTGCGGTAACCGCAGGGATCGAGATTCGGGTCGGAATGCCCCCACACGACACCGTCACGCTGCAGGATTTCGTACCAGTTATCCGCGTTTACTTCATCGGCAAACCGAGAATTTTCAGTATAACACAAGACCAGCTGGTTCGTCGCAAACCTGATATTCCAGGCGGCGAACTTCGGGATCAGGTTTTTATCGATTACGACGTAATCGGCTGAAGCCATGATGTCAGCCGGCTTGCCGACATCCGAGATCAACCGGGCCATTTTCGTCGACCCGCCTGACTCCCGCTGGACATCGACCTGCGGATACATCTTCTCGAACGTCTTTTCCATTTCCGCAAACGGAACTGACAGCGAACCGGCATGGAAAATGGTAAGTTTTCCAGACGGTTCAGCCTGCAGCGCTGATGCGAAAAAAACAATCATAACCGCTGCTAAAACAGCTTGTGTGCTTTTCATAACGTTTCTCCTATGCAGTGTTAATTGATTTGAACGGCATTCACCGAACGGCATCCTACCACCATCGTCATCCGGCATTCTTTTTTTTGTTCATATGAACAAATACAAACCGGTAGTAACGGAAAATAACAGCGGACTGATCCGGCGCCGTGAGCTGGCTCAACCCGAAAACAAGTGGAGAAACGGTTCAAGGAGACTTACCGTTGTAACAGGCACGCGATACGTGCTCTCACGGATCGTATACTTTTAGGTATCCTACACGGAGAATCCCATGAAAATACTGGTAATCGGCGCAAGCAGGGGGATCGGCAAAGTACTCGTGGAAGAAGCGCTCAACGACGGACACGACGTATCCGTTCTGGCTCGTTACCCTGATAAAATACCCGTAAAACATGACCGTTTAACGGTGCATCAGGGGGATGCACGTGACCGGGATTCGGTTATTGAGCGATGTGCAGGACGTGATGTGGTATGCTCGTGCGTCGGGGTGCCGATCACGTTCAAAACGGTCGACCTGTTTTCCACGGCGGCAGCCAATATCGTTGCCGCCGTCGCGCTCAACCCGGGCCAGAAATTCATCGCCGTAACCGGTATCGGTGCGGGAGACACGAAAGGTCACGGCGGGTTCCTCTACGACAGAATTTTCAATCCGCTCCTGCTGAAAACCATTTACGCCGACAAAGACCGTGAAGAAAACATCATCAAGGCGAGTACGGTCGACTGGCTGATCGTGCGTCCTGCGGGGTTGACAAATGGACAGCGCACCGGGACTTACCGGGTTATCAATGATCTCCGGGGAGTAACCTCCAGACGGATTTCCCGGCGCGATGTGGCGGATTTTATTCTTGCGCAGGCGATGACGCCCAGTCAATTCGGAAAGACGCCGCTGATAACGTACTAGTCGCTCCTGCTGGCTCGCTAACCCGGTGTCTAAATGGCTCGCGAACACTCTGGGGACAGGCTCTATTCGGGTTTGGGAAATATTTTAATGGATGGATGTAGCCAGCCTTCCCTTTACCGATGAAAACAGCGTGCCCGCAGCGCTCATGATGGTGAAAACAATAAATGAGGTCTGCAGGCTATCCAGGAAACGATCGACATTGTCATTCGTAACCGGCTGGTCGCCCAGGTAGTGGTAGAAAATAACAGCGATGATCGCCGTACTTGACAGCACGCCGGTGGTGCGCATGGTTGCGATCATGCTCGATGCCGTGCCGACATGTTTCGGCTCCACCAGATTCATGATGGCCGTCATATTCGACGTTGCAAACAGGCCGAGGCTGATGCCGAGCAGGACCGTGGCCGCAACAATCAGTGTCATCGACGTATCCGCATCGATGCCGCAGGATAAGGCAAGCCCTGCGGTGCAGAAGAGCATGCCCGCGGTCGCGATTTTTGACGGTGAATACACGTCCGCCAGGCGGCCGACGGCAGGAGCCAGCACCGCCTGGATCAGCGGTTGGATTACCAGCAGCAGGCCCGCCTGCTGCGGCGAAAATGCTTTGACGAACTGCAGGTACAGGCTGAATATAAACAGGAAACTGAATATAGCCGCGTAGTTTATGAACGTGGAGAGATTGGCAAACGTAAAGGCCGGGTTGCCGGTCAGCAGGTGCGTATCGAGTATCGGATATGAGCAGCGCCGCTGGTGAAGAAAAAACAATACCATGCCCACAAGCCCGGCTGCCGCCGCCAGTTTCATTTCAACACTGCGGGTAATGCCGACCGCACCATAGATAACCAGAAGCAGCGACGCCATGTAGATGAGCGCCCCAATCCAGTCGAACCGTTCACCCTCGGCGCTTCTCCACTCACCGGTAAGCCGCACGAGCGTGAGAATCAGGGTTCCGAACATGACGATACTCAGCAGCACGAATATCCAGCGCCAGCCGAGATGATTGACGATGACACCGGACAGCGCCGGTCCGGCGGCCATCCCGAGATACGCCATCGCCGCGACGACGCCGATCGCCCGTCCGCGCCGCTGTGCCGGATAAACCGAAATCAGGATGGCGAGGCTGGTGGAGAATATCATCGCCGCCCCGATGCCCTGCACGAAACGCATCACGATAAAAAGCGTGATGTTCCCGATCATCCCGATAATCACGGTCGACGCGAAGATCAGCGCCGTACCGCCGAGAAATACTCTCTTCCTGCCGTGGATATCGGCATAGCGTCCCATCGGCAGCAGGAACAGGCCGATCCCGAGTATCTGGGCGGTCTGGATCAGGGAGAGCTGTACCGCACTGGCGTCCAGATCCCTGCCGATGGCCGGAAGCGCGATGCCCACCGCAGACATCAGAAACGGAACGGTGAACTGGACGAGGGAGACGACCAGCAGGGTAACCTTGGCCGACGCCAGGACTTGTTTCTGTTTTACCGGTAGAGCCATAGGGGCGGCAGCAAATCCGTGCTTACCCCTCGTTGTCCTGATTGTCAAGCGCGGCCGCTGCGGCCCGCTGCTCGGCCTCTTTCTTCGAACCGGCGCGGCCGGTACCGAGTACCTCGTCCCGGAACAGCACAGAGACACTGAAGCGTTTGCAGTGTGACGGCCCCTCTTCGCCGTCCAACCGGTATGTCGGCGTTTCGTTGTGTTTATCCTGCAGCAGCTCCTGCAGCCTGCTTTTTGCATCCGTGAGATGCAGGTCTTCTTTCTTCTCCTCCACGGACGTTTTGAACAGGCGTTTCACCAGCGCCTCGACGGTCTGGTAATCGCTGTCTTCGAAAATTGCACCAACTACCGCTTCGAAAGCACAGGACAGGATCGATGATTTGTTGCGGCCGTTGGAGTTGTCTTCACCCTTGCCGAGGCAGAGGAATTTTCCCAGCTCCAGGTCCCTGGCCATCAGCGCCAGGTGGGTCTCGTTGACGAGCGAGGCCCGGAACCGGGTAAGATCCCCTTCCTTCATCTCCGGGTGCCGCCGGCTGAGCATATGACCGATAACCAGGTCGAGAACCGCATCGCCGATAAACTCGAACACCTGGTTGTCTTGCCCGGTCTGCGCCTGCTCGAAAGCGAACGACGAATGTATCATCGCTTTCTGGAGCAGGCGCAGATCGGTAAAACGATAACCGATTGTCGCTTCCAATTCGGCAAGCTGCTCCTTATTACCGCTTGCCAGACTGTCCATGAAAGAATCCATACGCAATTTCCTCTTGTCAAACGTTGAATCTATGGTATAAACATCTCTCTCACGAGAGCACAACGGCGGCGTAGCCAAGTGGCTAAGGCAGTGGTCTGCAAAACCATTATTCAGCGGTTCGAATCCGCTCGCCGCCTCCAGAATTCAAAAAGGTTACAGGAGCATCTCCTGTAACCTTTTTTCTTTCCCGGACTAGATACTGTAATTGAGCGGTTCAGTCAATCAGCAACATCAATACCCCAGATCTCTTTCGCATACTGCCTGATGGTCCGGTCCGTCGAGAATTTTCCCATGCGGGCGACATTCAATATCGCCTTGCGCGTCCAGGTTTCGACATCGAGATACGTGTCATTGACCCGGCCCTGGCAGTCGAGGTACGACTCGAGATCCCGGATCAGCAGATAGTGGTCGTGGGTATTCATCAGCGAATCGACCAACGGTTTGAACAGCTCCTGATCTCCGCCGCTGAACGTGCCGTCTGCCAGTGAATCCATGATCTGGGCCACCTCCTCGTTTTCGCTGCAGATCTGAGTCGGCGTACGGCTGTTGTGGATGCGCTCGTACTCGGCTTCATCGGCTTCGAGTCCGAAGATGAAGATATTGTCGTCTCCGACCTCTTCTTTTATCTCGATGTTGGCACCGTCGAGAGTGCCGATGGTCAGGGCGCCGTTGAGCGCAAATTTCATGTTGCCGGTACCGGACGCTTCTGTTCCCGCCGTTGAAATCTGCTCGGAAAGATCGGCTGCGGGGATAATCAGTTCCGCCTGGCTGACGTTGTAGTTCGGCAGGAAGACGACTTTGAGCTTGTCACCGATGCGCGGGTCATTGTTGACCACCTCGCCGATCGACGTGATCAGCTTGATGATCAGTTTGGCCCGCCAGTAGGAAGGGGCCGCCTTTCCGGCAAACAACAGGGTGCGGGGCGCCAGGCCCTTGTCGTTGCCGGTGACGATCCGGTGATACAGGTGAATCGCGTGCAGCGCGTTGAGCAGCTGCCGTTTGTACTCGTGGATACGCTTCACCTGAACATCGAACATCGTCTCCGGGCTCACCAGCACGCGGGTACTGACGCCGACGTAATCCGCCAGTTTGAACTTGTTGTTGTACTTGATTTCCCGGAAACGCTTTCTAAAATCGGCGTCTTCCACATACGGTTCCAGCTCTCTCAGGCGGCCAAGGTCGATTTCCCACCCTTCGCCGATCGTATCGTTGATTAGTTCGGCCAGTTCCGGGTTGGATTTGAGCAGCCAGCGCCGCGGCGTAATACCGTTCGTCTTCGAGTTCAGCCGGTCCGGGTAAAACTGATGGAAATCCCTGAACACCCGGTCTTTGAGCAGCTGCGTATGCAGCTCCGCCACGCCGTTGACGGAATGCGAGCCGACGATGGCCAGATGCGCCATGCGGATCTTCTTCGGATAACCTTCCTCGATGATGGACATGCGGCTCAGTTTCTCCATGTCGCCGGGATATTCCTGGGCGACCAGGTCGAGAAAGCGCTGGTTGATCTCATAGATGATCTGCAGATGCCGCGGCAGCACCTCTTCGATCATGTCCACCGTCCAGCGTTCCAGTGCCTCGGGCATCAACGTATGGTTCGTGTAGGCAAACGTTCTCGTGCAGATATCCCACGCTTTCTCCCAGCCCAGCCCTTCGAGATCGAGCAGGATCCTCATCAGTTCGGGGATCGCAATCGCCGGGTGGGTATCGTTGAGCTGCACCGCCACGCGGTCCGGAAACTTGTCGAAGTTCTTGTTTTTCTTCTTGTAGCGCCGCATGATGTCCTGGAAGGTGGCGGCGACGAAGAAATACTGCTGGCGCAGGCGCAGTTCCTGGCCGGCATAGTTGTGATCCGGCGGATACAGTACCTTGGATATCGTTTCCGAACTCACCTTCTGCTGGACGGCTCCGATGTAATCACCTTTCCCGAAATGGGTCAGGTCAAGTTCGCTCGACGCCCGCGCAGTCCACAGCCGCATGTTGATCACATGATCGTTTTTATAACCGGGAACCAGTATATCGCACGGCATTGCCATGACGTCCTGCGTATCGATCCACTTGGATCGGTAGCACCCCTTGTCATCCAGGTAGGTCGTCACTTTTCCGTAGAACTGAATAGTGAAAACCGGCAGGGTCCGTTCGAATTCCCACGGCGTGCCGTACCGCAGCCAGTTGTCAGGACGTTCGACCTGGTAACCGTTGATCAGCCGCTGGTTGAACAGTCCGTATTCGTAGCGGATTCCATACCCGTACGCCGGAATCTTCAGGGTTGCGATCGAATCCATGAAGCACGCGGCCAATCTGCCGAGGCCGCCGTTGCCAAGTGCCGCATCCTCCTCCTGCTCACGGATCTCCTCCATCGAATACCCCAGACTTTCAACCGCCTCCGTGGCTTTCTCGAGCAGACCGAGGTTGATGATCGAGTTGCCCAGCGAGCGGCCGATCAGGAATTCAAGCGACAGGTAGTAGACCCGCTTCTTTTCTTTTGCGTAAAACGTCTTCTGCGTTTTTATCCATTTCTCGACCATGATATCGCGCACCGTAAATGCGAGTGCCTTGTAGATATCGGCGGCTCCGGAACGCTCGGGGTCACGTCCCTGAAAGCTCATCAGGTGATCGATAATGCTGTCTCTGATCGACTCCACGGTCGCCGGAAAATGAACCGATGAGGTTTCCCGGGGCGTATTTTCAGACAGGATATCAGGTTTTGGTTTGCTCATGTTTCCTCCCTATTTCAATATCAAGGACAAAAATCGGTTTTATTCGCCACAGCATAAGGTGCGTTGATTACAATAACTACAATGACATCAGGTGGTGGTAAAAACCGGCGCGACCGGCCGTACCGGGCATTATCTGTTCAATGTCCGGCTGTTTTCAGATCGCCTGTATAGCTGGTTTTGCGATCACAAATATATCACAATGTGATATACACATTCCTCTATTCATGTCTATTATATGGAAATGTCACCTGAAATTCAGATTGACGCGAATCCCTAAAAGACGAGACGATATTACCCAGAGTGTAAACATGGAAAAAAAACAGGCAACTGTTTCCAAGCAAACATTATATATCAGTATCCTCGTGGTATTCATCGCCGGCTTCATCAGCGGGGTTGTTTTCACGGTCATCAAGACCGGAAACGGCGGGCCGGCCACTGCCGGTGCTCCGCCCCAGAAACAGCAGAACCGGCAGGTGTCCGAGGCAATTTTAAACATGGAAGCAGAAGTGACGAAAAACCCGGACAGTTACGAAGCCTGGGTCCGTCTCGGGCATTTGTATTACGACAACAATCAGTTCAAACAGGCAATCGGCGCCTATACCAAGTCGCTGGAAATCAACGACAGAGACCCCAATGTCTGGACCGATCTCGGCGTCATGTACCGACGGGCAGGAACGCCGGACAAGGCGATCGACGCGTTCGACAAGGCCATTGCGCTGGATGCATCCCACGTGCACTCGCGATTCAACAGAGGGGTGGTTTTACACTTCGATCTCGGCAGGACCGACGACGCCGTCGCTTCCTGGGAGTCGGTGCTGGCAATTACCCCGCAGTACAAAACGGCATCCGGCATGGACTTGCAAGAGCTGATCGCCCAGGTACAAAGTCAGCCTGCCGGAGACGCTGCCCAATAAAGCGTCGCCCGCAAACAATCCCCACCTCCCAGGAGAGAGATATGAAACTTGAAACCATCGCCCTTCACGGCGGTCACACCGTAGACCAGGAAACCCTGTCCCGCGCGGTACCGCTGTACCGTACCAGTTCCTATGTATTCAAGAGTACCGAGCATGCCGCAAACCTGTTCGCGCTGAAAGAACCCGGCAATATCTATACGAGGATCGGCAACCCGACCCAGAACGTGCTTGAACAGCGCGTCGCTCAGCTCGAAGGCGGGGCAGCGGCCCTGGCCCTGGCCTCGGGGACGTCTGCCATTTTCTATACGATCATCAATATCTGCGAACAGGGTGATGAAATCATTGCCGCCAACAACCTGTACGGCGGGACGTATGTCCAGTTCGACTCGATTCTGCCCCAGTTCGGCATCAGCGTCAAATTTGTCGATCCGGAAAATCCGCAGAATTTTGCCGATGCTATCACCAACAGGACGCGGGCAATTTTCTGTGAGACGATCGGCAACCCGACCCTTAACGTGATCGACTTCGATGCGGTGTCCGCTATCGCAGAAGCCAACAACCTGCCGTTCGTCGTCGATTCAACCTTTACGACCCCGTATCTGTTCAGGCCGATCGAGCATGGTGCCGACGTGGTGATTCATTCGCTGACCAAATGGATGGGCGGCCAGGGAACCGGGATCGGCGGCATCGTCGTCGATGCCGGCCGCTTCGACTGGACCGACCCGAAATTCAGGATTTACAACGAGCCGGACGCGTCATACCATGGCCTGCGCTATGCCCATGACCTGGGCGATCTGAACCCGGTCGCGTTCGCGCTGCGCATGAGACTCGTGCCGCTGCGCAACCTCGGCGCGAGCATCAGCCCCGATAACTGCTGGCAGTTTCTGCAGGGCATCGAGACCCTCGGCCTGCGCATGGAACGGCATTGCGCCAACGCCCTGGCAGCAGCCGAATACCTGAACGCGCATACGGCCGTCGACTGGGTCTGCTATCCCGGACTCGACGGCACAGCGGGCCGCGACAACGCCGTCAAATACCTGCAGAACGGCTTTGGCGGCATGGTTGCATTCGGCATTAAAGGCGGGTCGAGTGCGGCCCAGAAATTCATCGATGGACTGGAACTGTTCTCCCACCTGGCCAACGTCGGCGACGCCAAATCACTGGCGATTCACCCGGCATCCACCACGCATTCGCAGCTCTCCCCAGAGCAGCTTGCCGAGTCAGGGATTTCTGAAGCGATGATCAGGCTGTCCATCGGCATCGAGCATATCGACGACATCAAGGCCGATCTTGAACAGGCGCTGCAGAAAGCGGCGGCTTAACCGAAAACCCCAATGACGCAAACAACCGAAGCATACCTAGAAGTCGGATCGGCGGGGATCGTGGAAAAACACTTTTTCACCTTCGCCGAACCACCGGATGAGCTGGCGCTGGAAAGTGGTGCCGCGCTCGGCCCGGTTACCGTCGCCTACGAGACCTGGGGCACGCTCTCCCCGGCAAAAGACAATGCCGTTCTCGTGCTGCACGCGTTCTCGGGCGACTCCCATGCCGCGGGGTTCTACCCCGATGACGCGGAAGACGCAAACCCCGGCTGGTGGGATTCGATGATCGGCCCGGGCAAGGGACTCGACACGGCCAAATATTATGTGATCTGTGCAAACATTCTCGGAAGCTGCATGGGAACCACCGGACCGTCCTCGATAAACCCGAAAACCGGTGAGCCGTACGGTCTCGATTTTCCGATGATGACCGTCGGCGACATGATCGAGGTGCAGAAAGCGCTGCTCGATCATTTAGGCATACATTCGCTGCACACGGTGATCGGCGGTTCGGTCGGCGGCATGCAGGTCCTCGAATGGTGCGTACGCTACCCGGACATGGTCCGCTCGGCTATCCCGGTTGCCACGACCATGCGCCACTCGGCCCTGGCCATTGCGTTTAACGAGGTCGCGCGGCAGGCGATCATGGTCGATCCGAGCTGGAACAAGGGCAACTACTACAACGCCCAGAACCCGAATCTGGGGCTGGCCGTGGCCCGCATGATCGGCCATGTGACGTACCTGTCCGACGACGCGATGCGGCGCAAGTTCGGGCGGAGACTGCAGGACAAGGATAACCTCTCCTACGGATTCGACGTTGACTTCATGGTGGAGAGCTACCTGCGCTACCAGGGGTCGCAATTCGTGAAACGGTTCGACGCAAATTCCCTGCTCTATATCACCAAGGCGGCCGATTATTTCGATCTCGTCGACCGGGAACCGCCGGCACCGACCATCGCCGATCTCTACGGCGCCGATATCAAGTTCCTGGTTGTCAGCTATACGTCGGACTGGCTCTATCCGACCTACCAGGCAAAAGAACTGATTCAGGCGCTGAAACGGGCCGACCTGGACGTCAGTTTCTGTGAAATCGAGGCTGACTTCGGTCACGATGCCTTTCTGATCCCGGACAGACGGCTGGGGGATCTCGTCGGAGGATTTCTGGATGGCACCCCCCGGAACTGAAAATATGCGCTTCGACCTGCAGGTCATCGCGTCATGGATCGAACCCGGCTCCCGCGTGCTCGATCTCGGCTGCGGTTACGGCGAGCTTTTGATCTGGCTGCGGGACCACAAACAGATCAAAGGGGTCGGCA